>ERZ869936.1980-NODE-1980-length-12991-cov-7.542981_pt1 | contig 12991 bp, 12 predicted proteins | sample MGYA00520876_ERZ869936 | MGnify/ENA primary metagenome ERZ869936 (study PRJEB32218, sample SAMN09650985) | biofilter metagenome | isolation source: enrty point of leading RO module | place: Saudi Arabia: Thuwal, RO plant located on Red Sea | collected 2016-02-17 ...
AAACGGAGCTGACCATGTACGGAGACCTGAAAGGCGGCTTCGAGTTCATCTCAGACACCGCTGAGCACACTGGCCGGTTCTGCTTGATTTACTTCAAGGAAGACACCGTGATCAGTGCAATCACTGTGCAGAACGCAACCGGCAATAGCCTGGCCGGTGAGACTTTTGTGGCTGACACCAAGCTGTCGGGCATCATCACGAGCATCACGCTAACCAGCGGTGCTTGCCTCGCTTATCGCGTCTGATGGCACTTGCTGATTCGCTGGCAAGGGTTGCGACGAATGTGATGAAAGTGCTTGGCGCTGATGTGACCATTCGTTATGTCACTGCTGGGTCATACAACACGACCACAGGTGCCTCGACCGAGAGCACGTCTGACACGGACATCAAAGGGGTTGTAGAAGGCGTCAGCAAAGCGGAAGTCAATGATTTGATTCAAGCTGAAGACAAGCGTTTGACTGTTGCGGCAGATGACTTGGCCACGGCTCCAGGAACTAAAGATCGCGTTGTGATCAGCTCTGTCGTCTACCAGATCATTGCTGTCAATACTGTCGAGCAAGACAACACGGCGATCACCTACGAGCTGATTCTGAGGAGTTGACATGACCAGAAGGATTCGACTCAGCGGTGTGGCTAAGTATGCCCAGGACAATTACGAGAAGCTGTTACGCGCTGCTGTTACCGAAACTTATGGGTCGCTCATTAAGAAAAGCCCTGTTGATCAAGGTCGTTTTCAGGTGAGTTGGGCTGTTGGGGAGGATGATGCCTCTTTCCCTGGAGAGCCAGCCGATCGAGACTCTTACCCTACGCCAAACCCAAAACAGCCTCGAAGAATTGGCTATGCAAAAGAGCGTGCGGGAAACAACTACATTGTTTACAACAACCTGCCTTACGCGGTGAAGCTGGAAACTGCTGCGTTGGGAGAGGGCAGCAGCGTTCAAACCAATGGCCCTGGCTGGGTACGCGCAACCGCAAAGCGTGTTCAAAGCATCATTCCTACGCTTGCGGCACGGGTCAACGCAGAGTCATGAGCAGCACCTTTAACGATGTTCGAGCTGCGATCGAAGGACGGATCGCGACTGAGATGGCCGAGTCACCTGCCATCCAAGTTGCTTATGCAAACGTGCCGTTTACGCCACCTGACGCAAGCGACTGGATCAAAGTGCAGCTGCAATTCAATGACAACAATTATTTCACTCTTCAAGGGCCAACGACGGGGTTTAACCGTCAAACGGGAATTGTCTTGGTAGACATATTCACCCCTGTTGGCGTTGGCACAGGTGCGAACTACACGATCGCGGAAAGGGTAAAAGACTTGTTTGATCGCGTCACCGTCAGCAATGTGACGTTTGACCCAGCCTCAGGGCCGTTCACGATTCAACCTGCAGCGCCAGAGGCGTACTTTCAGACGCAGGTTAGCGTGACGTTCGACGCATACTTACAATAAAATCGAACAAGCCACTACCGTTCAAACATCATGGCTACTGTCTTGTCCGGTACGTCCGGCGCTCTCTATTACAAGCCTGCTGGCACCAAGTCTACGTTCAAAGCCGCGAACGTGACTAACGGCAGCAACAACATCATGGTCGGCGCTTATCTGAACTTTCAGGTAGACGACAAGGTGTCTTTTGGCACTGGTACTGGCGGAACTCTCCCCGCTGGCCTGAGTGCTAGCACCGATGTTTTCATCCGTACCTACACGGCATCGACTGGCATCGCTACGTTCGCGGCTACTGCTGGCGGCAGTGAACTGTCTATCACTGACGACGGAACCGACGGCACTACGCCTTTCACCATCGACTTTGCTGAGCACCAGTCAGTTGGTGATTGCCGTGAGTGGTCTTTTGAGGTGACCCGCGAGGAGCTAGACACCACCACGATCGGTGGAACTCTTGGGCAGAACGCTCCGTTCCGCACTTTTATCACCGGCTTTGCCGATGGCACTGGATCCGCCACGGTTTATCTGACCGATGACGACACCACGATTGCCACTCGTCTAATTGAAGACGTGATCCAGCGCAAGCAAGCTGGTGCCAACTTCAAGCTTTACACCGATCTCAGCCTGTCTTCTGGCTCGCCTGATGACACGGCTAGCACCTCGATTGAGGTTCCTGCTGTGATCAACTCTGCATCATTTGCTGTCACCCCAGACGATGCACAGGCGGTTGAGATCAGCTTCCGTCCGACCGAAGCTCCTACTTTCGACTTTGATCGTTCTTGATAAAACAAGAACATTGTTTAGCCCCCGACTTGTGTTGGGGGCTTTTTCATGTGTAAGCTAACAACCAACAGCAGTATTTTTTGTGCCTAGTGCTCTTGATCGCTTGAAGAAAGCGGCCAATCTGAAGCCAGTCAAAAAGACCGTTACTTTGTCTGATGGCACTGAATTTGAGTTTTGGCGCACTCCTTTGACAATGGCCGAGCGAGAGCGGGCACAAAAGGGAGCCGGTGACGATACAAACCTTTTCGCATTGCAGCTCTTGATTCTCAAGGCTCAAGACGAGGATGGTGCGCGCATGTTCTCGGGCGGGCAAATTGCTGAGCTGAAGCACGAGGTTCGTGATGCAGATCTGCAGCAGTTGATGCTTGCTGTCCTTAGCGAAGACGACGAGGAGCCTGTTGACCCAAAAGGCTCAAGCAGGAGCTGAAGAAAGACAATCTGCTCCGGTTGCAGCTAGGCGTTGCTAAAGAGCTTGGATATACGTTGACCCGTCTTAATGCTGAGGTGACCTTAGAGGAACTATTCCTTTGGTCCGCCTATTTTGAGCTGCAGAATGATGAGCAGGAAGAGGAGATGAAGAAAGCTAAGCGCAGGCGCTAAAGTCAAAGGAACGGTCTTAGGCGCATGGCTGTCGTTGCTGAGGTTGGCGTACAGCTAAATTCCAGAAACGCTGTCGCCCGGCTGCGTGCGCTTGAGACAGCGACCGCTAAATCGACCAAGGCGTTCAATCTGATGGGTGCTGCCGTAAAGGCAATCCCATTCATCGGCCTGGCTGATGCGACCAGGAGATTTTTCCAAGGCTTTGCTGAGGCTGATAAGGCAAGAGCAGCAGTTAAGTCTCTTGGTGTTGATGCTGATGCCCTGTCAAAAAAGCTTTTAGGGGTTAGCAATGAGCTGGGGGGTTTGGTGGGTCAAACCGAGCTGACTGCTGCTGCATACGATGTTGCCTCGGCTGGCTTCACCGATGCAGGAGATGCGGCTGAAATCTTGAAGGCAGCGTCGTTAGGTGCTGTTGGTGGTCTCAGTGATTTGAACACCGTTGCGGACGCGACGACCTCTGTGCTGAACGCTTATGGCAAGAGTTCAAGCGAAGCGGCCAAGATTGTCGACGGATTTGTTCAGACTCAGAACGACGGTAAAATTGTTGTTGCTCAATACGCTCAACAGATTGGTCGCGTTGCACCGATTGCTGCTGCGGCTGGTGTTGGCATTGAAGAGCTGAACGCAGCCATCTCTGCTGTCACGGCAACTGGTGTTCCTGTTGAATCAACCTTTGCCGGTTTGCGTCAAGCGATTGCGAGCGTCATCAAGCCCACGAAAGAAGCTCAAGATACGGCAAAAACTTTAGGGCTTGAATTTGACTCTGCTGCGATCAAGTCAAAAGGTTTCGGTGGCTTCCTTGAAGATGTAATTGCCAAAACAGGTGGCAGTGAAGTTGCGTTGACTCGGTTGTTTGGCAGCGTTGAAGCGGTTGCAACTGTGTTGCCACTGGCGAATGATAATCTTACAAAGTTTAATACCAGTCTCGATAATCAAAAGAACTCAACTGATGCAGCGAAAGATGCAACAAAGTTGCTTGGTGGCACTGTCTCGTCGCAGGTGACGCAAATCATTAACAACATTGGGAATGTTGCCAGAGAATTAGATAAATTTTTAAGGCCAGTATTGGGATTTATTCTTGACGATTTAAACAACTTAATATCAGCAGCCAGCACATTTCTTAGCTTGCTCAGTGACGCAAGCACTGGCCAAGCTTTCCAGCAACTGTTACTTGCAAACACTGCCAATACTTTTGGAGCACAAGCTGAAGCCGTTGATCGTGTTGGCCTTGCCTTGAGTGCTCTCAATACAGACTTAGTAACCAATCAAGCCTCAGCCGATAAGTTTCAAGCAACTCTGAACAGGGCGCGATCCGCTTTAGACGCAATTCGCGAAGACGGAGCAAACGCTTTAGGAGATAGAGGTTTACTTGGAAGATTTAACCAACTTGGTTTTCAGGTCACTGATTTGCAGCGTGAACTAGACAAGCTGGTCGGCAAGGGTTTTGGCGGTGGTGCAGGCGGTGGCGGTGGCTCAACAGCCCCAAATCCTGAGTTGCAAGCTTTAAGAGATCGTATTGCAGCCCTCTTGGCGGCACAAGACCAAACGAAGGGAGGCGCTGGCGGCAAGACTCCAGCCCAACTAGCTCAAGAGGCTGGGCAGAGACAGCTCAAGCAACTGCAACAACAAACAATCGTTGCCAAAGGATTAACCGCTCAAGAACGAGAACAGCTTCAGCTCAAGATCGACATACAAAACATTGAGGATCAACGTGCCTTGCTGGGCGACCAGCTGACTGATGATTTGAAGGAAGCCCTAGAAACTTTGCAGGGCACAAAAAACGTGACAAATTCCATTGTGCAGCTGAATGAAAGGCAAAACAAACAAACGGCAGAATTAAACAACTTGAGCAAGCAAGTCGCGCAAACGATTGAGCAAGGAATCACTCAGTCAATTCTTGATGCTGTTGATGGCACCAAGTCCTTGGGTGAATCGTTGGGCGGTATTTTGAGACAGCTTGGCAGTGCGTTTATAAGTGCCGGGGTTGGTTCGTTTGGCGGAGGAGGTTTGCTTGGCCTGTTTGGAGGCGGCAAAGCGTCTGGCGGCACCGTGGGAGGTGGTAAGTCTTTCTTAGTGGGTGAGAAAGGCCCAGAGCTTTTCACTCCAAATCGCACCGGCAGTATTGCTCCAGCGGGTAGCTTTGGTGGCGCTAACGTGACCGTGAACGTTGACGCTTCCGGATCGTCTGTTGAAGGCAATGGTGATGAGGCTGCACAACTCGGCAAAGTTATCGGCGTTGCGGTACAACAAGAGTTGATCAAGCAAAAACGTCCTGGAGGCTTGCTTGCTTAATGGCTGACTTTCCTGATTTTGACCCCGCACCGGGGATGACCAAATCGAGCGCACCAGCCACGCGGAAGGTGCAGTTCGGTGATGGTTATGAAACTCGACTGCTCTTTGGCATCAATCAAAACCCAAAAATTTATAACCTGACGTTCAGGGTCTCAGAAGAAGAGTCTGACACGATTGAAGCTTTCTTAGATGCCCGTGCTGCTGATTCTGCCAGCTTCACATATACCCCACCTGGGGAATCAAGCTCGTCAAGCTTTGTTTGTGAGCAATGGACTAAGACCATTCCCTCTGTCGATCGTGCTGAGATCGTTACAACGTTTCGCCAAGTCTTTGAGTAATGGCAATTTCAGCTTGGGCCGCTAGCACCGCATTTGTTGTCGGTGACATCCGAAGAGCAACTACTGCCCAAGCAACTGGCTTGTGGTTTCGCTGCACAACTGCTGGAACGTCAGGCAGTAGCGAGCCAAACTGGCCTACTGAAAGCGGAAGTACCACCACCGACAACACGGTTGTCTGGACAGGTTTTCCAAGCGTTTACGAAGAACTAAGCGTTTTTAACCCCAGCGCAATTATCGAGCTGTTCGAGCTGCGCTTAGACAATAATCTTCACGGCAGTTCTGAGATATATCGCTGGCACTCAGGGGTCAATGAGCAAGTAACTGGGAATATCGTTTGGAACGGCGAGGCTTATCTCCGCGTGCCCATTAAGGCTGATGGATTTGAGTACAAGAACACCGGAACATTGCCACGTCCGACGCTGACCGTTGATAACACAACCAGCCTGATTACGGCCCTGCTTCTTCTAGTTAATGCCACAACGGTGGGCAATGACCTTGCAGGTGCAGAGGTTCGTCGGATCCGTACCCTTAAAAAGTTTTTAGATGCAGCCAACTTTGCATCAGGGAATAGTGATGCTGATCCTTACGCTGCGTTTCCTGAGGAACGATGGTTTATTGATCGTAAGGCTTCTGAAAGTCGAAACGCAGTTTCGTTTGAGTTGGCTAGCAAGTTTGACGTAGCTGGTCAGAAGCTACCTAAGCGCCAGTGTGTTGCCAACATCTGCCAGTGGGAATATCGCAGCAGTGAATGTGGTTACACCGGCAGCAACTTTTTTGATGTGAACGACAACACTGCGGCCAGCCTTTCTCAAGACCGTTGCGGCAAGCGTCTTAGCTCTTGCAAGTTGCGGTTTGGTGAAAACAATCCGTTGCCGTTTGGATCTTTTCCAAGTGTCGGCCTAAGCCAATGACGCTGCCACCGACCATTAAAAAACAGATCCTTCAGCACGCACAGGCTGAGCACCCAAAGGAGTGTTGTGGGCTGATCTGTGTGGTTAAGGGGCGTCGTCGCTATTTCCCTTGTCGCAACTTGGCTGCAACGCCAGACGAGCATTTTGTGATGGATCCGGTTGACTATGCCGATGCTGAAGACAAGGGTCAAGTCGTTGCCGTCATCCATTCACATCCAACGATGAATCCCAAGCCATCAGAGGCTGATCTTGTCGCTTGTGAAAAAACCGGCGTTTCATGGCACATCATCAACCCGTTGACAGAAGAATGGGGATACTGTGAGCCGTCTGGGTATGAGCTGCCTTACGTCGGCAGGGTGTTTGCCCATGGCGTGGTTGATTGCTACAGCCTGTGCCGTGATTGGTACGCAAGGGAATGGGGCCTGCAGCTCAGGGACTATGACCGCCGAGACCAGTGGTGGGAGCAAGGTGAAAATCTCTACCTAGACAATTTTCAGAAAGAAGGCTTTCGCCAAATCCCGATTGAAGAACTGCAACGCGGCGATGCACTGTTGATGCAGTTGTCTTCTCCCGTCCCAAACCATGCTGCGATCTACCTAGGAGATCAGCAGGTGCTGCATCATGTGCAGGGCAGGCTGTCTAGCCGCGATGTTTACGGCGGTTATTATTGGAAGAACACTGCCTGCGCCTTGAGGCATGAAAGTCGTTAAGGTCTATGGCGCACTCCGCGAGCTGCTGGGCCAGTGTCGTTTTGAGCTTGATGTAGTCACGCCAGGGCAGGCGATCAAAGCATTGTGCGTCAACTTTCCGCAGCTGGAACGGTGGTTGTTGGATAGCGAGAAAGACGGTGTGGCCTACCGCGTGATGGTTGGCAGGCAAAAAGCGACAGAGGAAGATGTCAGCCCGTTGTTGTTGCCGTTTAGCGAGCGCGAGGTGTTCAGCATTACGCCTGTGGTCACTGGTGCGGGCCGAGGTATTGGGTCGATCTTGCTTGGTGCTGCTTTGATTGGTGTCGCGATTCTGAATCCAGCTGTCGGTTTTTCTTTGTCACAAGGCGGCTTTGCACTTATGGGAGGAGCCGCAACTTTTGGCACAAGCTTGGCTATTGCTGCTGGAACGCTTGGCATTGGCTTAGTGCTGACTGGCGTTGCACAAATGCTTTCACCTACCCCTAAACCGCCTTCGTTTGAAGAGGCGCAACAGCTTGAGTCGTTTACATTTAGCGGGATTGTGAACACAGCTCGTCAAGGCGTGCCAGTTCCTATCGTCCTCGGCCGGGCCTACGCTGGCAGCGTGGTGATCTCCAGCGGTCTGGACGTAGAGCAATGAGTGCAGTTCGTGGTTCTGGTGGCGGCGGCGGTTGCTTTACAGCAGAGACACTCGTCTCAGTGCCTGGTGGCAGTAAAGCAATTAGTGATATTGAAGTTGGAGACATCGTTTGCAGCTTTGACGACAAGGGCAAGATTCACGAGGGCAAAGTTCTCAAAGTCCACGAGCACGAGAACGAGCGTGTTGTCAGGTACACGCTTTGGGGCGGTCAGTGCTTAGATGCAACACCTAACCATTGGGTCTTAAATCAATTCAACGCTTTCGTTGAGATTGATATGCTCGGCCCTGATGATTGTTTAGTAGATGAATTTAACCATCTCCTCCCGATTGTTAAGCGTGAAGAGCTTGGCTTGCGCACCGTTTACAACTTAACAGTAGAGGGCCACCACACTTTTATTGCCAACTCTATTCGCGTTCACAACGCTGGCTTGGGCCTAAAGATTATCGGCTCAGGCGGTGGCGGCGGTGGTAAAGGTGGTGGCTCAAAACAACGGACTCCAGAAGAGGATCCAGACACGCTCCAATCAGTTCAATACGCACGCGTTCTCGACCTAATAAGTGAAGGTGAAATTGAGGGGATAGAAGGCGGCCAAAAAGGTGTTTTTCTTGATGGAACGCCAGTACAAAGCTCTGATGGAAGCAATAACTTCACGGGTTATTCGTTTGCTACACGGAACGGCACTCAAGCGCAAACGTATATTCCAGACTCGCTAGGGCCTCAGTCAGAAAAGTCTGTAGGGGTTGAAGTTGTCAAAGCAACGCCAGTCACCCGTCAAATTACTGATACTGATGTTGATCGGGTTCGGGTAACTATTCAAATCCCGCAGCTTCAAATTGTTGAAAATGATGGAGACATTAGGGGAACATCTGTACAAATCCAAATTCAAGTCCAATACAACGGGGGCGGCTACACAACTGTTGAAAATTCAACTATCAGGGGTAAAAGCAGCAGCAACTATCAGCGCGACTACATGATCACTCTTACGGGTGCTTTTCCTGTAGACATTCGAGTCAAGAGAATCACCGACGATAGTGGCAGCGCAAGACTGTCAAACAAAACGTTTTGGCAAAGCTACACCGAAATTATTGACGAAAAATTCCGCTATCCAAACAGTGCTCTTTGCTTTCTCAAGTTTGACGCACGGCAGTTTCGCAACATTCCACGGCGCAAATATCTTGTCCGTGGAATCAAAGTCAGAGTTCCACATAACGCGACTGTAGATACAACAACTCACATCGGCAGGATTACATACAGCGGTTTGTTTAATGGGACGCTAGGTGCTGCTACTTTCACGAACGATCCTTCCTGGCTGCTCTTCGATTTACTTACGAACACTAGGTACGGGGCTGGCATTCCTGAATCCACCTTGGATGTCTTTGATTTTTACAGCATCAGTCAGTATTGCAATACGCTTGTTCCTGACGGCAAAGGCGGGCAGGAGCCAAGATTTTCTTGCAACATGGTTATCAATACACGCAAAGAGGTCTACTCAGTAATTCAAGAACTTACCAATCTATTTCGCGGGCTTAGTTATTATGGAGCCGGTAGTCTTGTTCTGAATCAAGACAGGCCAGCAGACTCTAGTTACCAGATTGGGCCGTCTAACGTCGTTAACGGCGAGTTCATTTATTCGGGCACTGCTCTTAAAACTCGTCACACTTGCGCGACTGTTGCTTACCAGTCTTACGAAGACTTGGGCGAAGTTAAGTACGAGTACGTTGAGATTGCCGATCAAGTTTCTAAATACGGTGTTATAAACAAAGATATTCGTGCTATTGGTTGCTACTCGCAAGGTCAGGCGCACAGGCTTGGTAAATGGCTGCTTTTAACAGAAGCCAACCTTACGGACACGGTTAATTTTTCTGTCTCGGTTGACAGCGGTTTAATTCTTAGGCCAGGCACTGTCATTGATATTGCTGATCCAGTTAAAGCTGGAACTCGACGCAGCGGACGTATTAGTTCTGCCACGACAACTGAAATAACCATTGATAGCACCACAGACTTGTCGGTCAGCCTGACTGAATCACCAACTATTTCAGTGATGATGCCAACGGGTTTAGTTGAAACCAAAAGCATCAGCAGCATCAGTGGTGCAGTAATTACTGTTAGCAGCGCGTTTTCTGAAGCTCCTAACGCTGCCTCTGTTTTCCTGATCCAAACAAATGACGTTCAGTCGCAGCAGTTCCGTGTCATCAGCGTTTCAGAGGGCGATGGAGATGGAACGTATGCCGTTACTGCTCTTCAGTACAACGCATCTATTTACGATGCTGTTGAGCAAGATCTTACCCTGACTCAGCGGGACATCACCGATCTAAGTGCAACGCCTGAACCGCCCACAAATATCACCGGCAGTGAATACCTTTACCAAGAAGGTCAGGGCGTACACGCCGGATTCAGCCTGAGCTGGACTTCTCCGTCAAGAGGAGTAGCTGAATACAGGCTTTCGTACCGAGTTGATAGCGATAACTACACGGAGATCACTACGCTGTCTCCATCGGCCAGCCTGCTGACACTAAAGCCAGGCACACTTCAAGTAAAAATTCAAGCTCTTAATTTTATTGGTAAAGCCAGCACAATTTCAGAAGCATCATTTGAGCTTGTTGGCAAAACTGCGCCACCAGGAGATGTGCAGAATGTTTCGATTGAAGCAATTTCAGCGAATACTGCACGCCTTAAGTGGGATCAAACTGCTGACCTCGACGTGAAGGTAGGGGGCAAGGTGCATGTCCGCCACAGCAGTCTTACAAATGGAACTGCCACATTTTCAAACAGTGTTGACCTTATTAACGCTATTCCAGGATCATCTACTGACGTTGCAGTGCCGTTGCTTGAGGGTGAATATATCCTCAAGTTTGCTGATGATGGCGGACGCCTGAGCACGAATGATGCTGGCGTCTTAGTTGATATTCCAGATTCACTTGGTCAGCTGGTCGCTGAAAACCATCGGGAAGACCAAGAATCAACGCCGTTTCCTGGCACAAAAACAAACTGTTTTTACTTTGCTGACGAAACTGCACTGACCTTGGAGGGCAGCGACAACATTGATGATGTCACTGACTTTGACGCCATCCCTGTCATCGACTTCTTAGGAGACATCAAATCGAGCGGCACCTACCTATTCCAAGACACGGTGGATCTCGGGATCGCGTTCTCTTCAATCGAGATGCGCCGTCACTTTGTCACCCGTGGCTTTTTCCCATCTGACCGTGTTGATGCAAGAACTGCGCTTATCGACACTTGGGAGGACATCGACGGCGGCATCATTCAAAACGTCAACGCGGAGATGTATGTGCGCTCCACTAACGATGACCCTGGGGCGTCTCCGACTTATGGGGACTGGGTGCCGTTTAACAATGGCAGCTTCAAAGGCAGAGGCTTCCAGTTCAAGGCCGAGCTGACCAGTGGGAAAGTTGACGAGAACATTCTGATCGATCAGATGGGTTACCAGATTTTGGTGAATCCTCGTGTTGATCAGATCCATACCGCTATTGCGTCTGGCGTCAGCACCAAGTCAGTTACGTTCCAGAAACCGTTCTTTGTTGGCACGGCGACTGTGGGTGGAGCGAATGCCTACCTGCCGAGCGTGGGCGTAGTAGTGCAAGACCTAGGCGACGGCGAGCGAGTCAACATCAGCAACGTCAGTGCTACAGGCTTCGATCTAGACGTTCTCGACTCTGGCGGCAGCAATGTAAGCCGCAGCTTTACCTATACGGCCAATGGATATGGACGTGGAATATAGAATGATGATGTTGCTGCGCCGTTGGTGTGAGCCCTAGACACGACTACACCCTTGATAACCAGTCGGGTGCAAATTTCCGTAGTGACCTGAACTCTGCGCTTTCAGCGATTCAGTCGGTCAATAGCGGCAGTGGAACGCCAACAGACACGGCGGCGTTCATGCTGTTCGTGGACACTGGAGACGGCAATAACCTTAAGGCTCGTAACGCGAATGACGACGGCAACGTCACGCTGGGCCCGATTACCACAACCAACTTCGGGTTGGCACCGCTTTCAGGTGCGACGTTCACTGGTGATGTTGTCCTAAACACGACGACTGCTCTGCGGCTGCCTGTTGGCACCACAGCTCAGCGATCTGGTTCTGCCGCCAACGGCGACATCAGGTACAACAGCACCACCTCAAGCTTTGAGGGTTACGCAGGCGGAGCCTGGGGCGCTATCGGTGGCGGCGCAACAGGCGGTGGATCGGATGCTGTTTTCTACGAGAACAGCTTGACCGTAACCACCAGCTACACGATCACTGCTAGCAGCGGTGCTCATGCGGTTGGTCCGCTCACTATCGACAGCGGCGCTACTGTGACAGTGCCGTCTACGTCTCACCTCGTTATTAGCTGATCATGGCGATTCAAATTGACGGCGACACTGGTGTAAGCGGCGTAAACGGCAGCGCCACAACTCCTGCTTTGCAGGGCACCGACTCAAACACTGGCATTGTGTTTGGAACGGATGAGGTTCAGGTTGCGACTGGCGGCAGCACTAGGGCAACGGTTGATAGCAGTGGCAATTTGCTGCTGACTGGCGGCTCTGATGTCCGCATAGAACTTGGTACGAACGGCTCTGCAGGAACCAATGATCGCAATCACGTTAGAGGTGATGGCGACAACCTGAAGTACAACTGCAACGCTGGTGGTGGGCATATTTTTGAAGCCAATGGCGGCGAAAGAATCCGCATTCATACAAATGGAAGTGTTGGCATTGACACAAATAATCCTTCGGCAAAACTTGAAATTGGAGGGGTTCCTAATAGTGGCTCAACAAATGAGCTGTTTACTGTCGACAGATCTGACGGCACCCAGCTTTATTCTATTAACTACAATCAAACAACGAATACTGTTGAATTTCAAGGAAACACTAAATTTTTTGCTTTTCAAAATAAAGCAAGCAACGGTGAGTCCATGCGGATTTCTACGGCTGGAGCAGTTACCGTTGGTACAGATAACAACAGCCCAGCGTTTAATAATGTCGTCGGTATTGCGATGGATGGAGCGAATGGTGTCCTTTCATCATGTCGCAATACAAACGTTACAGCTAGTTTTGGTAGAAAAGGCAATGATGGCGGGATTGTAGAGTTCTACCAAGCGGGTTCTGTAGAAGGCAGTATTTCTGTTTCTGGCAGCACTGTTTCTTACAACGGCGGTCACATTTCTCGTTGGTCACAGCTCGCAGGTAATGCAGAACGCGCTGAAATCTTGCGGGGCTCTGTGCTCAGTAACCTTGATGAGATGTGTGAATGGGCTTATGAAGCTCAAGACGCAGTGCTTTACACCGAGGAGGATGAGTT
>ERZ869936.1981-NODE-1981-length-12986-cov-10.016936_pt1 | contig 12986 bp, 18 predicted proteins | sample MGYA00520876_ERZ869936 | MGnify/ENA primary metagenome ERZ869936 (study PRJEB32218, sample SAMN09650985) | biofilter metagenome | isolation source: enrty point of leading RO module | place: Saudi Arabia: Thuwal, RO plant located on Red Sea | collected 2016-02-17...
AGGTTTGAGATTTAATTTATGAAAGGGGAGATATACCTCCCCTTTCTTTAAAAAATGGTTTTTAATGATTCGGCCAATAAAGAAGTAAGTTTATACCACGATGTTTTATTTAAAGCAGGACTTAATACTGTTGATTTTGCTGTTGATCCAGATTATACACGTATAACAAACAAAAAGTTGCGTCTCGTCGCTGCGTGGTTGTGGATGAAGTCTTCGTCTTGGAGGCCAGATGACCCCAATTTGGTGTCTGGTTCTATTGAGTCTTGGACAAGAAACGTAACAGAAATGTCATATACTCGTGATCTTTCTGCGGGAACGGAGAACTATGCCCTACCAACAGAAGTTTTTTCTATTGACAAGGTAGAAGTTAAAGACAATTCTGGGGATTTTCAAGTTGTGAGGTCAATACTGAAAGAAAGTATTTCTGTTGCGGTAAGCGAATTTGAAGAAGATGACGCGCTTCCAATTTATTGGTATATAGACGCGGGAAATTTGATTCTCAAACCAGCTCCAGCATCAGGAAGCGTTACGACTTCTGGCGGGCTTAAAATACATGTAAATCATAGAGATATAAAACAGTTTGAGACCACAGACACAACGGTAGAAATAGGTATTCCGGATGTTTTTGAAGATTTGCTCGGAGATCTTATTGCTTTAGAGGTTGCCGACAAGGAGTCAACGGTCCGTATACAAAGATTAAAAGAAAATATTGCTTCATATGGGTTTGATCTGAATCTGTCGAAGGTCGCTACACGACGAAACAGCTCACGCAGACCAAGGGTCAGTCCTCATAGTGTTCGTAGAATTTAAAAACGCAGGGCATTTAAATGGGCAAGGTTGTTATAAAGGAAATAAATAGATTTTTTGGCGGCATCAGTGATGACGTTCGTGAACCCGCCTCACACAAATTTGCAGCAAGCAAGCATTTTGATATTTTTAGCAATCCTTATAGACTTGTTCCATATAGAACAACAGAGGAAGCTGAAACGAAAAGCTTTGATATTGTTAGTTTTTTGGTTGCTGAAAATACGTTGTATGGCTTAGGTGTTGATACAGGATCAATACCTAAAATATACGAATTGAATTCCATTGAAAGCCCGTCCCCTTCTTGGTCTGCTTCAACTAATGGTGCGGCATCTTCAGGCTCTAGGGCTCCTGCATTTTTCATGGAATATAAAGACTACCTTTATGGTTTATTGTCTTCAGGCACTCATTTGTGGAGATGGGGTGACTTGACGGGGTCTCCTACGTTTAGTCAAACCTACAAAACCTTAGGTGAGACGATATCTAGTACGTGTCAGGGGGTGATTGGACCAGACGATAAGCTTTATATCCCATATAATAATCATTTATCTTGTTTGGATTCTGCGGGCACGTTATCGGATCAAATATTAAGTGTACCAAGTAAATATAAAATTTCTTCAATAACAGAATGGAAAGATTTTATAGCTATTGGAATTAGGCCCAAGGCTGCGCGCGGGAAATCTTTTGTATATTTATACGACCCGGTAACAACCAATCTTGAAGACGTGATTGATTTCGGAAACGGAGAGCTTGAAGTTTTGGGGAATATGAACAATCATCTTATTGTAGGAATGAACTTAACGACTGATGCATTTGATGATAGGATATTAATTAAGACATATTCTGGTAGCTTGGTTGAGACACAGAAAGAAGTTCCGATGAAAGATGAGTCTGGAAATGTTCATAGAATATTTCAAGGTAACAACGGATTGAATAAGTTTGAAGACGGCAATAAGTTGTATTTTTTGGTTGACGGCATAGGAATCGCGGGTGACTTTGTTGGTGTATGGGCAGTGGGGCAAAAAAATGTTTCATACCCGCTCGCTATTGTACATGATCAGCGTATAGGTCAAGATGAGTCAATAACTGATGTAAATGGATTTTATAAGGCAGGAGATTATTTTTTTATTGCTCATTCAAATGACGGTTCAGTAGATCGCACAAATGACGCAAGTGTCCATTTGGCCAGCTCTGTTTATGAAACACAGATATTTGACGAAGGTGAAAAAGGTGTTGACAAGAAACTTTTGTGGGTTGAAGTTGGCTATGATCCTATTCCTTCTGGTGCTTCAGTGGGTCTTGATTATCGAGTAAATCACAACTCTTCTTATGAAGATATTTTCGATGAAAGTACACAAAATGCAATTTCAACAAAGGCGACAAATGAAACGGCAGATAATAATGATGAGTTTAAGAGATACAAACAAATACAATTTCGTCTCATAAGCACCGGCGGCTCAGAAATTACTACGTTTAGATATGCCTATGAGATACTAGAAAGCAAAAATTGATATGCCATCTGAACAAGAGTTTGCACAACTTAAATCTGAGGTGGAAGCGCTTAAAAAAGTGTTGTCTGATGGAAGTAGTCTGCCACCACATTTTCATAAAACAGATAGAATTGAATTTAAGGATATAATTGGCGGACCACGTGTTGTTAATGCAGCCCCCACGTTTGACGGAAAGGAAGGAAGAGAGATATTATATTGGGACAGCGTGAACAGCGTTGCGCGTATTTACAAGTATCTTGGTGGTGCGTGGAGAGCTTTTCAGAGAATAGAGGATGCCGATATAAACGATTTGTCAGATGTGAATATAACATCAGTTTCTGATGAGGATCTGATTACATATGACAACGCTACTAGCAAATGGGTGAACATTGCGAGATCTGATGTTGTCTCGGGGAATAAAATTAACGTGAGTACAAGCAGTGTTTCGATTACGAATACGACGACAGAGACATCGTTATATACTGTCTCTGTTCCAGCAAACACTTTAGGATCCGACAACGCCATAAGGGCAGTGATACATGTTGATACATTTGACATGAAAGGAAGTGAGAGCCTTCTTTTAAGGATAAAATATGGTGGTACAACATTTGGGTCCGCAAGTATAGCGAATACGTCTGGATCTAATATGGCTGGGTTGACAGGAACTATAGAAGCAATGGTTTTGGGTAACGGTGCCACAAATAGTCAAAAAGGAACTGTAAAAATTCACTGTGAAGAGGATGAATCAGGTTTTTCAAATGCGAATGCCCATGAGTATTGTTTTGGAAGTTCACCACTTGGGACCGCTTCGGTTGATAGCACAAACTCGGCAGATCTTGATATAACTTTAAAGTGGAACAGTGCAAGCACATTAAACAAGATTATATGTAACGCATTTGTTATGTATAAGATAGATTAATATATGCCACAAAAATCTAAAATATTCAAAAGAGGTGACGACAGGTTGGTTGAAATTTTAAACCCACAGCAACGTAAATCTTTTCAAGATGCTGGGTTATTTTCTGGTACAAGTGGCATTGAACGAATAAACGGAAAAGAGTTTTTCAAAGTACCCAATCCACAAGCGTTGAGTGATTTTGCAAGTAAAGGGTTTGTTGATCCGAGGCAGTCTCCATTAGATTTGCCGGGATTGCGTGATACAACGCGCGGAGCGGCACGTATTCGTGATACACGGGCCGTACCACTACCCGGCGGGTTTCAACGCCTCCCAGGCAGTTTAAAGACGCGTCAGCAGCAAAATAATTTGTTCGACAGGATTACACCGTTTGATCATTCAGGGAATATTATTAGAGAAGCGTCAAGAATTGGTGAAAAAGGGTCTTTTTTGGCGGGCGTGCCTAAGCCAACAAATATAGACACAGCCACGCCAATACCCACGAGTATTGTTGAGGGTGGGTTGTCTGAGGTTGATGTGACCATACCAACAACCTCAGGTGATGAACTAAGAGGCAGTATTGATCGACTTCGTGCAAATTATGATAGTTTTGTTAATTTTCAAAAAGAAAGAGCGGTTAAGCTTCAAGATCAAGTAAATACTTTGATGGAGCAAAACAAACAGTTTAAAGATAAGGCACTTGAAGTGTCTGAGTTTAGTACTCAACAATTATTAAATGATACCTTTGCGAATCTTGGACTTGATAAGGAATTGTTTGATCGTCGACTTGGCCATATAGATAAAATGGAGGGTCATGCAGAAAATATTAAGAATTTGCTTGCACAAAGAGCAGAAGCGGAATCAAAAATTCAAGAGCAGAATATTTCTGTTCCTTTCAGGTTTACGCAGGGTAGAATCGCACGAGAACAGCAATCTTTTGACCGTGCAATTGCCTCTGAAACAGCGGCCGCAGGTATGTCAGAGCTTGTAATACAAGCAATTGACGGGCACATAGATCAGGCACGACTTGTCACGGGAGACATTGTTGCCGCTGCCACTTATGACCAATCGGTGCAGCTTTCGACTCTCGAATCTTTTATTACAGAGAACCAGCGGCTTATTGATAATCTTAATGCTGACCAAAAGATTTTATTAGATGACATTTTGCAAACACGGCGTGATGAGCTTGCTTTTGTAAGAGAAGAAAAAGAAAAGATATTAAACCTTGTTTTGCAAGTTCCTTCTGCGGGGTGGGAATCTGTTGATCTGTCAACCGTTACTCTGGATCAAGCGACTGAAATTGCACAAAAAGAACAAAAACGATTATTCCAGGAAGAATCTAAGCATCTTAATATCGTCTCTCTTGATAGAGGAAACAGTATTGAGTTGTATAATGATGATACGGGCGAAACTATTCGTGTGATACAAAAGGACGAACAAGGTAACGTAGATCCATTTGATAGATTTAAATATGCTCAAGAGTTGGTTAAAAACGGGATTTATAATAACATGGGAGACGCTTTTAGTGTTGTTGACTACAGTTTGTCTGGGGGCGAATTTTCTATAGACATACCACAATCGTCACGTCTTGCGTATGTAAACAACAATCCTGGGAATCTTAGGTTTGTAGGGCAGGCTGGTGCTTCTCAAGGAGAGGGTGGTTTTGCTCGGTTTGAAAATCCTGTCGATGGATTTTGGGCTTTGGTAGATCAGGTTAAATTAGATGCTTCACGTGGCCATACGATAAGTAGTTACGTGAATAAGTTTGCTCCACCATCAGAGAACGACACAGAGTTGTACTTGAAGCAGATGACTGAAACTCTCGGCGTTGCTCCACATACGTTTTTAAATTCTTTAGATCCTATTGATGTTGCGATATTCCAAGCGAGAAAAGAAAGCAGTACACGTGTTACAAGCCACAAAAACTTGCCAGATACTCCACAGGAACAAACAGAAACAGGCAGCACAATTGATCGATCTTTAGACTTAGATGATCGTGTCCTACTTCTTGATGAAAACGGAAACACGATACGTGTTATTGACAAATCAACTAATTCTGACGTACTCGTTGACGACGCTTCCGGACAAAGTGCCGAGTCTGGCGTCAACGAAACAGTGCGTTCAAATCCTGCGTTAAGTAGTGCTGTATCTGCTTTGATGGTACGACTTCCCAAGGCCCAAGGTGAGATATTAGATAGTGAAATTAATCGGCTTATGGAGAATAACGATTTTGAAGGGGCGAAAGAGCTGTTGAGAGTTTCTTCACTGTCAGTGGTTCCAACTTCACAGCAAGACCGGGTGATTGGTAGGGCTGAGGCGATTGAAGCTCTTGATAGAGTGACTGAATTATTGACAGAGTATGAATCAAGTGGTGGAGAAACAGGTTTTTTCACAGGTAACGTTGAAAAATTGGCTCAAAAAATAGGAAAAACAACCGATCCTCAGTTGGCTCGTATTCAAGAGTCTATTCGACTTGCGCTTGTAGATTACAGGCGTGCTGTATCTGGCGCGGCATTTACTGAGTCAGAGAAAAAAGAATATGAGGTATTGTTTCCATCCATTGGTAAAGTTAAAGAATTTAATGAGTCAATAATTTCTGAATTACTTGGGACGTTTGAAAGGAATCAGCGGGTGTTTATGGAGCAAATAATAGGTCCGGATACATACACAACTTTGTTTAACGAGAGCAATGCAGAAAACACGTTACAACCTAACCAAAGAGATCCTTTGGGCTTGTTTGGCGAAGGTGGATCCTTTGGTCAAAATAATCCTGGAGATCCTTTAGGCATATTGTAATATGGCATTATCAGCTGAACAATTTGCAGCACGAATTAAAGAAAAATATCCTGTATACAAAGATATGGACGATACCAGGTTGGTTTTGCGTGTTTTAGACAGATTCCCAGAATACAAATCACAAGTAGACATAGTTGATTTTGACACGAAAGGAAGTGAGATAGCAAAAGAGCAAGAAAAGCCATCTGGTAAAAATGTTTTTTCTACAAAACATGATATTGCCAAGGGAATTGTAAAAGGGGCGGTGAGTACTTTTCGTGGTATCTCTTCGTTGGGAGAGCGAGCTTTAAGTAAAATAACCGGTCGTCCATCTCCAGAGGTTCAGAAAGGAACTACAGCATCAGAAACACTTATACCTGAGTCTGTTACGACACCGGAGAATACAGCACAAAAAGTTGGGTTTACAGGAGAACAGATAGCTGAGTTCTTTATTCCTGGAATGCAAGCAGGTAAAGCAGGACAGGCCGTTAAGGGACTCAAATTTTTACAAAATTCTCCCAAGATTTTACGTAGCTTGCTTGGCGCAACGGGTAGAGTTGCTGCCGAGGCCACCACAGCTGGCGGTGTAGCTACTTTACAAGAAGGAAAAATTAACGAACGGGTATCAGAAGAAACATTAACAGAGGCTGCGTTATCTTTGGTTTTTAGAGGTGGATCTTTTGTGGCAAAAAAAACACCACAATTTATTAAAGGTGTAGATAATATTATTTCTGGTCTCGATGATCACGTTAAATCTGTTTTAGATCCACGCAGAAGAGTTGTTGAGAACATAACAAATATTGAGAATGTCAAGAATGTTGAAAATATTAGTAACATCAGTGATGTTAATCAGATTAAAACGATATTAGAAGATAGGGCCAATAAAGTTATTGCTGAAATAAAACCAACATTAGCTGAACAGGCTAGAAATACTAACCAAAGATTGAATTTTTATTTGGATAAAGCCCGTAAGGCCGTATCAGATCCGCGTGCGGACACTCCTTTTGAGTTTGTAGGAGCCCGTGGCGTTTCTGCACTAGAAGATTTAAGCGGTAAGCTTAGTGACTTGGGGAAGAAGAAACAACAGCTTCTCGTAGATGTCGGTGAAAACAGCGTTCAAGGTATTGCAGGCGTCAAAAAGACTTTTTTTGATGGGTTGAAAGATAGATTGAATATTACTATTAAACAAACTGATGAAGGAATTGAATTTGTACCTGTAGATGGTCGTGTTTCTAGTGTTCCTTTTGATAAAGAAGATCAAACATTGATTCGAAAGTCATTGGTATTATTATCGAACCTGCAAGATTCAGATGCAGTCCTTAAAGTTGATGGGACTGTAGATGCATTGCAGGATTTCTTGTACAAAACACAAAAAAACATTACGCAGCCGATAAATTCTAAACTTGAAGGATTAATGAAAGAAGTAACGGGAGAGCTTAATGAACTTGTTAAAAAATCTGCTGGTGATTCATATAGGCGCGTTAATGCTAAGTATGCGAGTATTGTTGATATAAGAAATGATCTTAATAAAGCTTTGGGTAAAGAAGGGAATAAGGGTGCTTCTCTTGTTAAGCGTATTTTTAGCCCGACTGATGGCGGTACAAAGAAGTTATTTAAAAAAATAGAGCAGGTTACCGGTATTAATTTGATAGATGAAGCTGTTCTGGCTAAATTTGCCATGGAAGAAGCGGGAGATGCGCGGCAGGCGAACCTGTTGGAAGAGATTATTAAGATTCGAGACCCAAAAAGTTTTGTGAGTAAAATGGTCGACAATGCTATTAAAAAAATTAAAAACCCTGTAAGGGAAGCAAAAAAAATAAGTGAGAAATCTTTGAGGGACCTCGGAGGATAATATGGTTGATGCGATTCAAATAATTTTTGCAATATTGCAGATAGTGTTTCAATTGTGTTGTGTGTTTTTTACGGTGCATTTGTGGATACTGTCACGGCACCCCGCGTGGACATTGATTTATACTGGCTTGTTTATTATGGCTGTTCGAAGAACTACGGCATTTTTATTGAAATATGTTTCTTATTTGCAAGATAATAAGCTTTTAGATTTCTTGGATAAATTGCATTTGCCTTTTTTAATTTCGATACTTCTTTTGGTTGGTTTTTTCTGGCTATACAAAGATGCCAAAAGAATTATGCTTGTTAAATGAATGCTGTTGTAAATATAATTTTAGGTGTAGTTTCTGGCGGAGCGTTGACGGCATTTATAACATCGTATTTTCAACGACGCCGAATGGAAGCGGAAAAGAGCAAGATACTCGCGGAAGCAAAAAAGGTCGCTGAAGAAGGGAAAAGTATTAATGTTAATGCAACAATTGGCTTGTCCGATCACGCTTTACGCACTATGCAAACAGTTTTAGATACAGTACAAAAAGAGCTTCAGGATACTACCAGTAAACTGAGTAGCCTTAAAAAGGATTACGATACACTGAGGGTGCAACATAATGAATTGATGAATAAGTATATCAAACTGAAGGAGCACTGCGACGAAAGGGAGCGATTTTATAAAGAGGAGAATCAAGTGTTAATGGAAACCATCGATACATATAAAAAAAAATTGAATAACATCAAGAAATTATAACCAAAAAATTAAAATTTTATGAAAACGCTTACTTCACAACAAGTAGCATCTGTATTTCAGTTCGATATATTGCCAGTTGCGGAATGGGATGGTATACCCAAAGATCGTATCCGTACGACTCAGTTATTTGGTAAAAACAAACTCAATTATTCCCAGTTTGGTTTAAAGGGACATAATGGCATTGATATTGGATATCCAGATGGTACGCGTGTGATTGCACCGTGTGAGATGTATATCAAACGGTTTCGTACGGCCAATAAAGACAAGGGTTATGGAAATGTCATTTATGCTGAAACAAAAGAAATAAAGATCGACGATGTTATTTTTAAACTTGAGTTGGTTTTCGCTCACCTAAAAGAATTTTCTATTCCGGTAAATGAATGGGTAACCGCAGGTACTACAGTGGCCCTAGGAGACTCCACAGGCTTCTCTACGGGTCCGCATCTTCATTTTGGTGTTAGACCTCATTATAAGACCATTTGGGGCTTTAAAACGGATTCTCATAACGGATACAAGGGATATATTGATCCGGAACCGTTATTGCCGAGAAAAATACATTGGACTGTTGGTGAGTTAAGAGATCTGCATAATATTGATGCACGAGTAGACGACTTTATAAAAGAACATGACACTAAACTTGTGCGAGACAACAATACCGGAGAGGTTGCGTGGCTATATGCGGGCAAGTTGCGTACAGCAAATACTTTTGATAAAAAAGTTGAGTTGCTTTTAAATTATTTGGTTCGACGTGAGGGCGCTGTCATTTCAGACAAAGAGTTTTGGCGCGCTTTTCCGAAAAAACCGTTATAATATGGGTAAATTTTCTCTTACTATATCAGGCTTGATTGTATTTGTTCTTTCCTGGTTCTTTCAATATACAGGAATACCTGTTGTTGAAGACGAAATAGAGACAACTGTCAGTGTTATCATGAAGGTTATTGCAGCAGTTATGATTTATATCGGTCGCAAGCGTCATGGTGACATTAATTGGTATGGCATGCGTACAAAAAAAATGTATTCTGCTTGAATCGAAAAAACTATGATGCTATACTAGTCAAGCAGGTGTTTTTGTGTATTCACCTGTGGCACGTGAAGCAGACATATTGTGGTTACAAAGCACTATTCAACCTGAATGGTGCTTTGTTTTTTGACTTATCCACAGAAGATCACTTGACTAACTTTGAGTAGCGATGTATAATTTTGGTGAGGTTTGAGTAACTTCAAAGGAGGTGATAACTATGCAAAAGCAAACAAAACAACCAGTTCCATATGACCATGCAATGAAAATGCTTCAAGTGATGCCACCAGCAATGTGGTATGAAGACGAAGAGGAAGAAGTGTTTCAGGTGGGTGAATGTTACCAACATGATGATAAGGGGTTCCCTCTGTATCAAACGTACGAAAGAAACAAGGGAAATTCTCAGTGGTATTATTCGGGAACAAAAACAAAAATCCATCCTAATCACGGTAAGATTTTAATGGAAAGTTACGAGTGCATATAAAATAACGAATGATTTATGAAGTCACTTTTATCAATTAAAGAAGCAGCAAAAATGATTGGCGTATCTGTCTCTACGTTAAGACGGTGGGATGGAAGCGGTTATTTTAAAGCTATTCGCGTGGGAGATTCAAAAGAATTGAAGCACAAACATCGTAAGTATCGACCTGAGGATGTCGAAAAACTCATCGAGAAAAGTAAAAAATAATGAAAGGAGGTGATATTATGTATCAAAGAAGTACATACAATCAATTAAAACAACGTGGTATATTTACTGAGATGGAGAGAGTCTCTACGATTGAAAAAGTTAAGAGGGCATTGCGGATTGTCGGTTACTTTGCTCTTTTGGGCGTAATGTTTGCACTGACAATTATGTTTGCTGCTGCATTTTATGGCGGGTAAAATTACGATGGCACAAGAAGAAAGGCTGATTGATATACGTGAATGGTTGTGCCATAAAATTAAAGATGAAGGAGTGGGACATCATATAGAGGAAAAGAATGTGTACATACAGTCGGTAAAAACGTGTTATGATTATATAATGAAATTGAGAAATAGCCAGGAGGGATACACTGCCGCGCGCAAGATGATTGATAAATACCATCGGATGAAGTGGCACAATATTACAACGTGGAAAGATTATTATAAAAAATTAATTGAATGTGGTGAATATTGTAAAAAAATACTCACGGACCAAGGAGGGATGATCCGTGAGTAAAGGAGGTGATACTGTCCGCAGTTCGTAAAGAGTGCGTATAAATATACTATCACGTTAATTAATTTAATGTCAACTATGGAAACACAACCTGGAAAGAGTCTCCATGAAAAGCTTCTTAAGGCCCGTGGCTCTATAAAAAAACTTGAAAAAGATGGATTTAATTCATTTAATCAGTATGCGTATGTGACGGACGAACAAATTATTACAGAAGTTAAGCGTGTTCTTGATGAAAATGGTATACTTTTTGTGTTTACTTCGAGTATTACCAAGATAATGCCGATCAAAACGAACAAAGGAGACAATACCTTTTTGACGAATGTTGAAATTGAATATCAATTTTCAGATGAAAATGGACATATTACGGGAAAAGTTCCTGGCCAGGGATTGGATAAAGGTGACAAAGGTGTGTATAAGGCTATAACAGGGGCTTTGAAATATTGTTTTCTCAAGACGTTTTTAATTCCTACAGGTGATGATCCCGAGAAAGATGCTCGTCCACCAGTTCAGCAGCAACCGTATCAGCAGACACAGCGGACAGTTGGCCAGGGAACGTGTGATCAATGCCAGCGCCCCATGAAGCTTGTCCCTGCTGGCGTGTCAAAAAAGACAGGAAATCCGTACGATGCTTTTTATTCCTGTAAGGATTGTAATGTTACTAAACCAGCAGGTGGTACATCACAAGCAGGTAAGCCAGTAAACAATGCACCTGAAAAGTCGACAAGTGGAGGTGAGGTTGTGAATGTTGAAGAAAATTTTGATGATATTCCTTTTTAGGCATTATATGGCACGTATAGCTCGAAAATGGTTTGGAAGGGTAGATGACAAGGGGAAACTTGTTTTAAGCGATCCTGATGGATTTATGGACCAAATACGAGCTTTGGCAGGCAAAGACGTTGAGGTAATAGTAAAAAGGTTTATACGAAAGAGAACAATTAAACAAAATTCTTTCTATTGGGTGTATCTTCATTTGATCGAGGAGGAGACAGGTAATGACGCGAATTATTTGCATGAGTATTTTAGAGATAAACACCTGCCTCCTCGATTTGTGGAAGTTACGTTAAATGGTGTTACTGCGGAAATTGAAATAAGGCCAACGACGACAGAGCTTTTGACAGATCAGTTTAATGAGTACATGGCTAAGATTGAGATGGAAAGTGGTATACCGATACCTAATAGAGAGCAAGTGTCTGCATGAAAATACAAGAAGCTGTAGTTTATTTTCCTGATGGGGATATGATGTCATATATTACCAAAGGGGATCAAGTGAATGTTGGGAAATTTTGTGATGACATTTATATTTTAGATGGCAATAGGTTGATTGTTGAATATAATAATTCTCAAGTTTTAGAATTTTATGGGCTGCCTTATCTATTGAAATATGAAAAGAATATCTCTAAAAACAAGGAAACAGCTAAGCAGTGATCCCAAAATGCATCGATGCATAATGGATTCCATTGAATGTCATTATATGATTGAATGGCATCACGCTCTTACCTATTCTGGACGGCAGGTAAACGATTGGTGGGCAATTGCTCCCCTCTGTACGTTTCACCACCGATTGGCAGGTAAAAGCAGGGAGGTTATGGAGAGAAGTGAGTTGTGGTGTTTGGAGCGCGCAACTGAACATGATCTGAATAAATATGGCAGGTCGCATTGGGATCAACGTAAAAAATATTTAATTAAAAAATATGAAACATCAACTTGAAGGATTAATTTGTGTATTTGTTTTTATTGTCATATTAACTTGGTGCTCATGGCTTAGTTCTAGTGTTGCTTATGCAAATGATCGATTGCGCAATATAGAAAGGTATGTGGTATTTATGGTAGATAGTTTTGAATATTGCGGAGATGAGGCAATAAAGAGAAAATATGAACAATATATCGAAATTCCTGGTGGGTTTACGCGTACCAGGATTGATGAATAAAATATGACACAAAACAATTCAGTATAAGATTTATATGTCTCGTAACAAAAAAGTATCTTCGCAAATGAAAACTAGAAAGTATAAAACACCGTTATTTTTTAGGCTTTGGGAAAAAAGAATGCTTAAAATAATAAAAAAAATACTCTTAGACACTAAGGATATTAAAATTATAAAAAAATAACAGGTATAAAAAATTACTATGACACAAAACAAAGACCTTAAACAATATAATAAAAAACAAGATGACCAGTTCTTTTTTGACCATGAGTCCACTGAAGATTGGCATGG
>ERZ869936.1982-NODE-1982-length-12979-cov-27.458759_pt1 | contig 12979 bp, 28 predicted proteins | sample MGYA00520876_ERZ869936 | MGnify/ENA primary metagenome ERZ869936 (study PRJEB32218, sample SAMN09650985) | biofilter metagenome | isolation source: enrty point of leading RO module | place: Saudi Arabia: Thuwal, RO plant located on Red Sea | collected 2016-02-17...
TTAACAGACGAAGCAGGAAACATTACTACAGCAGGATACGGTCTTATAGGCGTTGGTGTATTAGGTCTATTGTTGTTAGGAACAAAAGGAAAGAAAAAATTATTCTAGTTATTTGTAATTAGTCTAAATAAAAATTATAAATTTGTAAAAAATAAGAGAAATGATTAAAGTAAAAAACATTTTAAAAAGAGATAACTTGATGAGTGCAGCAGGTCTAGGGGTAGGTTCTATCGCTGCAGAAGTTGTTACTAGTAAAGTTACCCCAATGGTTCTCAAAACTCCACAAACACAAAAGTTTGCACCTGCAGTACCTATTCTAGCAGGAATGATTATTCAAACAGGTAGTGGCGTTGTTAAATCTATCGGACATGGTATGATTGCAAACGGAGTAGCGAATTTGGCAAAAGAGTATCTTCCTGCTACTTTCAAAGAGCAGTTAGGTGTTGGTGCTGACGTTATGATGAGTGGAACAGGAGAAACTCTTATAGCAGGTTCAGATTCATTTGACTACACTAGCGGTGAGGCAGGTGAAATGGACTTTTAATAAAGACTTATATTAATTCATAAATATAAATAATTAAACATCATGAATAGCATTGTATCAGAAAAACGCTACATCTCAGAAAGACTAGGTGTACCGTACGAAAATTTATCTCAATCTTATTTGAGAGCAGAAACAGTTTTGGGTACTCAGTCAGTAATTGACTTTACTCTACAAACTAACAAAGTTCAAAACTCAATTGTAACTGAACGTTTATTAGACCTTAACGACGAATTTGTAATTACACATTTCACAGTTGCTCTAAAACAAATTGGTTCAGACACACCTACAGATTTGCAACACTTAACAGCACCTGTACTTACTTACGATAACGCAACAGCATTTGCAGGTACTAACGGTGCAAACGTATCAGCTATCTACAATAGTGATTTGAGTTTCACAATAGACCGTAAAGAGTTTGTTCCTCAATTCCCTGTAAGAGCATTTAGAAGAGTTCCTACTACTCAGGAAGCTGCTAACGCTGATTACACTACTTCAGGTATTACTCTAGCTGACGGTTACGATAATGGTCTTTATGGATTCTATCCTTCAGAGCCAACTAAAATCGATGGTCGTCAAACTATTGACCTTTCTATTAACTTAGGTGCATCAACTGATTTTGATGATGCGTCTAACTCATACTACGCAGTATTTGAAGCAAGAGGTTACTTAATTGTTAACGCTTTAAGCTAAAATTAAATAGTAATTATAAAAATTAGCCGAGCATTAATTTGTTCGGCTTTTTTTTTGTAAGTTTGTAAAAAATAATATAAGATGAATAATATCATAGTAAAACAATCTCAATTAGTTACAGCTACTTTTGATGGTACACCAACTGTTAACAGACGCTATAAGTTTGATGACATTCCTAACTTATCTCGTAACAACATTATTTTATACGGTATTGAAGCGTACAGTGCGGCTCAATTAGTTAGTACCTCTGACGGTTCAGACGTTGTAGCAGCAGCAGATACACTAGGAGTAACAGTAACTCTTAAAGACAATCAAAACAACGAGTTCATGTATCAAATGCCTTATTACAATTTGATTCGTGCTAACAACGGTGGTTTTGTAATCTTACTAGAGCCAAAAATTATCAATCTTACTGACTGCTATGTTCAAATCAATAATGCTTTAGGACTAGCTGACGGAGATAAAGCTGTATTTAACTTTTATTACGACTTTGTTTAATTATGCCTGTAGTAAGTCAAATAGAAACTTACTTTACTAAAACAGGAAAAATTAGACAATACGCAGATAAAGTAGCTAACAATAGCGAAACCGTATCAATTCAAGTTCCTGTTAATGGTCTACAAACTATTTATTTACCACAGAATAGTTTAATAGACAGTAGTAAAATAAGAGCAATACAAATAAAGGCGGCAGACGAACAATTTTACGGTCAAGTTGGCAATGGTACAACAGCCGAAAATTTAGCAGTCGCTGACCTACCAAGTTTTGCATTCACTTTAGCTATCGATAACGAGGAAATTGCACAAACTCCATTTACATCTATGCACCGACCTACACAGGACGGTAAATTTTATTTTATAGATAGTGAAGCAGGAAAGCATAGAATTGGAGATAGTTTTATAACGCAAGTAGGTACAGGGAGTTTTAGTGGTAAAATTATAACTTTAAGATTTTGGTACGACTAGATGAATTTAACTAACATCAAATATTTATACGACCTAATGGATAAAGAGCATTTTACGTTCTTTACTATTTATGATAGCAAAGGTTCTCCAATGAGAGACCAATGCAACGAAAACTACAGCGTTGATGATGCTAAATCAGATTTAAATCAGTTTTTAGAATACAACAGCGGAGTATTTCGTGTCGAGTTCAGACGAACAAAAGCAAATCATGCAAACACTAAAAACTATAGCTTTACGATTGATAATCTTAAATCAGAAGTAGAAGAACAGCCAATGGGAAATACAGGAATGGGTATGGACTATATGGCTGTTATTCGTGCTAAGGATGAGAAGATAGACAAGTTACAAAGTGAAATGTTCGCTAATATGATGGCAGCTCTAAACAAGCAGCATGAATTACAAATCGATGCTTTAAAATCAGAAATGAAAAAAGCAGATGGTGGTAATGATGCGTTAATGCAAACCGCTATTTCCGCTTTAGGTGGAATGTTCGGTGGGGGTTCAAATATTGGCGTTAGTGGAATAGAAACTTTAGAAACACCGACAGAAACACAACACATAAATACAGCACCAATGGTAGATGACAAAAACAAACAGATTAATAACGCAGTAGTTAGATTAATGAAAGGCGACAATGATTTTGCAGAGCATATTACAAAACTTGCAGACCTTTGCGACGAAAATCCATTAATTTATAAAGCTGCAATTCAAAAGTTAAAAGCATTATAAAATGAAGAATAAAAATTTCACATTATTGTTATTGGGTTTAGGGGCGTTGTTATTTTTTACTAAAAAAGGCAAGGATGAAACAAAAGGAGATGACAGTGTTTCACCTGACGTTGGAAATGGTAAAAACGATGTATCGAAAGATGCAACGACAGATGTTGTGGTGGTTGATGCAACTGAAACGACAACGTCTACTAAAGTTGATAAAACATTACCTGCAAACACAGGGGTTGTTCCGCCATCAGCAGATAGCCCATATATGTATTAATGGCTAGTTACAAAAACATATTAAAACACGTTCAAAAGTGGGAGGGCGGTTTAGTCTATTTCCCTGAGGAAAATCAATGGACAAATCGTGGTGTTCAATGGACAACGTTTCAAAGACTTGCACCTAAATTGTTGGGTATTAAATATCCTCAATTACAGGATTTAAAAGACATGACACAAGAGCAGGGCGACAAGTTTATTGAATACTATTGGAATAAAGCTACAAACAACAATACTATTAACAATCAAGCTACAGCAAATGCATTTTTTGAAGCATATTGGGGCGGTGGCAATAGTGGTATTAAGTGGCTACAAAAGAAATTAGGGGTTTGGGCTGACGGTATTGTAGGAAAGAAAACAGTAGCAGCAGCTAATAGCGTTATGCCTGAAACAATGGTAGAGGAAATCTTAAAGCGTTTTCAATACTTGGCTAAGAGCAATCCTGATAGGTACGGTAGGTTTTTAAAAGGTTGGACAAATCGTTACAATGATTTATACCAAATAAGTTTACCGTATTTTGCCTATGAGTTACCAGAAGTTGTGGTAACTCCTAAAAAAAAAACTACTTAATCTACGTCCTTTTAGCAGGTGGCGTAGGTTATTACATTTATAAAAAACTAAAAAAATAAAATGGAAGTAATGAGAAATAGCGGAAAGGGTAATGTTTTTTTAGAGAGCATTACAGACTTTCAAAACATATTGAAAACTACTATGGTACAATCTAACTGTATGAGCATTACTTTTGTTAACAAGGGTAGCAATACAGTTAACGTTAATGGTCTTAAATTGGCTCAAAATGAAACTATTGAAATTGCACAGCCAAATACATTCATAGACCGTACACAGTACCAAATTAGTTTTGATTCAGACGGTTTAACATCAAACTGTCTAGTTATTCGTATTTTACCTAAAAACCAATCGTAATTTATGGCAGCTAGAGTTCATTTTGAAAGGGCGGCTACGGTTATTCCTACTGATAATATTACAGGTTCAGGAACAGCAGACAAGGTAGCAAAATTCACAGCTGCAAACACAATCGCAGACAGCTTATTAACAGATGATGGCTCTAGTGTATATAACACAGGGGCAGGAAGTATTACAAGTAACGTTGCATTTGGTTTAAGTGCATTAACAAGTAATACGAGTGGGGCTAATAATTCAGCTATTGGTTATAATGTTTTACCATCAAATACAACAGGTGCAGCAAACGTAGGATTAGGTGTAGAAGCATTATTCTCAAATACTACAGCTTCTGATAATACAGCTTTAGGAGTTGCAGCATTAAGACAAAATCAAACAGGGCTTAAAAATACAGGTGTAGGTGTTATTGCATTTTACAATACTACAGCTAGTGAAAACACAGGCGTTGGTTATGCATCAGGATATACAACAACTACAGGTCAATATAATTCAGCTCTAGGGGTATATTCATTAAGAAATAATACTACAGGAAGTAACAACGTTGCTATAGGACATCAAGCAGCAGAGGGAGTTTTTGGAACAAGCGGAAGCAATAACGTTGCTGTAGGTTATCAAAGTTTAGAAAGTTATACATCTGGTGCAAGTAATGTAGCTGTAGGTTATCAAGCATTGAACAGTAATACTACAGGAAGTAACAACACAGCATTAGGTTTTGAAGCGTTAAAAGATAGTACAACAGGTGGATACAATGTAGGTGTAGGTTATCGTGCATTAGTTACAAACGGAACAGGTAACTACAATATAGCTATGGGTTGGCAGTCTTTAAATACCAACACTAGCGGTTCTGAAAACTTTGCGTTAGGTGTTAATTCATTAAGATATAATACGACAGGTTCATTTAATGTTGCTATAGGTACTACTGCATTAACAATAAATTCTACAGGTACTTACAACATAGCTATAGGTAAAGAAGCATTAAGAAACAATACAGCATCCAACAACGTTGCTATTGGTTATCAAAGTTTGTTTAATAATACAACAGGTACTCACAATGTTGCGATGGGTCGTGCTTCATTGGACGCTAATACTACAGGTGGAGATAATACCTCAATAGGTACTTTTTCATTATCAGCAAACATTACAGGTTCTAATAATACTGCATTAGGTTACAATTCACTAAGAAACAACACAGCATCAAATAACACAGCGGTAGGTAACTCATCGTTATTTAACAATACTACAGGTAATCAAAACACAGCTGTGGGTATTAATGCAGCATATAGCAATACTACAGGTAATCAAAATTCTGCATTTGGAGGATATACATTAAATGCAAATCAAACAGGAATACGAAATAACGCTTTTGGTGTTGGTGCATTAAGGACAATGAATGGCGGTACAGGTAATGCAGGGTTTGGTAACGAAACATTTAGGTCAACAACAACAGGAAGTTATAATATTGGTATCGGTGATTATGCAGGATATTATAATACTACAGGTAGTGGTAACATAGGAATTGGTTATAGAACAACATTTAACAATACAACAGGGAATTATAACACAGCAGTTGGGTATGCAGCATTACAAAACAACACAGCATCAGACAATACAGCAGTTGGTAGAGAAGCATTAAAAAATAATACATCAGGCGACCGTAACACAGGGTTGGGAATGAATGCAGGACTAAATAATACTACAGGTAGTGCAAACGTATTTTTAGGTAGAGATGCAGGAAGAGGAAGAACAACAGGAAGTTTGAATGTTGCATTAGGTCCTTTGTCATTATACGCTACAGGTGGAACATCAAGCAGTAATATAGCTATTGGTTATTATAGTCAATTTAGAAATACGACAGGTAGTAATAACGTAGCCATAGGAGTTAGTGCAATGCAAGATAATACTACAGGAGGTTACAATGTTGCTTTAGGACATAATGCAGGAGGTTCAGGAACAGGCGATCACGGAGAAAGTAACGTAGTAATTGGTGCACAGGCAAGAACAGGTAACTTTGATGAAAGCGTTATATTAGGAAGAAATGCAACAGCAACAGCAAACAATCAATTTGTCGTAGGTTCATCTTCTTACAACGCAGGTGCAATAACAACTGAAACAGTAACAGTAGACAAAACGTGGACTGTTAAAATTAACGGAGTGGATTATAAAATACCAATAGTAGCAGCATAAAAAATATTATATTTGTAAAATGAAAAATTATACTTGGACAGTCACCAATCTTTACACAGAAGATAAAGACGGACATACAAACTACGTTGTAGATGCTATATACGAAATAGTAGGAACAGAAGAAAGCGGTGGAACGACATATACAGCAGAGTTGTCTAACACAGCAACTTTTGAAGTAGTACAAGGCGATGATTTTATACCTTATGCAGACCTTACAAACGCTATTGTAATTGGATGGATACAAGACCAACTAGGAACAGATGGCGTTTCTAATTTAGAGTCGTCAGTAGGTGGTATGATTGATAGTCAAATTAATCCGCCAACATTTCCTGTAAATACACCATTACCATTTTAATACATATACACAATGAACAAAAAACAAGCAAACGAAGTAGTTTACAACGCAGTTAATATAGCAATCACAAAAGGTTGCTATAACTTAGAGGAAACATCGTCTATCATTGAAGCATTACGAGTAGTTTTAGTAGACGAAAGTAAAGCAGAAGATGAGCAGCAGAATTAGATTTGATAGCATATTTTCATTAACGAATCTAGCATTTAATAATGTTTTATCGGCAGCTAGTTTCTCAAATCAATTACCATCAGATACGGTAACACCTATACAGGTGAATTTTGGTGCAGCACAATCAACAGATTTTTTAGATTTAGCAGCAGACGGAACGATTACCTTTAAACAAAAGGGTAATTATGCTATTATCATTCAAGGTATATTTTCTAGGACAGGCTCTAGTGGTCAAGTAGCACAAATAAATTTTAGAGGTACATTAAACGGTACAGACGTTGGGTATACGCAACATTTAGCTTTAGACAAAGAAGACCAAGCATACCCTTATGAACGTACACAGCCAATTACAGCAGCTAAAGATGATGTGTTACGTTTTTATATTGCAAGAGATAGTAGCGGAGTTAATTTAGGTGGTTTATATACTTACACAATTTCAACAAGCGGTTGGAGTAACGCACCGTCCGCCGCTATAATAGTTTTTAAATTAGGATAATGAGCAAAGGATTAAAAAAGGTAAAAGAATTATTTTGGTACAGCGATAGCGAACCTAACGAGGTTCTAATTGCTTTTTGTCATGTAATATGCTTACCTTTAGCGTTAATTGTAGAGTTTCACAATCCAAGCATTTTGTTAATATTAGGGGGTTGTGGTGCAGGTTTATTTCAATTATGGGCAGTAATTTGGAAGGGCTGTTTAAAATACAGACTAATAGCAGTACAAATAGCTACGTTAGTTGCTATTATGACCGTAATAAATTTGTCAATGGCAGGATTAATGACAGGCTCTAGGACAGGTTGGATAATAATAATGTTGTTTGCGTTTTGGAATACGGTTAGGGTATTTAAAGAAAAATTACAAAGAAATGGATAATTACGTTCAAATAATCATTACTATAGTAGGAGTTTTGGGTTCAGCTTCGATTTGGAAGTATATGGAAGCTAGACTGAAAGCTCGTTCAGAAGATAAAAAATTAGATTTAGAAAACAACGAGGGAGTGCAATACAGAGATGATTTAAAAAACAGAGTAATAAATTTAGAAAGTTTACTTGCTCAAAGTAGTGAAGATAAAGAGGAATTAAGAAATCAAGTTTTAACGCTTACAGCAGAAGTGAACGCATTAAGAGTTAAAGTAGAATTTTTAGAGAAAGAAAACGACAGATTAAAAGACCGATGAGAGAAATATTTACAGACGAAAACGGAAGATTATCAAGCAAACGTATTGCAGGAATGATTTGTATTATAGCGTTAATAATTTCACTAGTTGCTAATACATTTTCACATGAAACTATCAAACCATCAGATACACTAGTTAACGCAATAGCGTTATTTTCTTTTGGTGCATTTGGTTTAACATCTTTAGATAAATACACAAAAAATGACAAGTGAAGCGTTATCAATTAATACTCATATTGTCAATAATTTGTTTACTATTATTTAGTTGCACACCTGCAAAACGCATTAGCAGAATATTAAAGAACAATCCAAACTTAATTCAACAAGTTGATACTACGGTATATTTTAATACGAGTAGTGCAGATACAACGTTTGTGTTTAGTAATACATCAAAAGTAGATACATTTTACATTGAGGAAACTAAAACTAAAATTTACAGACATTTTGATACTATCAGGGTAGAACAGGAATCTATTAGGGATAGCGTTATCATAAATACAGAAACAATCAGAATTGCTGAAAAAAGCAAAATTGACAAACTTAAAGAAAGTATTTTTAATAAAATAGTTGTTATTCTGTTTTTTATTGTCGTAATTATGGCTTTATATATGTTTAGAAACATAATTAAATAACACAATGGAAGATACAATAGACTTTACAGACGAAACAACAGTAGATGAAAACGAGCAGCAGATAAGACAACTGCAAAGTGAAGTAAACAGACTTGAAAATATGTTACGCTTTCCTATGGGCTTTAAAAATGCTATTGCAGGGGGCTTGTTAGGTTACTTTTTAACAAAGCGTGTAGCAAAAGATAATAACGTTGCTATTTTAGGTTCACTTGCTAGTAGTTACGCAGCTTATAATTTTTCAAAGGGTAGAGATTTAACTACAGAGCAGAAACACGCAATAAACGAACAAATACAAATTCGCAAAAAGCAATTACGAAATTTAGGCGTAGAGATAAAAGCAGAGGAAACAGGAATACTCACAGCAGAGGAATTAGAGGGAATGGACTACGATAAATATGTATTTGGCGATGACAAATATGGAAGGTTTATGGGTAATCCTGCAGTTGGTTTTCATGCTATAGTGTTTGCGTTACCGAAAGCAGGTAAGTCTATTTGGTCTATGCAATTTGCAGACTACTTGGCTAACCATTTTGGCAATGTGTTGTATATTGCTAGTGAGGAAGGATTTAAAGGTACGATAAAACAAAAAATATCCGAATGGACAAATAACCGAACACACTTAAAGTTTGGTAATTTTACAGGATATGAAGAGATAAAAAATAATATTAATGGTTACGATTTTGTGTTTATTGACTCTTTGGACTTTGCTAAAATCACTGTGGAAGAAATGGAAGAATTAAAAGCGTTGTATCCAAATACATCGTTTGTAACAGTTAAGCAGGTTACTAAAGACGGTAAGTTTAGAGGTAGTCAGGAATACGCACATAATTGCGACATCATAATTGAAATTATAGACGGTATAGCACATCAAAAAGGTAGATACAATCCGCAGAGTGAAATGCCTGTATTTGAGAAAGATGAAGAAATAGAGGAATAAATTTGTAAATTTGTAAAATATGAGTTTATATAAAGTTTACAAGGTAAATATGAAAACTGGTGATATGAAAAGATTATCGGATGCAGTTGGTTCAAATATGAAACAAGCTTTCAAAAATTGGCAAAGTGAAAATGGATGGAAATATAGGAGTTTAAAAGGTAGATATTTTGTTGTACCCTTAAAAACATCTTCAAAATATATGATTAATAAAAGATAAAATGGCAAAATACGATTACAAAAAATTAGCTAAAAAAGTTGGGTGGAGTGAAAAAGAATTAAACGCTTTTAAAAATTTTGTAAGTAAAGGTACAAATGAAAGTGATAAAGCATTAGACGAATTTTATAATAATCCCTTAATTGATAGTGGAGAAGGAATTGCTTTGACATCAGACCAAATTAATAAAGGATTTAAGTATCTTTATAATTTAGGTTTCACTCCAAAAGGTTTTAAACGTTCAAATAGTCCTTTTGGTACAGATGAAGATTATATCGTTCAAAATCCTTATTCTATCGAAATTGTAGATTTTTACAGACCTAGTTTTTGGAATGATTTTAGAGTTCCTGTATATGAAGCTACAGGAGGAAAAAGAGGAGATAGAAGAACGATGAAATATTATATAAGCGGTGGTAAAATTTCAATAATAGGATAATGCCTTTTAAAAGCGAAAAACAACGAAAATATTTATATGCAAATCAGCCGAAATTGGCAAAAAAATGGAGTAATATGTACGGAAAAAAAATAACAGCATTAGGTTCTGTTCCAAAAGATGAATTAGAAAAAGTTTTTGATGCTATAAAATTTTTTGAAAAAAAAATAAAAAGTCAAGGAATGATAACTAACGCAAGAGATGAGGAACAGTTAAAAAGATTAAAAAAATACTTTAAAGATTTAATGAAGTCGCAAAAAAAGTAATTTTATGAGATATGGAAAAAAAATAATAGGTTTAGGGGCTGTAAAAAAAGTTAAAACTTATACGTTAAGAATAAAAAATGGACGACCTGTTTTGATTTTTGTTGGTAAATCTCCAAAAGGTGTTGAAGAAAAAGCAATATATAAAAAAGATGGTTTTTATATTGATTCGCAATTAGGAATTAATGGTTTGTTAACAGTATATTTTAAAGATAATAAAACTTTGAAAAAAAATATAGATAAAAAATATCATAAACAACTTAAAGAACAAGGTTTAAGGTAAATGAGATTAAGCAAAGAAGCACTTAAAAAATATGCTGACGGTACAACGTATCGAGCAGGGGGTAAAACCTATAAACGTGTTTCTTATCCAGGTACAAAGCGTGGCGACAACTATTGTGCTAGGTCAAGCGGTCAAAAACAAACAGAGAAAGTAAGGGTAAGACGTAAAGCGTGGGGTTGTAGGGGTAAAAAATCAATCGCAGGTATTGGCAGTCCTAAAACTTGGAAAGATAAATATAATATCAAATACGGTTATCCTGATGGAACACCCCATTCACTAGCTGAAATTTCAAAAGATACAGGAATTTCAAAAAAGGGTTTACAGAAAATATATAACAAAGGCGTAGGTGCTTATAAAACTAATCCTTCATCAGTTAGACCAAACGTTACATCAAAAGAGCAGTGGGCAATGGCTCGTGTTTATTCGGCGGTAATGGGGGGTAAAGCTGCTAAAGTAGATAAAAATGAATTGAAGATAACAGGATTAGGGGAAATAAAATGTTTGTAGAAAAAAACATATTAACAGGCGAAATACAAAAAAGTCAATTTGTTAGATTGATTGATGTTTTTGTTATTGCACCTTATTTGATACACTTATCAAAAAACAAAAATTTAGACAAAACAAATAAAAATATATTAATCGGTTTAGGTTTAGCAACTTTAGTTTATAATGGGGCTAACTATTTAAAAAATAAATAATATCATGGCAAAAAGAAAAAAAAGAACAGCAGTAATTAGTAAATCAAAAGCTATCAATTCAAGAACAGGAAAACTTAAAAAAGGTTATAAGTACAAAAAAGGCGGTAAAATTGTGGCTTCATTAACAAGTGCTTCATGTTCTGTTGCAGGTAGAAATCTAAAGAAAAAAAGGTCTAGCAGAGCAGGTTCTATACTTGCTTCTAAGTGCTAAAAATACATCTACTCTCGTTTGTAGCATGTGTAATTGTGTAGCCCCTCTCATTGATTTGTAGAGGGGTTTTTGCATTGCATAAAAAAAGGGGCTGTTACACCCCTATAAAGCTATGAAAGATTAATAACAATATGAATTAGCTTTTATCTTATAATATCAATTATTGTATTAATATCTATTGTTCCATATTGCCTGTGTACCTTTTTAAGCATTTGCTGTGCTTTTAATTGCTGTTTGGTATTCCCATACTTAATAAAGTAATGAGCAGCTATTAGGCGGTCTATTTCGGTTATATTCATCTTGTTTGGGTTTTTAGTGATTGTGTAATTTTAACATCCAGTAATCTATCTTTTAAAGTTTCAACACTTTTTATGTTATAGATTTTTTGGAAAATTATTTCTCCTAAGATATAAACAAACATATTTACCAATTTTTCTGCATTATCATATGTTTGACATTCTCCAAAATTATCTTTTTCATATTCTTGGCAAAATGTTATAGCTTCAAAAACATCAATGTCATGTTCTTTTAACCATTGTTTACAATTATAACTACCTATAATATAATAGTCTTGATTAAAACTCAAATGATGCCATTCATCATGATTATCATTTGTTAACACTCCATCATCAATTTTATCAATGATATGACTTACTAATTCTTGTTTTATTGATTTTCTCATATTAAATATTATCTAACATTCCATTACTCATAAGTGCTTGTTCATAGTTACTAATTTCCCATGTTATATTTTTAAAGTGGGTTCTACAAAAATCTTGTGCATCCTTTAATGTTAAAAATGTTTCTCCTTGAAATCCTCTTAATATTTTAAAATCTCCTTTAAGATTAAATCTTACAAACATTGATTTGGTTAATGTTTCTAATTGGTGTATTGTTAATTTATTCATACTTCAAATATATAATTTTGTCTTAATATTTAGTCAAAACACTATTTAGATTGATTCTAAATAAGGTTTGATTTTTCTTTTAATAGTATTCTGTTACACTCTGACCCGTTCCATTCTACATTAAAATATTGGCTAAAATGATGATATAAAAAATATCCATTTCCTGCCCAACTTAAATACACATGACCATCAGAAATAGTTTCAGTATCTTGTCTATGATAAAATACGGCTTCTTTTTCTTTTTCATTAGGAACCATTGACCAACCACATGATTGGCAACATTGAAAATTTTGTCTTGCAAAATATCCTTTTTTTCTTAACTCTTTAAAAGAGGTGTTTAATTGTTCTTTAAATTTATTCATATTGTTATTGTTTAATTGATTACTTCAAATATATGTTTTTAT
>ERZ869936.1983-NODE-1983-length-12977-cov-5.078858_pt1 | contig 12977 bp, 5 predicted proteins | sample MGYA00520876_ERZ869936 | MGnify/ENA primary metagenome ERZ869936 (study PRJEB32218, sample SAMN09650985) | biofilter metagenome | isolation source: enrty point of leading RO module | place: Saudi Arabia: Thuwal, RO plant located on Red Sea | collected 2016-02-17 ...
GCGTGGCGGGCAGGGGGGGGTCCATGGGATGTTTTCCGGGTAGTGTGCCTCCGCGGCCGAGGGGTCCCCAAGCTTGAGGGTTGGGGGGGGGGGGGGGGGGGGAATGGCTCACCCATGGGGATGATGGCGGCGATGCTCGGCGCCGGCATGAACTCGGTGCCCGCGAACTTCAACGACGGAGCGGCACGAGTCGAGGCTCAGCTCCTCGCGTGGATGAAGTCGCTGATGGGCTTTCCGTCGGATGCGGGCGGGATCGTCACGAGCGGCGGGTCGGTGGCCAACATCATCGGCCTGACGGTTGCCCGCGACGCGCGGGCCACCGCTGACGTGGTCCGCCATGGCGTGGGTGCCGAGGAAGGGCGTCTCGTCCTCTACGCATCGACCGAAGTGCATTCGTCGGTCCACAAAGCGGCCAAGATCCTCGGGCTCGGAAGGGACGCCGTCCGACTCGTCCCGGTGGACGAAGCGTATCGGATCCGGATCCCGGACCTCAGGGCTGTCATCGAGGACGACCGGGCGGCGGGCCTCCACCCGTTCGCCATCGTCGGCACGGCGGGGACCATCAACACGGGCGCCATCGACGATCTCGACGCCCTCGCGGACGTGGCGCGGGATACCGGTCTTTGGCTCCACGTCGATGGCGCCTTCGGCGCGATGGCAGCGATCTCCCCGGCGACCCGGGGGCTGCTTCGTGGGCTCGAACGTGCCGATTCGCTGGCCTTCGATTTCCACAAGTGGATGTACGTGAACTACGAGGCAGGATGCGTCCTGGTGCGCGACGCCGACGCCCATCGCCGCTCGTTCTCGGCCGGGGGTGACTACCTTGCGCCCCTACCGCGTGGAACCGGTTCGCTCCCGGACATGGCGGGGGGAAGGGGCCTGCAGCTGTCGCGTGGGTTCAAGGCCCTCAAGCCGTGGATGACCATCCGCGAACAGGGCATCGAGAAGTACGGCCGACTCGTGGCCCAGAACGTGGCGCAGGCCCGCTACCTGGCGGGCCTCATCGACGCTTCACAGGGGCTGCGGCGGGTAGCGCCCGTTTCGTTGAACGTCGTCGCATTCCGTTACGACGCCGAGTTCGTCGATCCCGACGAGCGTGACCGCATCAACCGCGAGTTGCTGATGCGGATCCAGGAGCGGGGCATCGCGGTGCCGAGTTCGACGATCCTCGACGGCCGGGTGACGCTTCGTGCCTGCATCTGCAACCACAGGAGCCGACGCGAGGACTTCGATCTCTTTGTTGCCGAGGCGGAGAGCATCCTGGCTGAGATTCTCAGCGAGGGTGCCCCCACGGCGAAGCGGGTCTGACAAAGAACAATACGGATGAGGCCGTCGTCGGCCTCGGGGAGGGGTGAGGAGGATGATGCTCGAATGGTACGACCAGATCCACCGGGACATCCGGCTCGCAGGACGGCGGGCGGTGCGGAACCGCACGTTCACCGCGGTGACGGTATTGTGCATTGCTCTCGGGGTCGGAGCCGCCACGAGCGTGCTCACCGTGCTGCACCCCGTTCTGGTGGCGCCGCTGGCCTTCGAAGACGCCGACCAGCTGGTCCACGTCTCCATCCACAACATCCATCGCAGCGATCCGGACCAGCGCTTCTTTCTCTCGTGGCTCGCGGTGGACGCGCTTCGTCGAGAGTCCCGGCTTCTCGACGGAGTGGGGGCCTTCTACCAGCATGACATGGACGTTCTGCTGGACGGCGAGTCCCATCGCCTACCGGGCGCCGAGACGGTCCCGGGCAGCTTCGAGGCCTTGGGCATCCGGCCGGTGGTGGGTCGTACACTGGTCGAAGACGACCTGCGCCTACGCCGCCGGGTGGCGGTCGTCGCCGAGCGCCTGTGGGAACGCAGCCTGGAGCGCGATCCCTCCGTGATCGGATCGACGCTGGTCATAGGGGGTGAGCCACACGAGATCGTCGGCGTGGTGTCGGGTGACCTTCGGCTCAGCGCGCGCGCCGAGATCTTTCCGCTGTTCAACCCAGCCGACTACTCTCGGCGAGAGCACGTCGCCATGGGCGTTTTCTTCACCGTGGGACGACTCCCGGACGACCAGCAGGCCACCGGGGCTTCGCAAGACCTCGAGGCTGCCCGAAGAGCGCTCCTCGCCGAGGAGCCGGCCTTCTTCGCCGACTATCGACTCGAGACCAGGGAGTTGCGGGAGGCGCTCGTCGGCGACTTCCGACGGCCTTTGTGGACGCTCATGGCGGCCGCCGTCTTCGTCCTCCTGCTGGCGATCGCGAACGTCGCCAATCTCCTTCTGGCTCGTGCCCAGGGCGAGGTCTGGGAGAGAGGGCTCCGCACGGCGCTCGGCGCCCGTTGCCGCCGCATCGCTGTTCAGGGAATCGTCGAGAACTCCTTGCTCGCCGGCGTCGGCTCTCTGGTGGGGCTCGGTTTGGGGGTGTGGGGTGCGCGTGCGCTGTTGACGCTCACTCCCCTGAGCAATCCGGCGTTCGACGAGGTGGGTGCGTCCTTCGCCGTCGTCCTGGCCGCCGTCGGACTCGCGCTTGCTGTGGGCGCGGTTGTCTCCATTCTACCCGCCGTGCAGTGCTACCAGGCGATGTCGCTACTGCAGGGTGGCCGCGGGGGTGGCAGCTCCCGAGGGGAGCGTAGGCTTCAGACGGTGTTCGTGGTCGCCCAGGTCGCCCTGAGTTTCACCCTCCTGGTGGGCGCCGGACTCATGGCCCGGAGCACGTTGAAGCTGAGTCGACTCGACCTGGGCTTCGACACGGAGCACCTCGTGTCCATCCGCGCTTCGGCCCCGCCTTCCATGGCCGGCACCATGGAGGGGCGCGCACGGTTCACCCACGAGGTGCTGGAGCGCATGCGCGCGATCCCGGGCGTGGACGCGGCCGGAGGAGCATCGTGGCTCCCGTTCATCGATGGTGACGTCGGCTTCAACTACGCTGTGGAGGAGTTTCCGCCGGAGTCGGGCAACGAGCGGCAGCTCCATCCAGGCCGGATCGTGACGCCCGGCTACTTCTCTGCTCTGGGCGTTCCGATTCTGTCCGGCCGGGATTTCCGGGACGCAGACGATATCGACGCCCCCCTCGTGGCCATCGTGAGCCGCGCCTTCGAGCGGTACTACTGGCCATCGGGCAGCGCCGTGGGAAAAAGGATCAAGAGGGGGGCATACGACATGGAGCGGCCGTGGATCGAGATCGTCGGTGTTGTGGAGGATGCCAGAAGTGGAGTCGTGTCCGACCCGGTCCAACCCACGATGTACTATCCTCTCGCCCAGTCCGACGGCGGCTACCTTGCCCAGTTCGCCTACGTCGTGCGGGCGAGCGACGGCGGAGAGATGATCCCGGCTCTCCGGGCGGAGATCCGTGAGGTGTCGGCAGCCGCAACGGCGTACGACGCATCGGACGGGGCGGAGATTCGCCGGGTGGCGCTGGGTCGGGATCGCTTCAACAGTGTCGTCATCGGTGTATTCGCGTTGATCGGACTTACGCTGGCTGCCGCCGGCGTATTCGGCGTCACCTCGTACGGAGTGGGCCGTCGACGTCGTGAGTTCGGCCTCCGCGTGGCGCTCGGGGCGCGACCGGTCCAGGTACGCGGTCTCGTGCTCCGCGGAGCCTTGGCTGTGGCCGTGGCCGGCATCGGGATCGGACTGGTCGGATCGACGCTGCTCATGAGCGCGGTCTCCGATCTGCTCTTCGAGGTCGACGCCGCCGACGGCGCCACCTACGTGGCGGTTGCAGCCACGTTGAGCTTGGCGGTCCTCGTGGCCACCTATGTACCGGCGCGTCGCGCGACCCTGGTCGACCCGACCGTCGCCCTGAAGCACGAATGAACCGGCGCGAGGTCTCCGGTTCTCTGCCCGGAGATGGCGGCGCGTCCCTACCCGTGGGCGACGCCCTCCCCGATTGGACGCCGGCGCGCCTCCCGCCGCACGTTGCAATGGAGGGTCGGTTCGTGCGCCTCGAGCCGTTGGACCCGGCTCTACATGCGGAGGCGCTCTTCCGAGCGAACGAGGCCGACGCGACCGGAGACGGCTGGACGTACCTGCCGTACGGACCGTTCGAGAATCCGGAGGCGTACCGGCGATGGACCGAGGATGTGGCGCCCTTGGCCGACCCGGACTTCTATACGGTCATTCCCCAGGGCGGGAGGCCCGCCGGGCTGGTGAGCTATCTCCGCATCCAGCCCCCCATCGGATCCATCGAGGTGGGACACATCCGGTACGCTCCCATTCTGCAGCGGACCAGGGCGGGCACCGAAGCCATGTACCTCATGATGCGACGCGCCTTCGACGAACTCGGCTATCGGAGGTACGAGTGGAAATGCGACGCTCTGAACGCCGCCTCGCGGAGGGCCGCCGAGCGCCTCGGCTTCCAGTACGAAGGGACGTTCCGGCAGGCGACCATATACAAGGACCGCAATCGCGACACATCGTGGTACGCGGTGATCGATGGCGACTGGCCAGCGATACGGGCCGCATTCGAGTCGTGGCTGTCTCCGACCAACTTCGATGATTCCGGCGCACAGCGGCGCAGCCTCCAGGATTGTCGGCGCGAGGCGATATCGATGCAGGATGGTCCATGATCGATGGACTGAGCCTTCGCTCGACGGCCCTCGACGACCTCCCGTGGGTCCTCGCGACCGAGGCCCGACCAGAGATCTCCCGGTGGGTCCTCCGATGGCCCGCGGATCGCCATCGGCGCGCCATCGACGATCCCGGAGAAGCCCACCTCATCGCGGCCCTCCCGGATGGAACACGCGTTGGATATGCCATCTTGAGGGGGTTGGAGGATGCCCACGCCTCCATCGAGTTGACGCGCGTGGTCGCCCGTCCTTCGGGGTGCGGCTATGGGCGAGCGATCGTGCGTGCCCTGAAGCTTCGGGCCTTCGAGCACTACGGCGCAGAACGGTTCTGGCTGGACGTGTTGGAGCACAACACGAAGGCGCAGGCGCTCTATCGGTCGGAGGGCTTCGTGGGGGAAGGCCACCTCCGAAACGCGGTCGTCGTCGACGGCCACCGTGCGTCCCTCCTCGTCATGTCCGTGCTCCGCGGCGAGTACGCCCGGGCGCCGGCGGCCGGGGATCGTTCCCAACCCTGAGACGACTCCACAGGTCTAGTACGTCACGGCAACGGGGTTGCCGCATCGTGGTGAAGTCAATTACTCTTTCGGTATATATGCAGAGCGAGACAATGAGCACGAAGCGCGATACCGAGGAGGACGCGTGAGCAGTGACGAAGGATTGAGCCGCCTGGAGTACCACGTCCTGCTGGCCATGGCCCCGGGCCCGCTCTACGGCTACGCCCTCAAGGAAGCCGTGGAGGCCGAGTCCGACGGTGCGGTGGCGCCGAGAGCCGGTTCGCTCTACCGGGTCATCGCCCGACTCATCCGGCAGGGGGTGGTGGAGGAGACCGATCCGCCGGCCGACGCGGCACCCCATCCAGGACGAGCGCGCCGGTACTACGCGTTGACGCGTGACGGACGTGGGCTGCTGGCGGAGGAGACGACGCGGCTTCGCGCCGCTGCGGCACTGGCCGAGAAGCGCCTGGGAGCACTGGAGGGCCGGTGAGCCGACTGCTGCGTGCCTTGATCCGTCTCTTTCCCGCCCCGTTCCGGGGGCGCTTCGGGGAGGAGATGTGGGATCAGGTCCGTGCGGATCGCGAGGCCCTGCGGCGGGAGGGCGTATGGGCACTCCTGCGATTCGATCTGACCACGGCCGCAGATCTGGTGGCGACGGCCGTGACCGAGTGGATGAACCCCTCGTGGGAGGGACATCACACAACCGACGACGACACGGGAGTGAGGACGATGATGATGGGATGGGTGAAGGACCTGGGACACGCGGCGCGCTCCCTCAGGAGGGTGCCCGGCTTCACGACGGTGGCGGTGCTGACGCTGGGACTGTCCATGGGCGCGGTGGCGGGGCTGTTCAGCGTCGTGGACACGGTACTCCTGAAGCCGTTGCCGTACGACCATGCCGACCGGCTCGTTTCCATTCGTGGCTCTGCGCCGGGATCGGACTATCCCCCGGAGTTCGGCTTGAACCGGGCGTTCTACTTCCAGTACTCGGAGGGATCGACCCTTCTCGAGGACGTGGCCCTCTGGGACGACTTCACCAACACGGTGCGCCTGGCGGACCGGACGGAGCGTCTCCTCATCGTCGCGTCGTCCAACTCCCTCTTCCGAACCCTGGGCACCGAGCCGCTCCTCGGGCGCCTGCCCGTGGAGGAGGACGTGGGGGACGTGGCGGTCTTGAGCCATGCCATGTGGGTGGAGTGGTTCGGCGAGGATCCGGCGGCGGTGGGCCAGTCCATCTACGCGTCGGGCGCCGACCGCACGATCATCGGAGTCATGGCGCCGGGCTTCTGGTTCCCCTACGAGGGTGTGGACCTCTGGCTCCCCGCTCCACAGAGGGAAGAGGGTGTCGACCCCTCCGACACCTTCAGCGGCATTATCGCCAGGACGGGTCCGGACGTGGACGGGGACGCGCTCGTGGCCGAGCTGGCCCGACTCGCGGCGCGCATTCCGGAACGCTTCGGGGCCACCCCGGCCTTCGCACGCGTCATGGAGCGGCATCGGCCGGTGGTGCGCTCCCTCGAGGAGGAGTTCCTCGGCGACGTATCCACCCCGCTGTGGGTGCTCCTGGGCTCGGTGGGCATCGTGCTCCTCATCGCCTGCGCCAACGTGGCCAACCTCTTCCTGGTGCGGGTGGCGCATCGCGGCCGCGACATGGCAGTCCGCGCGGCGCTTGGGGCAGGCCGCGGACGACGGGTTCGTATCCTCCTCGCCGAAGCGGTGGTAGTGGCAGGGGCCGCGGGGGCGCTGGCCGTGGCACTGGCCTGGGTGGGCGTGCCCCTTCTCGTACGAGCGGCCCCGGCCGGTCTCCCACGGCTCGCCGAGGCCACGGTGACCCCGACCACGCTGGGCTTCACGCTCCTCCTCTGCGTGTTCGCCGCCGTGGCGTGCGGCGGGGCTCCAGCCGTGCGCGGCTCGGACGGCGACATGGCGCGCCTGCGAGACGGCAGCCGGGGCTCCACAGGGCGCGGGAGCCGGGCCCGTGGCGTGCTCGTGGCGGGTCAGACGGCCCTCGCCCTGGTGCTCCTCGTGGGCTCGGGTCTCCTCATGAGGAGCTTCGTGGCCCTCAACCGCGTCGACCCCGGGTACGACACCACCGACCTCTTTGCTTTCCAGATGGCCCCCGACCGGACCGAGCTCATCGACGGTCCCTCCTTCGCCCGCTTCTACGACGACTTCCAGGAGCGCCTCGCAGCCCTTCCCGGAGTCGAGTCGGTGGGCATGGTGGAGAACCTGCCCTTGGACGAGGGGCTGAGCATGGAGCGGTTCGTTGCCGCGGGAAGCGACATGGAGGCCTCGGACGCGCCGCTCATCAGCTTCACCTTCGCCGACGCCGACTACTTCCCCACCATGGGAATCTCCGTGCTGGCGGGGCGCACCTTCACGTACGACGAGGAGATGGGCGCCGGCCTCACCGTCATGCTCAGCGAGTCTGCCGCGGAGCTGCTCTGGCCTGGCGCCGATCCCCTTGGGCGGCAGCTACGTGCCGCGGAAGGACGGACGCTGTACACCGTCATCGGCGTGGTGGAGGACGTCCTCCAGTACAGTCTGCGCCAGCAACCCGACCCCATGCTCTACCTCTCTCGCGTCGGCCCCACCCCGACTGCGTGGGTGCTGGCGTCCCCGGCGCAGGTGGTCCGGACCGAGCGCGCCGAGCTCATCGAGCCCGAGGTGCGGGCGCTGGTCCGTGAGCTGGCGCCCGAGGCACCCATGTACCGCGTCTACACCATGCGGGAGCTCGCCGAGGGCACGACCGAGGAGCTCTCCTTCACGCTCCTGACCCTCGGCATCACTTCGGTGCTGGCCCTCTTCCTGGGAGCGGTGGGTCTTTTCGGCGTCCTCTCCTACACGGTGGCCCAGCGCACTCGGGAGATCGGGGTGCGCATGGCGCTGGGTGCCGACGCCGGGCGCGTCCGCGCCATGGTGGTGGGGCAGGGGGCGCGGGTGGTCCTGGCCGGCGTGGTCGTGGGACTCGTGGTCGCACTCCTGTCGACCCGTGCCCTCGAGGGACTCCTCTACGGCGTCGAGGCCGGCGACGGCCTCACCTTCGCCGGGGTGGCGGTGACCATGACGGTGGTTGGGCTCACGGCCAGCTGGCTGCCGGCGTGGCGGGCGTCGAGGGTGGAGCCGGTGGAGTCGCTGAAGGAGGCGTGACGGGGTGGGCTGACCGGCGCCGGATCGACGCTCACGGGACACGGTCGGAGGCCTACGTCTAAAGCCGCGGCCGCTCGGGCCGATACTCCCTCAATACTCTGTCCGAGATCCTGGCCGCCTCAAGCTCCGCACCGACCCGAATGCGTCGACCCCATCGGAAGCTCCCGCCATTCCTGACGATCTCCTGCTTGGCCAGCGCCGCTTTCGCGCTGTGCACCCTCTTCTTCGGGCTCGCTACACCGGCAGAGGGACAGGTCGTCCGCAACTTCAGCATCCGGTACGAAACGCGAACCAACGGAGAGATCTACCAGATCGGGAACACGGTGATGACGTGTTCTCCGAGTGCCACGTGCACGTCGGCCCAGGCGGGCTCGGGTGGAACGCTGAACAACAACAACTTCAGCATGATCCGGGTCGACATCGACTCGGATCCGACGACGCTCACGTCCAGCAGCGCGGATCTCAACCTCGATCCTGACCAGACCGTCCTTTTTGCGGGGCTGTATTGGGGAGGACGTTCGGTGGACGCGAATCGCTACGACGTGAGCCTGTCCACGCCCGCCAGCGGCGGATACGTGCCCCTGACGGCGACCCAGCAGGACATCGATCCGACGGGGGAGCGGTACGCCGGATTCGTCGATGTCACCTCGATGGTTCAGGCGGCAGGCAACGGCACGTACACCGTGGCCGACGTGGCGACGACCACAGGCGTCGATCGGCATGGGGGGTGGACCATCATCATGGTGGTAGAGGACCCGAACGACGCGCTACGCAGCCTGCAGGTCTATGACGGCTATGCGCGGGTCTCCTCGTCGAATTCCGCGAGCATGACGGCCACGGGTCTCATCGTGCCGCCGTCCGGACCGGTGACGACCCTCATGGGGACGGTGGTCTACGAAGGCGACCTCGGCACGTCCGGGGACGACTATCGGCTCAATGGAACGGCCATCGGGGACGCGCTGAACCCGACTACGAACTATCACAACAGCTCCATCACCTTCCGCGGGACTGCGCTGACAGCGAAGAATCCGAACTACTCGAACCAGCTCGGCTTCGACGCCACCTGGGTGGATGTCACCCCCTTCAGCGCCATCCCCAACGGAAGCACGACGGCCAGCATCGATTTGTCGACGTCGGGCGACGTGTACTTCCCACACACGGTGACGTTCGCCACCGACCTGTTTTCGCCGTCCATCGAACCGACGTTCACGAAGACCGTCACGGACGTGAACGGGGGTACGGTCCTTCCAGGCGACACCCTCGAGTACGCGATGTCGTTCTCGAACACAGGCGACGACGCGGCCATCAACGTCGTCCTCACCGACACCATTCCTGCCGGCTCCTCCTTCGCGATCGGCTCCCTGGAGGTTACGTCGGGAGCCAACTCGGGCGTGAAGACCGACATCCCCGGCGACGACCAGGCCGACTTCGACGCGACCGTCACCCCCGACGGCGCCGTGATCTTCAGGTTGGGTACCGGCGCCAGTGCGCTGTCGGGTGGGCGGATCGGTCCCGCCGAGTCGACGGCCATCCGATTCCGGGTCGTCGTGGATGGGGCTGCGGTGGACGGCGCCACCATCACCAACCGGGCGCACGTCGCCTTCGACGGTGAGACGTCGGGACGGACGGGACTCTCCGCCACCAGCACCGACGCCGTCTCGACGGTCGGCTTTCAGGCAGACCTGGCCGTGACGTTGGCAGGCCCGGACTCGGCGATGATCGGCGACACGGTCCTGTATGAGCTGGTGACCACCAATGCCGGCCCGTCACCGGCTGCCGACGTCGTGGTACGGCAGACCTTGCCGGCGGGCCTCACCTTCGCGTCGGCGAATCGTGGCGCGTCGGAGTCGGGCGGCGTGGTCACGTGGCCGACGCTCGCGTCCGTCGGCGTCGGGGCCGTGGTCACGGATACGGTCCGACTCGTTGCTTCGACTCTCGGGGCGCAGAACAACGTCGCCTCCGTGACCTCGAGCACGGCTGATCCCGTAGCGGCCAACTCCGACGGATCCGATCCCTCGAGTCAGCAGTCCACACTGGTCTTCCGGGATACCGACGGCGATGGAGTCGCCGATGCCTCCGACCTGGATGCGGACAACGACGGCGTTCCGGATGCCACCGAGGGGAACGAGACCGTCGACACCGACGGAGACGGGTTACCGGACCGCAGGGACGTCGACGCGGATGGCGATGGTATTCCGGACTTGGTGGAGGCGGGTGGCGTCGACGCCGACGGTGACGGACGCGTGGACGGGTTCACGGACGCGAATGCCGACGGCCAAGACGACACCCTGGCCGGCAGTCCCTTGCCCGACCCGAACACCGACGGTGTGGGCGGGGCCGACCGGGTGGACCGGGACGCCGATGCCGACGGCATCCCCGACGAGATCGAGGCACAGGCGGAAGGCTCGTTTCGCGCGCCCTCCGGCGCCGACGTCGACCAGGACGGCCTCGACGACGAGTACGACCCCGGCGAGGGCGGCACGGCAATCACCTTGGCCAACACCGATTCGGGTACGGGGGACACCGCCCCGGACTATCGGGACCTCGATGCCGACGGCGATCTGGTGGCCGACTCCATCGAGGGTCACGATGCCGACGGCGATGGTGTGCCGGACCGTGTGTCGGGCGGAACCGACGCCGACGGCGACGGCCTCGACGACGTCTTCGATGTAGACCAGGGAGGCACCGCCGCCCCCCTTCAAGACACGGACTCCGACTCCACCCGCGATTTCCGGGACGCGGACGACGACGACGACGGCGTCGACACGGCGGACGAGGACGGCGATGCCGACGGCGACCCGACGGACGACGACGACGACGGAGACGGAACCCCCGACTATCTGGACGACGACGACGTCGACGGCGACGGCGTGCCCGACAGCGCGGATGGCGACAGCGACGGCGACGGAATCACCGATGCCGACGAAGGCGACGGAGCCCTCGATACCGATGCCGACGGCCTCCCCGACGATCGTGATATCGACTCGGACGGTGACGGCATCACCGACGATATCGAGGCCCAGCCCGAGGGCGCCTATCGGGCACCGAGCGGCAGCGACGCCGACGGTGACGGGATCGATGACGAGTACGACCCCAGCGAGGGTGGCACGGCCATCACTCCAATCAACACCGATTCGGGCACCGGCGACACGACGCCCGACTTCCGCGACTTGGACGCTGACGGCGACTTGGTGGCGGACTCTGTTGAAGGACACGACGTCGACGCCGATGGTCAGCCCGACCGGACGGCCGGTGGCACCGACGCCGATGGCGACGGACTTGACGACGTCTTCGACGCCGACCAAGGCGGAACGACAGCACCGCTCCAGGACTCGGATGGCGATTCCACCCGGGACTTCCGGGATACCGATGATGACGACGACGGCGTCGACACCGCCGCCGAGGACGCCGACTCCGATGGGGACCCCACCGACGACGACGACGACGGGGATGGCACACCGGACTACCTGGACGACGACGACACGGACGCGGACGGCGTCCCCGATTCCGCGGACGGGGACGACGACGGGGATGGGCTTACCGACGCGGACGAGGGCGACGCAGCGGTGGACACCGATGGCGACGGCATTCCCGATAGCCGGGACCTGGACTCCGACGACGACGGGGTCACCGACGACATCGAGGCTCAGGCCGAAGGATCCTTCCGTGCCCCCAGCGGCACGGATGCAGACTCCGACGGCATCGACGACGAGTACGATCCCAGCGAGGGCGGGACGGCCATATCGCCCGTCAACACCGACTCGGGCACCGGAGACACGGTGCCCGACTTCCGCGACGTGGACTCGGACGGCGATCTCGTGGCTGATTCAGTGGAAGCGCACGACGCCAACGGTGACGGACAGCCCGATCGGGTGGCCGGCGGCGCGGACGCCGACGGCGATGGTCTGGACGACTCCTTCGATCCGGACCAGGGCGGGACCAGCGCACCCCTGCAGGACTCCGACGGCGACTCGACCCGTGACTTCAGGGACTCCGATGACGACGAGGACGGGGTCGACACCCGGGACGAGGACGCCGACTCCAACGGGGATCCCACGAACGACGACGACGACGGCGACGGGACGCCCGACTACCTCGACGACGACGATACGGATGGCGACGGTGTTCCCGACGCCTCCGATGGTGACGACGACGGCGATGGAGTGGTCGACATCGACGAGGGCGACGGCGCGGTGGATACCGACGGTGATGGTCTGCCGGATAGCCGCGACCTGGATTCGGATGGCGACGGAATCACGGACCTGGTCGAAGCTGGCGGCGGTGATGCCGACGGCGACGGACGGGTGGACGGCTTCACCGACGGAAACGGTGACGGCGTGGACGATACTCTCGCCGGGAGCCCGCTTCCCGACCCCGACACCGACGGAGTAGGTGGGCCGGACCGAACAGACCGCGACTCCGACGGCGACGGGATTCCCGACGAGATCGAAGCGCAGGCCGAAGGCGCGTTCCGAGCTCCGTCGGGCACCGACGCAGACGCCGATGGGCTGGACGACGAGTACGACCCCAGCGAGGGCGGTACCGCGGTGTCCCTGGTCAACACCGACGCAGGTAGTGGCGACACCACGCCGGATTTCCGGGATCTCGACTCCGACGCCGACTTGGTGCCGGACTCGGTGGAGGCGCACGACGCGGATCGCGACGGCGCGCCCGATCGTGTCGCATCCGGCGTGGACGCCGACGGCGACGGTCTGGATGACGCCTTCGACGTCGATAGATCGGAAGAGCACACGTCTGAACTCCAGTCACGTCCGCACATCTCGT
>ERZ869936.1984-NODE-1984-length-12956-cov-4.273622_pt1 | contig 12956 bp, 12 predicted proteins | sample MGYA00520876_ERZ869936 | MGnify/ENA primary metagenome ERZ869936 (study PRJEB32218, sample SAMN09650985) | biofilter metagenome | isolation source: enrty point of leading RO module | place: Saudi Arabia: Thuwal, RO plant located on Red Sea | collected 2016-02-17 ...
GATGTTCGTATCAACCGAATTGACGTTTCTTTCGAGTATGTTCTGGGTGATGAAGATGAACCAGGGAACACATTTGCGAGTGTATCACTCTACGAAGGTGATGATCGCCTCGAAACCAAGGATGCTGACGGTGAATCAGACTGGATAGAAGACCGTCCGTATAGCGGTGCCCACACCATTCGCTTCAGTAACCTTAACGTTCGTGTAGAAGCAGGTGATACCTACGAATTCACCGTAGCAGTCACGCTACAGAATTCTATCGATGGTGCTGACAGTGGCCTCTCATGGGATATATTCATTCCAAACGAGGGTGTACGTGCTCGTGACGGAGAGAATATTCAGCACTACATTGGTGATAACAGTGATACCGTAAATATCGATATCAACGCCGAAGGAAATGAAGATGAGCTTGCAGTTCGCATCTCAGACGACAATCCAGAAGCAACTACACTCCCAGTCTTCGATAATAAGCGTTCAGATTGGTTGACCGTCTTTGCTTTCGAGCTTGACACTGATGATAGTACTAATGACATAGAAATTCGCGAACTACCAGTTTCGTTGACAGTAAGCACTGCAACCGTTGCTACCTTTATGCACGATGCACGTCTTAAGGTCGGTAACAGTACCTATGATGATGTAACCATCGTAGACGGACTCACTAACACCATGACTTTCACGTTCGACAAGGATGAATTTGCCATCGACGCTGGTGATAGTGAGACGATTGAACTACAGGTTCGCTTCAAGCAGCTCGCACTCGCACACGAGGGTACGACCATCGAAGCGTCTGCCAACAGCAACAATATTGAAGCTGAAGGTGCTGACGACCTTTCTCCAACCCAACTCTCAGGGGCTGCAACCGGTGACTTGCACACCCTTCGTACCAGTGGTGCGATGACGAAAGAGAATAATGCTACTGCAGTACTCCGCGCTAACAGCAACACTACCAAGGATGATGACGAAGGTGTCTTCACGATTAGCTTTGATGTCACTGCATTTGAAACCGACCTCTACGTTAACCAGACAGCAGTGCGTGATACCGTGCTTGGCACTGCCGGTGTGAACTACCTCATTGAAAGTGGTGATGGCGCTGCCACCACCTCTGGTACCGTGTCTGCTTCACTCTCGAGTAATGCTACTGAAGTGGGGGGACGCTTCCGAGTGAGTGAGGGCCAGACCAAGACTTTCACGCTTACGGTCCAGTATGACCCTGAAACCACCGGGTTCTACCGCCTCCAGCTCTACAGCTTCAACTATGCTGGCAGCCAAACAAACCCAACTGTCGGACAACGATTTATGCCAGAATCTCGCTTCGACACGCCAATGCTCTCTATATAACAGAGTGCTTCTTGGAGCAAAAAATCCGCTCATTTTGAGCGGATTTTTGTTAGCTCAAGTTTTACTAGCTTTAAAACAGTCCAAACATTTGAGATTCGTAGTGTTGCGAGGCTCAAAGGGAAGGGAAGTGATGTCACCACCACAGACTGAGCAGGTCCAGCTCCCTTCAAATGTAGGTCGTTCACCTGGGGTAGTTGGCGTTGCGCCGTCAAAATCTGCTGCAGGCGGTGCTTCAGTTGCGACCCCTGCATCCTCCGGAATTGTAGGTGCTTCAGCTCCGCCTGCAAACTCATCCGGTGCAGGAGTAGGAGCCGCACCGCCGCCACCTTTATTTTTCATAAAACAATCACGGCAGGTGAGACCATTTTCACTGCGTGGTTGAAACGGAAGCTCGGTGATAGCACCACCGCACTGACTACATTTCCAATTTCCTTGATACATCGTCATACAATTTAGTTAGTAGAAACAGTATACATGACTCACGTGCAGCATAAATTCCTGGAAGCCATTACACCTCTATCATTTCGCCAAACTTATAGAGATGCTTAGTTGTATCGAGATGCTTCACAATGCTGGTAGGAGTATCGAAAAGTTCGTCCCCGATATCACTGTAGACACTGATTAATTTCATTCGGAATGTGTGAGAGAGGCAGAGTGGTGGCTCTGTGTGATGAGATAAAGACAAAATCTCAATGAGTTCACTCCGCAGTTGCGTGTGTGATAAAGCCAGTTGGTTCGAAACAAACGCTTCTACAAAGGCGCTTCGTACGGCGGTGCTCCCAACTTGTAAAAAGTGTACCTCGTTGCAAAATCGATGTAAGTCAAAGGTAATTTCGTTAAGACTTTCCAAGTGTGTGATTGATGTCGTCGTGTCAGTATCAATACAAGTGTGAGCGCGTTTGAGCGTCGAGGTGTAGACAGGTTGGGTATTGCAGTCAAGTGCCCTAGGGTGCTGGCTATCTGGGTCGAGTGTTTGGTTCAAAATATTGCCCACACGATGGTACCGAGCAGTACCAGTGGTGTTTGCGTATAGGTCGTAGGGGAGTATTTTTTGAATCATCATAGTGATAGTGTAAGTATAGTATAGAAACATGCGGCTCTGTTTGAGCCGCATGTAAGTTCAGTACACCGATATGGGATTGTGCAGTACAGCAGCGCCATAGCGGTTGTACCAACCAAGGTTCACTGTTTCATGATTGCACACCAACAACTTATCTCGAGCAGCGATGTGTGCCAAAGCACAGTACTGCGCGGCAGTGCGAATCGTACGTCGATGCATCGCCTCAGTATCGTAGACGCCAATCATACGATACATGTCACTTCTTGCGAGGGTGTCATGCTTGAGTCGGCTTTGTAGGCTCTGATCACTGGCAATCTCTTTAGTTATGACGGTTTCGAGGGCTTCTAGTTCCGGAAACCGTTCCGTCATGGCTGCCACGCACCATCCTTTCGGGGCAACATATTCAGATGTGGCTGCAATTGACCGGTGGATGAGGCTGAGGAAACCATCCTTAGTGTGGCCAATTTTTTTACAAAGCGCTTCATCGCTCACTTCTTGGTCAGCGACGACAATCTCACAACGCATCCGTGGTACGAGAGTAGCGATGTTCTCAAAAAACGCGATGTGCAAACGAGACAAAAGGGGGACGCCCGCACCAACCGAGGTGAAATCGTATTTACCGCGGGTGTGTGAGTAATCAGGACACGACGGGGCAATAACCGTCACGTTTTCTTGTAACAGGGTAATGCCGATGCGATTAATCATGACCCGACTCTTCGATTGTGCTCCAAGACTCGGGAGCATGTCCTCAATAGTGTGTATCACCTCTTGTGTTCGATTCTCAAAGCCGTGCTTCCGGCCATACTGTGTGATGGCAGTGACACTGCGTTTGGTGAGCATAGGCTTCTCCTTGGTTGTGAAAGAACAAGTGTTTCAAAGAAACTGATGTGTTTTGTTACCTAACAAAACCCCGCTCATCGAGCGGGGTTTGAGGATAAAGATACATGGAGATTTACAACACAAAGCCCGCTCGATGAGAATTTCGAGTTGGCCACCAAGTACGGACTGAGTGCTGTGTATGCATGTCTGAATAATACCAAAGGCACTGATGAAATCAAATTTTTTTGCATCAAGCTTATTGAAGTTCCTTAATAATAAAAAGAAGAAGCCCCACGAGTGTGAAGTCGTGAGGACTTCCTCGTGGGGCTGGGTTGCGTCAGGTGGATACAGTTCCGCCTGCGATGTTGGTGTTTCCACACTCGGGGCAGGTGCCTTTGTGTTCGTCGCGAATGCGCTCAAAGTGGTGCCGCTCGAAGTGATAGATGCGCGAGCCATCGGGCATCTGCCAGTACCAGCAGCAGGTGCTGCTCTGGCAGGCTGCGTGAAATTCGACAGTTTTGCCAGCGCGGCGGGCGACTGTGACTTCGCCAGGGACGAATTTGACGCCCCTGCTGAAATCGTCAGCATCCGACTGGGGAAACGGGCTTCCCGCGTCGCCACCACCACCCATTGCGCTTGCCAGCATTGCGAAGGCGGGCATTTCACCCATATCGCTGTAACGATTACCTTTGCTCATTTGAAGACCTCTTCTGTCGGTTGAGAATTGTTTAAAACAATACACTGTTTATAGTATATTGTCAAGTATGTGGAGATGGGGAGATTTGAAGTCACGAATCACTAAATATTTTTTATGCTCCGCTTAAAAAATATAAAGTGTTCGCGACCCCACCTCGCGGCGTTTGTTTCTTTGAAGAAAACAAACACATCGCTGCGGCTGATACGATTTCTCGAAAGCAAAGCAGTTTGCTTGCGCACCATCTTCTTGTACTAAAAAGGCACGCTCGCGCGTGCTTTTTAGTACTCGTGGAGATGGTGGAAATCGAATCCACGTCCGAAACAGTGTGACACTATGCATCTACAGTATGTAGCTCACCTTAAAGGTTTAACGTAGTTGGTAGGAAAGTGAGCAAAAGCCCAACTAAGCGAGTTCCCAAGAAATTCAGGATATTAGAGAAACGGACTAATACCCCAGAGTCTGATGGTTATTACACCAGCCTTACCGTATCAGACATCAGGTAAGGTGATGTCACTCCGGGAGTCCGTTAGTTACGCAACTGCGGGAGCGAAGCTCATACAAGCGAACTGGTATGGGCTCTTTACGCTATTCTTTGCACGTAAAAAGTGAATGAGTTTTAACGAAGTTTCATTCAACTTCGATACTGCACATAGGGGCAGCACTATCCGTCGATGCCTGTCATCCCCTGAAATCACGCGGGGCGTGATTTCAGTTGAGCGCAGTGCTTATTCGAATTTCTGTAGAAGCAATTTACTCGCTGTATTCGAATGCGGTCCGCTCACTGAAACACTATCCGTGTAGTTTCAGGGAACTTCAGATGAAGTAAAGAGGAGTCGCGCCGCCGGAGGCGGCGCGACAGAGAGTCATGGGTGTTCGCGACCTTTTCCGAAATTTGGATCACGCGGTCGAGTCGGAAAGTCAATCAGATGCGAATCGTTCTCGCCCAGGGTCGTAAGATCGGGCGGTGAGTCGTCCTCGGTACCAGGAAGTGGTTTCAAAAAACCGATTCCTACCAGGAAGTCTTCGATTGGGCCAATCAAGTCAGCAATACGTTCTCCCCAGTTTGTCCGGGAAAAGAAAGGCATGTCATTCTCCTTTCTCGAAACGTCGAGCGGCTTCGGTGACCCGGGCACGGGCCTGGTTGCGTTCGCGGATATCGTCTAACTCATCATCAACAGTGCGGAGCTGTCGTCGCTTGATAGTCGCCTCACACCCAACTTTGTCGAGTGTGATACGTTCTTGTTCTGCCTTAGGTAGTCTTGAGAAACCCATCCATTCCGACATTTTTTGCTCTCCTCTATTTGTCAGATTTAGTTACCAAGAGGTGGGCGCAGGCCGGTAAAAATATCCGGCCTGCGCGAAAGTACAGTATGAAAGCGCCTAGCTAGTTCGCTTTCAAGCTATTCAGTGAAGATTGACGACTTTGTTCCGGGATTCGTCGACTTCGCCCATGAGCTGGAGGGCCCAGCCCATCATAGCGTCATCGATATCACCCCAATCGACGGTTGTAGCACCGGTCGCAAGGAGCTGAGCGCTGATTTCTTCGCGTTCACGAATCATCTTGGCCTCGAGCCACCGATCGAAATCACCCCCGAAGTGTTTAATACTCAATCGTCGCATGACATTCATGCATTCGCGCGAAGGCTTTTGTTCGACCGGACGCCGCAAGGTGTTCACCTTCGCCGCGAGGGTACGTAACTTGGTGATGGTTGTAGACTTCACTGATGGTTCCTGTCCCACAGTTCTCCTCCTGTTGGATTCAAGGGGTTGCTGGGTGTGGCGCATTGCCACGGCAGGGAAGCAAACACTTCACCCACCTCTTGGTAACCAAATTTAACTTTTAAAAGATCTCCGAAGCTCTCGCTCCACGTCACGCTTTTTAATGGTTTCGCGCTTGTCTACCTTCTTTTTACCACGTGCGAGCCCAATTTCAAGCTTAATATTCCGACCAGAATTATACAATGAAATTGGCACTACTGTCAAACCTTGCTGTTCGCTATGGGTATAGAGTTCATTCAGCTGCTTTTTAGAAAGAAGTAATTTACGTGGGCGCTCGGGGTCATACTCCGGACCGATGTTTTTTTGTTGGTAGGGCGGAATCGATGCCCCGACCAAAAAAGCTTCACCGCCGCGAATAATCACGTGCGCGCCTTCGAGTTTGCCTTGTTTGTTACGGATTGATTTCACTTCCGTACCCAACAGCGAAATACCCGCTTCCATTGTGTCGCGGATTTCAAAATCAAATCGGGCCTTTTTGTTACTAACCAAACTCATGTATATACGCTACTATAGTCTGGATTACAGTATGCAGCAATATGATTTACGAAGGAGAGTATAGTGTCATCGATGCCATTAAAGAAAAGAAACGCCTCATCGATGCGGGCAAGCCGCACGAGCACATCAAGCCACTTCTATTTATCGATGGTGGTCTGATGAAAGGTGCGTATGGTGCTGGAGCAGTGGCTGCACTCGAAGCACTCAACTACACTAAGGTGTTCGCAAATGTGGTCGGAGTGTCTTCAGGGGCACCAACAGCTGCCTATTTTTTATCAGGTGAAGTCGAAAAGGGCATTCGGGTGTACACAGAGGATGTTTGTAAACGAAAATTCATCAATGTGTGGCGGTTTTGGAATCAGGTCAATACATTTTACGTAGCGGGCACGCTGCGAGGGGTCACGGGCAAAGGAGTCAGTTCGAATAAGGTACTCGCCGCGCCATCATGTTTATATATTGCAGTAGCTGACTTTAAAACTGGTAAGCCAATCTTGCTTCGTCCTAAAACTGAGGAAGAACTGCTCACTGCCATTCAAGCTTCAATTTTGATGCCTAATGTATCAACCGATATCGTTACCTTTAACGACATTCGTTACGTTGATGGTGGATTTACCCGACCGCACGCACTCTTTGAGGCGTTTAACACAGTTCAGGCTACTCACGTATTAGTCATCACCAACCAAGACAAGACGATAACCACCATCCCGTGGCTAGAGCGCTTTTTGAATAACACTATCTATCGACATCGTATGCCGAAGCCACTGCGGTTTGCGGCCCACGAGCGCAAGCGTGAGCGCATGACTGCGATTGAGCGTATGAAAGAAGCGGATACCCCGTACGCGTTGGTGTGGGGAGACCACTCAATCAGGAGTATGGAACGTGACCCGAAGAAGGTAAAGGCGGTGATAGAGAAGTCTCGACGGTGGTGGCACGAGCTGCTGACGAACGAGCCTGAAACGTAGCGGTGATACTCTTATCCTGCACCCAATTTTTTAAATATCACATTACGTACTAGGGCTGGTAAAAAGCTGGTGCGTGGGTATAATGGCGGGCACTATGAGCAAAGACGAAACCGAGCAAAAAACGCCTGCTGCAGAAGGGCAGAGCGAGCCAAAAGTGGCTCCAGAACCAAAGGAAGAAAAGCGTTCTGAAGAACGTCGCCGTGTGCGCATGCCAGAGAAAATGCCGGTTGGACCGGGAAATTTTTGGAACAACATCCTGACCACCATTTTGGTGCTCATTGCGTTGACCTTTGCGTACTCATTTATCGCTGATTCAAAGAACCCACCAGAAGAAATCACTATTTCTGACGTGGTTGGCCAGGTGAAAGCTGGTGAAGTGAATGAAATTATTGTTCGCGGCACTGAGCTTGAGGTTACCTACAACGACGAAACTCGAACTCCAGGTATCGCTAAACGAGAGACCGACGCGTCTATCACTGAGACACTCAGTAATTTCGGAGTAAGCAATGAACAACTAAGCAACATTCGTATCGATGTTCAGAATCCAACTGGCTTTGGGTACTGGCTTGGTCAGCTAGCGCCGTTTTTGTTCCCGCTCTTGCTGCTTGGATTCTTCGCTTGGTTCTTCCTGCGTTCAGTGAAAGGAGCCGGTATGCAGGCACTCAATTTTGGCAACAGCAAAGCGCGCGTGATTGACCCTGAGGACAACGCCAACAAAGTTACCTTCAAGGATGTGGCTGGCGCCAAAGAAGCCAAGCAAGAACTCGAAGAAATCGTCGACTTCCTCAAGAACCCAAAGAAGTTCCTCGATATCGGCGCTGAGATTCCGAAGGGCGTAATGATGATGGGGGCGCCGGGAACCGGTAAAACTCTCTTGGCCCGAGCGGTAGCCGGTGAGGCTGGCGTGCCATTTTTCTCTATCTCTGGCTCGGAGTTCGTTGAGATGTTCGTCGGAGTTGGAGCGAGTCGCGTTCGCGACCTTTTCCAGATGGCCAAGAAAGCCGCTCCAGCCATTATCTTCGTTGATGAGATTGATGCTGTTGGTCGGGTGCGTGGTACCGGTGTGGGTGGTGGTAACGATGAGCGCGAACAGACGCTGAACCAAATTCTCGTGGAGATGGACGGCTTTGAACCCAACGCCAAAGTGATTGTGATGGCTGCCACCAACCGCCCGGATGTATTAGACCCGGCACTTCTGCGACCAGGTCGCTTTGACCGTCGGGTGACGATCGACCTGCCGGACCGTAATGACCGCAAAGCGATTCTCGATGTCCATGCGCGTAAGATGCCATTGCAGGAAGATGTAAACCTCGACATTATCGCGCAGCGTACGCCGGGCTTCTCAGGGGCCGACCTCTACTCACTTATGAACGAGGGCGCCATTTTGGCCGCACGCGAGAGCCGCAAGAAGGTGGGGCAGTTTGATTTGATTCGTTCAATTGAAAAAGTCATGCTTGGTCCAGAGCGCAAGAGTCACGTGTTGACTAAGAAGGAACGCCTGGTGACCGCTTATCACGAAGTTGGTCATGCGCTCGTTGCTTCTGTGTTGCCATACGCTGACCCAGTGCAGAAGATTTCTATCATCTCGCGCGGTCGGGCTGCTGGCTACACCCTGAAGCTCCCTGACCAAGACCGCAAGATGCAAACCCGCAAAGAGTTTATGGATGATATCGCGATGACACTCGGCGGGTATGTGACTGAAGAAATGGTGTTTGGTGATTTGACCACTGGTCCACAAAACGACCTGCAGGTGGTCGCCAACCTCGCGCGTGATATGGTGACTAAATACGGCATGAGCGCCCTCGGTCCTATTGCCCTTGAAGGCACTGGCGGACGTTTGATTGGCGGCGGTATGAGTGAAGATCGTGGGTTCTCGCCCGAGGTCGCCAAACTGATTGATGACGAAGTGAAGAAGATTGTGCACGAAGGGAAGGAGCAGGCTCGAGAAGTACTCACCAAGCATCGTCATGCGCTTGATGTGATTTCTAAGAAATTGTTTGAAGTAGAAACTCTGGAGCGCGAAGAATACGAAGCGCTTTTGAAACAAGAAGGAGTGGAAATTAAGGATGCGTACAAAGAAGAGCGCGAAGCTGATGAAAAGACCGGTGATCCGAGTAAGGCGCTTCAAGCATCCGCAGAGGACAACCAATAAGTTTCGGTCCTTGTAAGTGTCAGAAGTAAGTTGGTCGAAAAAAGACGCCTCCGGTGCTTCTTTTTTCGACCTTAAGTACGACTCTTGATATTTGTGATTTTCCCGTCTTCCATGTGAATGATGCGGTCACATGGTTCAGCATACTCAGGTTCGTGGGTCACCATGACAATGGTTTGTTTACTTTCACGATGAAGTCGTGTCAGCAAGTCAATAACAGATTGACCTGAGACCGAGTCGAGGTTGGCGGTTGGTTCGTCAGCAAAGATAATCTTCGGTTTGCCAGAGAGTGCGCGCGCCACCGCCACCCGCTGTTGTTCACCGCCAGAGAGTTCGCCCGGGAGGTTGAGGTACTTGCCTTCGAGTCCGACGTTATCAAGTGAATGGTCAGCGCGAGTCGTCGCTTCCTCCCAACTCATACCGCGCATCAAAAGTGGCATCATGACATTCTCACGGGCGTTGAGGTCTGGTACGAGCGCGTAGTCCTGAAACACATACCCCAAAGTATTAAGACGAAAGGCAGTGCGCTCACTCTCATCAAGCGGTACGACGTCAGTGCCGTCGACAACAATCTTGCCTTCGGTTGGTTCATCAAGCGCCGACAGTTGGTACATCAAGGTCGATTTGCCAGCACCTGATTTACCCATGATAGCCACGAATTCACCCTCCTCAATGCTGATATCGATACCTTTAAGCACGTGGGTGACCAAGTCGCCTTTGCCAAATTTTCTATGAATGTTTGTACCTTCTATCAGTGCCATATCATTTTCGTCCTAGGATGGAATTAAGCGTATTCTGTCGGGCAATCATCCAGGCGGGAATAAAGCCGGCGATCAGCGTGGTGATAAATAGCACCACGAACCGGATAAATGTTTCGTCTGGCGGTGCCACCAAGACGCCATCGCTGAACGGGAACTGAATCGGGTTGGCCTCAAAGTAGGGCACCAAGAAACCATAAGTAGCGAGCGCACCAAGCGCAGAACCAGCCAGAGCGTAAAAGGCAGCTTGGATGATGTAGGCGAACTCAATAGCTCGTCGCTCAATACCAATACCTTTGAGAATACCGATGTGGCGGCGGCGGGACAGCGCGTTAATAAAGATGATGATGAAAATCGTAATCGAGGCGACCACAATACCAATTGAACCAATGAAGGTACCAAGGAGGTTCATAGTGTTCTTGATATCAGTGATGAACTTCGGTTTGCCTTCATCGAAGGTTTGAATTTTAGCTAGACGGTCGAGCCCGCTGGCGACCAATGCGTCCTTCACCGCTTGTTCGTTTGCATCATCACGCACCCGAATGACAATCAGGTCAGCGTTGCGGTCGATGCGGCCAAAGAGCCGACGAAACTCTCGTTCCGGAATGTAGGTATTGAGGGACACCTCGTCAACCTTTGACTGAATGATGCCCTTAATGATGAATTCTTTCGAGATATCGCCAGAGGTCAAGCGTACTGTGTCACCAGGGTGGACGTCATCGACAGTATCAAAAATATCACCAAACTGTTCGGCGTATTGTGAGACATAATAGGCACCAAGCAGGATATATCCCTCTTCGTCCGGCTCGAGATACTCACCCTCGACCAGTGTGCTGCTGAGGTTCGACATGATGTCTTCTTGTGTTGGGTCGATACCAGTGACTGACACCGAGGCGATGTCCCGCTCGCCTGAGAGGTCACGTCGCTCTTTGTAGTTGGCTTCGAGCGTGCCAGCGCCACTGTAACGCACGGCGTACGATTCGATTTCCGGGAATGAATTAAGCTCACGCACAACCGCTTCGGTTTCAAGGATACGATCTTCGTCATCACGTTCACTAATGATGATGTCTCCGAGCGATTCAGCTCGCACGGCTCGCTCCGCACCGGTGATGAGGCCAACAAGCACGCCAGACACAGCAATGAGGTTTAGAAACGTGAGCATCATCACAAAGATGATGAGAATCGTGGTCCAGATACTGGCCCGTTGAATCTGCCGGATACCGAGCAATAGCCCGATGCGTATACTACGCCCAAACATACTATGGGGCACTGACGGTCGTACCCTCAGGCAGGCCTTCAATCGCTACGAATCCGTCGTTACCTTCGAATAAGATATCGACCGTTGTGGGAACTGAGTCACGTGACGGCGTGTCTGGGTTGTGGCGCAGCACCGTGCCAGTACCATCGTCGTTAATGGTTACGAAGCGCTTTGGGAGTCGGAGTACGTCAGTTGCTTGGTCGACAACAATATCGACGTCGGCATTGAGTCCTGAACGCAGCCACGCCGGTGGGGTATCAAACGCCATAGTGGCTTCAAAGTAAGCAACACCGTCGATTTCAGTTGCAATTGGTGAAATGAAATTCACACGAGACACAATCACGTCATTGGGGCGGGCATCGAAGATAATATTGGCTGACTGGTCGATATCGAGTTTTGTGATGTCGATTTCAGGAATGCGCACGGTCATCTTGAAGGTGTCGTTAGCCAGGACCGTCACAATTGGGTTGGTACCAACGGTCTCGCCTGGCAGCACATCGATATTAGTAATACTGCCGTCAAATGGCGCCCGGATGATGCGATCGTTGAGCCCGGCATCAATGGCTGAGAGACGAGCAGCGGCGCTGGCAACATTGGCGTTGGCGCGGGTCAGCGCTTCAGTTCGTGGGGCGGCGTTCTCGACCGTAGCCTGGCCTGTTGCCAGCTCAAGGGCTTGTTCAGCGGAACGAATATTGTTTTCCGCTTGTTCAAGCGCCAGCTCGTACGCGTTTAAGTTACTAATATATGAAGCTGACTGAGTGTTCGGTACTTTGATACGCCAAGAACTATTGGCGTAGGCATCACCAGCGGTGAAGGTGAGGTAGAGTCCGCAGTTCCCAAAAGTGCCCGGTTGGTCGGTGTAGGCGGTGAAGGTGCCGGTCTCGAGTCCGGACACGCGAAATGAAAATCCAGAGAGGGCACCAGAACGGAAGACATCAATCGTGTATGAACCTTCCTTTTCACAGGTGTAGGTGCCGCTCACGGTTGGGGCAGTGGCGTCCTCATCACCATCGAGTGAAAGGGCGGTGAGGCCACTGGAGAGCAGGGTACGGCGAGCGTTGTTCACCTTTTCCATTTCTTCGCGTTGTGTTTGGGCCAGATTTTCTTCGGCGATGGCGACTTCGGTAGCGGTGACCGAACGGGCTTCGTTGGTTGGGCCAGCGATGAGTTCGTCACGGTCAGCCTCGGCTCGCAAGTACGCGGCGTAGGCATCTTGACGGTCAGCGAGCAGTGCGTTTCGCTGCAGAGAAACCAGGACATCACCTTGTTGTACTTCGTCTCCGTCTCGTACGAGTACTTCATCGACGATACCGGTGACGGGGAAGACCAAGTTGGCGGCGTTTTGTGCTTCGACAAAGCCTGAGACTGAAACGAGCTCGGTGACGGTGCCACGACTAACTTCAGCAGTGACAACGGGTGTCTCGCTATTTTTGCTAGCATTAATAATGAGCCAGAGGGCTGCGCCAACGAGTACGATGGCGATACCAATATGAAAACGCCGTTTCCCGAGAAGAATATTCATCGAGTAAATTATAACGTAAATGAACTCGTTTGCCGTTGTACGAACGTTGGTATAGAGTATGAGAACTTTGCCAACCGCCGGTAGCTCAGTGGGTAGAGCGCGAAGCTTATACCTTCGTG
>ERZ869936.1985-NODE-1985-length-12955-cov-5.096279_pt1 | contig 12955 bp, 13 predicted proteins | sample MGYA00520876_ERZ869936 | MGnify/ENA primary metagenome ERZ869936 (study PRJEB32218, sample SAMN09650985) | biofilter metagenome | isolation source: enrty point of leading RO module | place: Saudi Arabia: Thuwal, RO plant located on Red Sea | collected 2016-02-17 ...
CGTGTGGTACTACTCGCGAGCGTGCTGAGCGCGGGTCATGCGGATCCCCTCTTCGGTCGGTCCAGTGGGCGGGCCGCGGTGCGAGCCTAGGCGCCCTCCCACCCTCCGTCGAGCTCCTGCAGTCGCTGCCCGACGAGTCCCTGGAGTGTCTCCATGTGGTCGCGCAGGAGCACTCGCCGCGTGGTGGCCAGCTTTCCGAGGGAAAGCTTGAAGGCCATGGCGTTCCGCGCCTCTCGCGCCTGAAGGCCCGACCAGTCCGGCGAGGCGGCAATCCGGGCGTCGATGGGAAGACTGTCGGCGACGGCGAGGATGGGAGTCAGGGGCGTTTCCCGAACGAGGTACGGGTCGATCATGGTCTGCTGGGATCTGTAGAAATCGTCCTCCAACCGACCCAGGTGGATGAGTTGGCGGTTCAACTCCGCAATGCCTCGTCGGACGGCAGGAGTGAGAAGGCTGAGTTGATTCGCATTCTCCAGATCAGCGAGGGCCGTCAGCCGAGGCTCGAACGAGGCGATCTGGAACAGGCCGTCGTAGACCCACCGGGTCACCGAGTCGGCTGGAGTCGCGTCCAGGTCCTCATTCAGCAGTCGCTCCAACGCCGTGAAGATGCGCTGTCGGCTGCTGTCGGAGGCCGCGAGGAGGTTGATGGATTCGTTCAGGTCGTCGTGGAGGGCCTCCAAGTGGCGTTGCTCGGCTCTCCGCTCCTGCATCGATTCGCGCGCCGAGTCGGCGCTGAGGGCGATGAGGACGCCGACGACGATGATGGCGAGCTCGCCACCGATGCGCAGAACCGTCGCGGTACGGGATCGCATGTCAGCCGATGTACGGGTCATCGGCGGACGGCACCGGCTCCCACAGCTCGATCTTGCGTCCCTCGGGGTCGAGGATCCATGCGAAGGCGCCGTTGGGGTACTCCTCGAGTTCGCCGACGACCTCCACGCCCGTCGACCGTAGATCGTCGAGCAGGGCCGGGAGATTCTCCACCCGGAAGTTGATCATATACGGAGAGTCGGAGGGTGCGAAGTACTCGGTGCTGGCCGGAAAGACGCCCCACACCGTGTAGCCGAGCTCGTCGGGGTCGTCCTGCTCGAGCCATTGGAATACGAACGTGCCTTCGGGGACGCCGACGCCGAGTCGTTCCCGGTACCAGGCGCTGAGCGTCGCGGGGTCGTCGCTCTTGAAGAAGATGCCGCCCACTCCGGTGACGCCCGGGGCGGGCACGGCCTCGGCCACCGCCGTCTGGTCGGGGGGCGACTCGGTCAGTGTGGCAACGGGGGTGGGCGCCGGACGGAGGAGGAAGCCGGCCCCGAAGGCCACGACTCCGAGCGCGACGTGGGAGATCCAAGGGTTCATCGAAGGCTCCTGGCCAGTGGGCGGTTCGGTAGGGTAGGCTCCGGGGCCGAGGACTGCCACGAATCCGTGGGCTCCCGGTCGCCGCCGGACATCAAGGGTCTGCCACGGCGATGATGTGGGTGCCCATGTCATGCGCTCCCCGGGCCGGGGTCGCCTCTTCCTCCAGAGCGAGGACGGTATCGAAGGCCGCCTCGTCTTCGAGGATCTCGCTCCACGTGGTCGAGAGGGCGTTGGAGGCGGCCATGAAGGCGATGGTGAGACCCGAGTCGGTGAGGAAGTTTTCCAACTCCGAAGCCGTGAACATGTGGCAGAAATGCCCGCCCTCCACGCTGCTGGGAGAGGTGGCGGGTGTGATGTCTCCGGTGCGCACCACGGCCTCGATCTCTTCCTGAGGCAGGCGGTGGACGCCCTCGAGGAGGGCGTGGAGCGTCCCCCACTTCGACATGACGCTGAGGAGGAGGCGACCGTCGGGCTTCAGGACGTCCAGGCACTGGTCGAGTGCATCCTGGCGGCGATCGAGGACGTAGCTGAAGGGCCCGCCGAAGGCGACGACGGCGTCGAAGCCGTCGCTCGGCAGCGCGCTCAGGTCGACGATGTCGGCAAGGATCCAGTCGTCGACGGCGTCGGCGTAGCCCTCGGCACGAGCGCGTTCCTCGTTGAGCCGAAGCTGGGTGGGGGACACGTCGCTCACCGTGATTCGACAGTCCAGGTCGGCCATGACCTCGGTGAAGCGTCCGGGACCCGCGCCGATCTCGAGCACGCGACAGCCCGGCTCCAGGTAGGCGCGGAGGCATCGCATGTGGAGGGCCAACTTGATGCGCTGGACGGGAGAGGCGTCGTGTCGATGGAACTCGGAGAGACCGAAGGCATCGAAGTAACGGATGACCGCATCGGGGTCATAGCTCATGGCTCGCAGTCCCGGCGTCCCGGCTCGGTCTTGCCCATGAGTCCGTACATGCCTACCTGAAGAGTGGAGGTGGAGCAGGCCTTGGGCCCGACGGTAGCTCGTGGGACCGGGCCGGACCAGTATCCCCACAGCGGAAGCCGAGGGCGTATGGATGCACCGAACGCCACCACCGGCACCACGCACTTCAGGCTCGTCACGGCCATGCTCGTGGCGTTCGCCGGTGTATTCCTGGCGGGCTTCATCGAGCCCCCATCGAACCTCTTCCTCTTCCCCCTCGGAGCCCTCGCCTTCGGCGCGCTGGTGCTCTTCGCCGGCGCACGCCAGGACGCGGGTGCACCGGGTGGTCGATGGATCCCGATCATCGGGGCTTCGGCGCTCCTTTTCACGGCGGGGCTCATCTACGGGGCGGGCGGGTTCTGGTGGGACTACGACCTCATCGACGCCTTGTACGTCGGTGGAGTGGTGGCTGCTGCGCTCGTCTATGTGACCAGTTCCCTCATCTGGCTCCGGGCCAGTCGTCGAGCCCCTCCGTGGAGGCCGGACGGGGAGTGACCGCCGACCCCGAGGTGGTGGCGTGGCAGGCGTTCCTGACGCTCGCCGCCTTCCTCGCCGTCATGCTGGTGGTGCCGTGGCTCCTGGTGCGCGACGCCGCCCGCTCGGCGGCTCGGGTGGGCGGGGATGGATCGGACGCTCGAGGCGTGTTCGCGTCGGCCCGGGAGAAGCGCCTCTGGCTTTGGACGGCGGTCGTCGTCGTCGCCATCTACCTCACGCTGTCACCGGCGCAGACGCTGGCCGCCGCCCTGCGTGAGAGGGGACTCCTGGGGCCGTTCACCTGGCTGGTGCTGGCTCTGGTCGGCGGGGTGGCCCTGGCCCGGTGGGCCCGGTTGCGGCCCGGTACCGTGGAGGTGGGCGCCGTCCTGGGGGTGGTGGCGGTCTACGTCACCACGCTCATCCGCCTCCCGGTGCCCGAGGCCCGGTCGCACCTGTTCGAGTACGGACTCGTGGGCATGCTCGTCTACGAAGCGTTGCGGGAGCGTAGGGAAGGCGGACGGTCGGTACCCGTGCCCGCCCTCCTCGCGGTGGCGATCACGTCTCTGCTGGGGTGGGCGGACGAAGGCATCCAAGCCGTCCTCCCGAACCGGGTCTACGACCTCCAGGACGTGGCGTTCAATGCCATCGCGGCCACCATGGCGGTGAGCGCGACGGTCCTCGTGCGGTGGGTACAAAGCAAGACGACCCGCCACGGCTCGACGTAGCGGGGCGCCCGGCCCTGCTCGGCCGGCGGTCCCAGGCGGGCCTCGTCACCGCCCGGGGGGTGTCGGCTAGCGGTCGGAGATGGGCCTCGTCACCACAGGCGCGTCCCAGTTCTGGGCCGAGGAGATGTTGGGCACGCCCCAGTGCTCGCCGTTCCAGCCCTGGAATCCGTCCATCTTGAAGGTCCAGAAGCCCGTCGACATGTCGCTGATCACGATGAGCCCGTCCTCGTTGCGGACGTCCACGCCGAAGGCCCCGTTGAACATGGCGGAACGGTCCGTGTTGGGCGGCCCGATGTACGTGTCGTAGTAGCCCACCGTCACCGGGTTGAGCGGGTCCTGCAGGTTGAAGATCTGCAGGCCGTCGAGGTAGCCGGAAACGAAGACGTAGGGCCAACGGACCTCGTGGTTGTGCACGAGGTGCTTCCAGTTGGCCGTGAAGGCCGAGATGGGCGAGCGGATGTTGGTCTGCTGCCCCTCCAACGCCGGCTGCAGGTCGAAGATCCGCAGCGGTGCGTACTGGTACTCGGTCTCGGCGATGACGTAGCGGCCGTCCGGGCTGGGCGTGAAGGTGTGGCCGTAGTTCACGCCGCTCACGCCGGTGAGGGTGATACGCAGTTCGGGGTTCACCACATCCGACACGTCGTAGATGTAGTAGCCGCCCGTACCGCCGCCGTAGAAGCGGTCTTCACCAGTGTCCGGATGGTACCCGACGTAGAAATCGTGGTAGCCTCGGTTGGCGCCCTGTCCCAGGGCGGTCTCGGGAACGGGGACCATCCCGACCCGAGCGTTTTCCAGGTCGCCTTCGACGATCATTCCCAGATCGTACACGAGGGCTCCCGGAGCGCTCGCCGTGGTGAAGAGGTACACCCGATTGTCGGTGTGCTTGTAGATGAAGATGTTGTGGAAGCCGCCGGGCATGTCGGGCTCATGGATGCGCGCGACCTCCCGGACGGTGGACGGGTCGGGGAGACCCGTCACGTCGAGGATCACGGCGCCGAGATCGTTGTTCGGCCCGCCTGCACCGAACTGCAGGGACTGCACCAGGTAGTAGCGCCCGTCCCACTTGAAGTGCTTGACGTCCATGCCTCCGGTCCGCTGATGGAGGTCCTGGTTCTCGATGCGCCATTCGTAGAGGAGCTCGGGGTTCTCCGGGTCCGCGATGCTGATGATGTCGGTGCCCTTGGGCCCATCGAAGCCGTAGACCATCCGGGCCACGTACGCGAAGGGCCGGTTCAGCTCCTGTTCGACGTCCATGTCGGCCACCGAAAGACGTGGTCCGAGGGGCAGGTGCCCGAGTACTTCGATGTTGTCGCTGCCTCGGTTCAAGGGGCTCCAGGGAACCTCCTGAGCGGCGAGGGGCGTCGTCATCACCGCGAGGAGCGCGGTGGCGGAAAGGGCACGGATCATCTTCATCTTCGACCTCGGTGGGGACGCACGGTGCTCCGCGGGGAGCCGGTGGGGAGAGCGCGGAAAGTGGCTCGGCCGCCACGATGCGGCAACCGAGTCGGATTCCGTCCATGTCGGGCCGTCCCGGGTCCTTTTATCTTCGAAGTTCCCCCCAGGACGGCTTCAGACTTGCAGCAGATCCTGGCCGATCTGACGAACCCCCTGCCCAGGACCTGATCGTTGAGTGGAGTTTCGATGCTGATTTCGTCGCTGGCGGCGCCTCTCCAGAGCACGGAGACCGGCTTCGCAGTCGGCGACTTTTGGAGCCTCACGCAGCAGGCAGGCCCTCTTCGCTGGCCCATCTTCTTCGTCCTGGCCTTCGGTCTGGTCCAGGTCTTCGCCAAGCTGTACGACCTGCTCCGGGACCGCCGGGCGTCGGCTGGACTACGCTCGGTGGAATACGACGCCATGTCCCTGGACGAGATCGCGGAGCTGGTGTCCCGCCAGGACGCGAGCATGCTGGCGTCGTTGCAGGCGACGATGATCAACGTCTTCCAGACGCGTCCGGCCGAGGGCCTCCTTCACGACGAGATCACCAACTTCGTCCAGTTCCAACAGGATCAGTTCGACGTCTTCCGCCGTCGCATGGAGTTCCTGTCCGATACCGCGGGCGCGTTGGGACTCATGGGAACGGTGTGGGGGATGTTCACCGTGTTCTTCCAGGGTACGGCCGAACAGGACGTCATCCTCCGCGGCATGGGCATCGCCCTCATCACCACGCTTCTCGGCCTGGTGGTGAGCATCATCCTCAACTTCAGCTCAACGGAACTGTCGACCTTCTTCAACAAGAGGCTCGAGCGGGTCTCCACGAAGTCCGACGAGCTGCGCTTCCGTCTCATGGAGTTGGCTCCCCAGCCGGCTGGAGTCGCGCCGGCCGCCGGTCCGGCGCCGAGCCCGGAGGCGACGCCCGCCGAGGCCGAGCCGCCGCGCCGCGTGACGCCGGGTGGAAACGGTAGCCCCTCTCCCTCCCAGAGTCCCGGCTGGCGGTACGTGGAGTTCGAGGGGAAGGGGCACGTCGCTCGCGCCGGCGATCCTATCGAACTCGCCGTGGTCGTGCGGAACGGCAGCGACGCCCCGGCGCCGGGCGTCCCGGTCTTCGTGAAGATCGCCAGCGGAGACGCCGTCCTCGAGTCGGGCGGGCGGGCCTTGCGCGAGAGCTCCGACGCCTCGGGTAGAGTGGGCTTCGTCTGCCGGGCGCCCGAGCGGGTGGGCTCCTTCATCCTGGAGGCCAACCTCCCGGACCAGCCGGGTTCACCGACGTTGCTCCAGGTGCCCGTACGGCCCGGGGAACCGCAACGGGTCGAGAAGGAAGGCAACAATCAGGCGGCCATCGCCGGTTCGCGCCTCCCCCAACCTCTGGGCGTTCGTGTCCACGACCGGTTCGGAAACCCCGTCTCCGGCCTCGCCATCGCGTTCTCCGTGAAGCAGGGAGACGGCAAGCTGGGTGTGGGTCAGGCCCAGCGGAGTGTGGCCACCGACGCTTCGGGGCTGGCGGCAACGCCGTTCATCGTCTCCAGCACGGCGGGTCAAAACGTCGTCGCCGCGAGCCTCGATGGCGCCAAGAGCACCGTGGAGTTCGTCGCTTTCGCCACCGAGGCCTGATCGAACATGCAGAAGTCGGGCTTCGTGGTGCGGTTCGTGGATGTGGTGCTGATCCTTCTGTTCGGCTTCATCAGCATTTCCAGCGTCCGGGCCACGGAGATCGACCTCGCCGAAAGCACGGAGATTCCCGCGCCGGCTCTGGAGACCCAGGACGTCGTCTTCGTGGGGATCCGGCCTGACGGCACCTACCTCGTCGATGAGGAGCGCCTCGCCCTCCGTGGCCCCAGGCAGCTCTTCGACTTCCTGGCGTCCGAAAGCGAGCGCCTGGCCGACCGGCCGGTGACGGTCCGCATTCGTGCGAGTCACGATACCCCCATGCGGTACCTGGTCGACGCGGCCCGCGTGACGGATCAGCTCGGCCTTCCTAAGGCCCTCGAGGTCCGGATGGCGGGAGGGGGCTGAGGCATGGCGACGCGTGGCTTCCTCATCCGCTTCATCGACATCGGCCTCATCGTGCTCTTCGGCTTCCTCATGATCAGTGACATCGAAGCCTCGTCGCGAGTGGAACTCGGGGGCACGGCCGAGGTGCAGGAGGAAGCGCCGGAGGCCGACGAGGACCAGGGCTTCATCCTGGTGGAGATCGCGGCCGACGGGGCCTTCCTTGTGGCCGAGGGGCCGTCCGATCAGCCCCTCTCCGACGCGTCCGAGACCCCGCCGGAGGCCGACGCGTCCGAGACCCCGCCGGAGGACGACACCCCGCAGGCCACGCGTCAGGGCCAGCGCGTTCGGGTCGAGTCGGTCGCGGGGCTGGAAGACGCCATGCGCATTCTCAGAGAGGCGCACCGGGCGGCGGGGCTGGAGACCGTCGTCCTCATCGAGCCCCACCCGGCGTCCGCTGTCCAGCGTACGGTGGACGTCATGGATGCGAGCGACCGACTCGGGCTGCCCAAGAGCCTGCGCATGGACATCGAGGTCGTGGGGCGTTCCGGCGCGCCGGAACCCGGTGGCTCGGAGGGGTGGCCATGATCAAGCCGAAGCCCAAGCCGTCGCCGCTGGGGTCGCGGGCCGCCGCCACCCTCATGACCGTGGCCCTCCTTCTGGGGATGTGGGTCGGATTGCAGGAGCTCGCGGTTCCGGCCTTCGCGTCCGGTCGGGACGTCATCCGCGAGTTGGACCCGCTCCTCTTCGAGCGGTACGCGACGCCACCGCCTCCCGATGAGGCGGTCACACCGGAGGAGATCGAGGCTCCCGAACCCGAACCGCCCGCCGAGGTGACATCCTTCGAGCAGGAGGTGGGCGCCGCCATGGACGAGTTGGAGCGTCTCTTCGCGTCCGAGGATCCCACGGCACCCGTATCCGAGCGCGCCGGCGAGGGGGACGTGTCGACGCCGGGCATCGCCGAGGACGTGCCGGACGATCGGTTCGAGGCGCTCTTCGGCGGTGGCACCGAACTCGGCGTCCCCGGGGCGGCCGCCCGGCGGCCCGGACGGGGGGTGAGCCAGGGTGAGAGTGTGGGCCTGGGAATCAGCGAACGGGCGGGCACCGTCGCCGACACCACACCGTCGGACGCAGGCGCCCTGGACGTGCCGGCGGGAATCGAGGCCGTGACGGCGACGCGGAGGGAGGCGACGACCGAGAGCGAGGTCGTCATCGGCGATTTCGACGCGGAGAGCTTCGACGGCTCGGCCGCCGATCGGCTGGCGACCTGGATGCGGGCGAACGCAGCGCCCCTCCCGGTGGGGGTGCGGGCCCACGTGAACTTCCAGCCCACCTTCCTCACGTCGGCGGTGCCCATCACCGCGGATGGCCGCGCCTGGGATCTCTACCTGATGTTCAACGAGAGCCTCCGCGAGCTCCACATCGTCCTGGTGGAGGGCGATCGGTCCATCTACATGATCGACCGGGGCTTCCAGGAAGAGAGTCGGTCCCTGCGCGAGGGAACCGTGAGGCGCCTCGATGGTCGTATCGTTGCGGTGGACTCCCGGACTGCTTCGGCTTCGAGTGAGCGGGCCCAGGACTTCTACAACGTATTTCTCTCCTGGTGGGAGTCGGTGAACGACGATGCTGGCAGTTCGTAGGATCGCCCTTGCGGCGGCGCTCGGCTTCGGGCTGGGCGCATGTGGATCGGGACCTCCTCCGGCGGCGACGCCGGCTCCCGCGGGACCCACCATCGTCCCTGCCGGCGTGGATTCCACCGTTGCCGCTCAGGCCGATTCCCTCGCCGACGCGTCCTTCGTCGAGCCCGCGCAGGCCGCCGAGTCCGAGGCGCTACGCGATGAGAGTCAGCTCATGGTGGAGCGCACCGACTCCCTTTGGCTGGCCATGGCCGCGGCCCTCGATTCCGGGCGGGTGGTGACGGAGGAGGATTCCATCGCGGCCCGGGACGCCGGCACCGCGGGTGGCGCCGCCCTGGTGGAGTTGGACGAGCTCATCCGAACGTCAGATCTCGACGTCGAGAGTCTGGCTCTCCGCACCGAGATCCTGCTGGACAGCGCTCAGACGGCTCTGGAACGGGCGTTCCAGCTCAACCCCTTCGATTCCCGCAACCGAGTGTGGCTGGCTCAGGTCTACGGGCTTCAGGCGCGTCGGCTGGGGCAGGTCGAGGCGTACGATCGAGCCATCGACGAGCTGGAGAAGCTCACGCTCCTCACGCCCGATCAGCACTCCGTCTTCGGCATGCTGGCCAACAACTACTTCTACGTGGAGAACTGGGACGCGGCGGCGGTGAACTATGCCGAGGCCGAGCGTGTGTACCGCGATACGTGGGATCTCGTCGTGGAAGACGACCCGGTCCTGGACTCGGCCGTGGTCTACGCCTACGCCCAGGCTCAGGGGGATGTCCACGTCCGTCGGCTCGACGCCGACCGGGCCGTCACCGCGTACACGCGAGCCCTCGACTTCGCGCCGTCGCCCGAGGACAGCCTGTACGTCCAGGGCGAGCTCGAGTGGATGGAGTGGGATAACCGGAACATCGCCACCGCCTTCGCCCGCGACTCGCTCCTCGCCCTGGAACAGGGCGGTGACCTCGAGGGGGCCCGCCGCGGCTACACGGACCTGCTGCCTCGCCTCTCCAGCCGGGGTGCCATGGACGAGACCGAGTGGCGCCTCGCCATCGTGGACTACAACCTCGGCAACCAGGCCGCCGCGGCCGAACGGCTCCAGGCCCTGGTGGCGCGCACGCCGACGGACGCCTCGGGAGCGCCCATCGATCCGGAGTACGCTCGGTACTTCGACGACTACGGCACACTCACCGTGAACATGGGGCGAAGTGCCCGTGCCGACGCTCGGGACAACCGCACGGCGCTCAAGTACTTCACCCAGGCCACCGAACTCACCTGGTCCGGCCAGGCGGTGGCTCACTACGAGGTGGCTCGGCTCGTACAGGGCAACGTGGAGGCCGCCCTGGAGAGCGCCAACCGCGCGCTCGCCGAGGAGGAGGCCCTCTCCACCGATCAACGGCTGGAGCTCTACCGGCTTCTCATGGAGTTGCACCGGCGGGCCGGGGATTTCGACGCAGCCCGTCGGTTCCGGGACGCCTACCGGGCGCTGCGGGGCTGACCTGTGAGGCACCGCGGATCCCGGAGCAGGATCGGGCCCGTCCTCGTCGCCTTGGTCTGCTCAGGGATCGTGCCGTCGCCGTCGACGGCACAGGATCGGCAGGCGGTGGACTTCACCCAGGTGACGCGTCCCGTGGTGGAGGTCGCGGATGCGTCGACCATCGAGTACCTGCTCTTCGAGCTCTTCATCGAGCCTCTGCAGCCGCCGACGCGCCTGCAGGTCATCGACGTCACACAGAACGGCTTCGGCCCGGACGACGTGATGGTGGCCTACCCCACTGTAGAGGTCTTCGTCATCCCGGAGTTCATTCCGGATTCGGTGCAGACCATCATGAGCGGATGGACGCCGGAGGTGGAGTACCGCATGGACTCGGGAAACATGTCCAGCGACGCCCTCGCCTCCCTCATCGGGGCCGGACCCGGGGCGGAGAACCGGGCCGAAGGAGCCATACTCTACGACGTGGTTCAGGCCGTGGAGCGCAGCTACCGTGACATCCCGGTGGCCCTGCTCTTCCAGCGCGACTCGGTGGGTTTCACCTTCCAGCTCTGGGACTACAACCGGCCCGCCATGAACGAGACCGAGCGGGTGGATCTCCTCCCCGATTCGGCGGTTTCGGCCGTCCTCCAGATGCTCCAGGAGGTGGGGTACGTGCCCGGTGAGAACGTCATCGGTACGGGCCTGTCCCTCGAGTCCCGGGGCCAGGGGGTGGTGACCGTTGACCGGGCGCTCCAGGGGATGACGCGACTCCCCACCGAACGAATGCGCCTCCTGGCCGCGCAGACCGTCCTTCTCGGGTCGTACGACCTGGACCGCTCCGGTGCCATCGATCGGGCGGTCGAGATCGATGCGCCGACGTGCGCCGTGTGGGAAGCGTTGGAGGAGGGCTTTCCGGGTTTCCTGCGGCAGTACGGCTTCGACGAATCGGGCGAGCCGTTCGTGGGTGATGCGGTGTTGGACATCGCCGAGAACGTCCGCGTCCCGGCCTACCGTCGGGCCAGCGCGTGCCTGAGGGGCGAAGTGCCACCGGATACCGATCCGAGGGACGTGGCCGAGCCCTCATCCCTTGGCGTCCTTCCGGAGTCGGTGGAGCGATTCGTACGACTGGAAGCCGCCGGTGACATCCTCCAACGCGCCGGTCGTCTGGGAACGACGTCGGCGCAGTGGGCCGCCGAGGTCCGCGACATCCTCCAGCAGCGCTTCGACCGCGACCGCTCGGGGCTCATCGATCGCCCCGTGGAGATCCGAAGCATTCCGTGCGACGTATGGCAGGCCATGGCCGCCACCCATCCGGAGTACCCGTACGGCCTGGGCTTCCTCGCGGGAGACGTATATCCCGGCGATCACCTGGGCGTGGGCCCCTCCCAACGGCAGGAGATGCTGGCCCGGTCCGGTGACTGCGTGCAGGCGAACGGACAGTTCGCCGATGGCGACGTCCCTGTCATCTCCGAGGGGCTGCGCGCCTTCCTCGACGGCCTGACCGCCGCTCAGATCGCTCGGGCCGCATCGGCAGCCGAGCCGGGATCGCTGCGCTGGGCGACGCTGGTCCAGGGCTCGCTCCTGGCCCAGTACGATCTCGACGGGTCGGGGTACCTCGATCAGACCGATGAGGTGACCGAGATCCCGTGTCCCGTGTGGGCGACCATCGAGGCCACCTACGGATCGCCGCTTTCCGATCTCGGCTTCAGCGCCGAGGGTCAGCACTTCGGCGACCAGATCGGCATCACCCGCGACCAGCGGAGCCTGGCCACGGCGCGCATCCGGGGGTGCAGGGAAGGCTGACCACCGGCTCCGGCGGGGCCGTGTCGCGCTTCACTCCTCCTTCGGGCGGTCCCGTAGCAAGGTGTAGTGTCCGAACATCCACGCCAGCACGAACATGAAGACGGCTCCCACCGCGAGCAGCTGGAGCTGTCGGGTTCCGGCGACCTCGGTGGTCGCCACCATCGCCGCCTCGGTCATGCCGAGAAGAAGGTGCCCCGACGCTCGTTGTCCACCGGCTTCGAGTGATTGGACGGCGAAGTGCTTCATGACCCCGTCCAGGTCCATGCCGTCCACCATGTAGGCCTCCTGGATCTCCCCCGTGGGTGACGGGAAGGTCTCGGGCACGGTGGCTCCGATGGTGTCGGTGCCCATGGCGCTCACACCTGCGGGCACCCGGATCATGACGCGGCCATGCCGGTCGATGACCGTGAGCGTCACGCCTTCCGGTACGTCCGCGCTGTAGACCCGATTGGCCAACTCGTCCAGATCCAGATAAGCGGCGAGGACTCCGCGGGTCTCGTCGTCCACCCTCACGGGATGGGCCAGCCCGACGATGGGCTTGGAGGTGAGTCGACCGACGACGAACTCGCCCACGGTGAACTCCCCGCTGGCCATGGCGGCCCGGTGGTAGTACCGGTCGCCCACGAAGAGACTCTCGTCGATGGCGAGGGAGCCGCACGTGACGAAGCCGTCGGGCTCGATGAGCTGGATGGCGGTGTAGTGGTGCATGTATCCCATGATGGCCGCCAGCGCTTGGTTGCACTGCGCGCTCCGCGGTTCGCGGAAGTCGGTCATCTCGGACAGAGCGCCCAGGAGCGACTCGGTGTCCTGGAGAATCTGGCGGTAGTCGCGGCCGGCGCGGGAGGCGAGCCGCATCATCTCGTCTTCGTGGCTCTCGATGGCCGCTTCGTTGAGCGACCGGTCGGCGTGGATGAAAAGCGCGACCGCCGGGAGGAAGGCGAGAAAGACCAGAATGAAGAGTCGGGTCTGATTCGACATGACACCTCCGCTGCTCGAGGGCCGAGCGGTTCCACCGAGCGTGGTCCGCTCGAGAGGCCGCCGCGCATCCACACGGGCTGGTTGTCATGTCAGCCGGGGACCCCGTCACATCGGCCCCTGTCGGCTCAGGGTACGA
>ERZ869936.1986-NODE-1986-length-12952-cov-6.278127_pt1 | contig 12952 bp, 13 predicted proteins | sample MGYA00520876_ERZ869936 | MGnify/ENA primary metagenome ERZ869936 (study PRJEB32218, sample SAMN09650985) | biofilter metagenome | isolation source: enrty point of leading RO module | place: Saudi Arabia: Thuwal, RO plant located on Red Sea | collected 2016-02-17 ...
TCCAGTCGCTACGGCGCTGGAGCGTGAAGTTATACGTCCCAGGGTTTACGGCCATGGCGCACCTCCTCAGCTGAGTCTATCGGGCCAGCGAGTGATAAACGACTCAGTATTTGCAACCATGTTGCCTTCACTGTCCGGTACTTCAGCAGGGTTAGTCAGCAACGCTGCCAATTCGTCTGTGGTCGTACAAGCGTTGATCTCGGTTTCGCGTGTCCCGCAGGTGGTCCGAACAGCAGCTCGATATGTGCTCACCGCTGAAGGGACAGCAACATCAGTTTCTGCTTTGCGGGTGACGTACCAGTCGGTTGGCGCGAGCAGCGTTGCAGCAATCTCTTTTTGCTTCGCTACCCATACGGACTTAAGGCCCTTAGTTTCGCCATCATCCGCAAGCGCCTTAGGGTTGCCTACGCCCCAATAAAACCGCTGGTCATACGGTTCAGGGTCAGCGACCTCAGTAATCCCGACCGCTGCTTTGTCGTCAGCAGAAGCACGACGCAGCCAGTTGGCTGGGTACTGCGTACCGTCTGCATCTGTGAAAGGACGGTCTACGCCAAGAGGCTGACCGTTGAGGAGGAAGGCCATAAGAACAGATTAGCGTGCGTTGGCGTACTTGAAAGGCGTCTCAGCAAACGCCATGTAAACGAAAGATCCGCCGCTGTTGTTCAGATTTGAAGAGTTGCGGAGCTTAAAACCATTGCTCAGAAAATCAACTGTTGTAATTGTTCCTTCCGCTCCAGCTGAATCTGCGAGCAAATACTTATCGCTAGGGTTGTAGGAAGCACGGCTTGTATCATGAATCTGCCAGCTATCAACTGAGTCTGTGCGCTTCACCAGGACAAATGCAGGCTGAAAATTGGTTGTTACAAACGTGCCATCGGTGCTTCCATTGCCGGTGTAGCTGCCAAACTTGCTGTAACCTTCGACTTCGGCAAACAAATAGGTGATGTAGTTATCGTTTAATTTATTCTCGTCAACATTACTTCCAACGCTAAAAACAGAACTTGTCGGTTCGGTGCTATTCCATGCAGTTTGCGTTGCAAATGCATTTGTTAGCTGAAAAATGCCTGCTTTAGATGCACCTTCTTCATAGTGGTAAACGTACCAATGACCCGAACTGCTAGTTCGAGATTTACGAATAATCATCTTTGGTGCGACACCGAGGTTATGCGACACGGTTTTTGCGACACCAGTGCCAACGTCGGTCACAATGTCAAAACCTGCATCGACGCTTTTTTTCCAGTTCCAAGAAACAAAACTTTCTGTGTTGTCATTGATTTGCGGCTCAGCTGGACCACTACCAGTGAGGCTGAATCCGTCAGAAGTGAAAGCAGTAAAGGTAGCTGAATCGTCGTTCTCAGCGCTTGCCTGATCAGTCCGTAGATGTATGCCTGCTCCACGGACAGAGTCTGTTAAAAAATGGTTTTCGGCACCATCTCTTTGCTTAATCCAAGTCCAGTCAGGCTGAAAGCCAACACCTGAAATTGTTTGGGTTGAGCCGTTACCCGTGTAGAGCACAGTGTTGAAGTATTTCGTTCCATCATGAATAGTGGGTGTGGGCAGGTTTTTAGCGTTTAGCGCCTGAAACCCAGCTGGCGGCGTATAGGCAAAAGCGCGTTGGCCAAAGTTTAAGTTGTGAAAATAAGTTACTCCTGATCCAGCGTTATCGTCATGGACGCAAGGCAGATAAGTTTTTCCAGCTCCAGAGCTAAAAATAACGCCTTGGGAAGTGTTGTTTTTGTAAACAGTTAGTGAACCTGCGTCAGCGTCATAAGCAAAACCCAGCACATCATTTGTCGTATAGCTTGCGCCATAAAGGCTGTTGGTTCCGTCAATAAACTTTTGCCCGTCAGAGCGATACAACACAGTGCCGGTGCCACGCCATGCGGTAGCTTCGACTGTTTGTATTCCGATACAGCGAAAATTTTGTGATCCTTTATTGGTAACTTCCCAGTACCACTTGCCTGTGCTCATAGGAAATGTGGCTGTAATTGAGCAATTTTTATTAGTCGCAGCTTGCCCAACATCTAAGTTGCCATTGGCAAAGTCCATAAGGCTGAAAGAACTTGGCGCATATAAGACATTTGCAGTGCAAAAGTTATTCGTCGGCGTATCGAACAAGCTGTCGTTACCAGCACCAGCAGTCACGCTGAAATTGTTTGGCGTCCAGTTATTACCATTGCCACTGCTGTCTTTGCCAAGAGTTGTTGCGGTAACTCCTGAGCTGTCCGCAAACTTTAGATAAAAACCGTTAGTGCCATAGCTGCCGCTGTACTGGCGGGGGATCCAAGCTCCAGTCTCAAGGTCGGTTTGGCCAAAAGATTCAGGGCCAAGCTGTGAGCCATCAATGAAGTTAATCTCTGCTTGATAGCCGTCGAAATACTGAGCTCCTGAATAGCCTGTCCTGGCGCCAATACTGTGCTCATTGGTTTTGTTAAAGCCTGTTGTGCGACTTGCCGACGGATTTGAATTGGTTGCAAAATCAGTCTGTCGTTCGCCATTAACGTAGATTTTAATTCGGTCTTCTGCTGTTGAATCAGTGGTGTCAAAAGCAACGACCAAGTGATACCAAGCAGAACGATCTCTGAATACTCGACTCAGCTTTTTTTGATAAACAAAAAAAGTTTCAATGCCGTAAACATAAAGTTGATCGTTTTCAAGAATAAAGTCATATTGAAGGGTTCCGTCACCCGAGGGCGTTGCACTAAATAAAGTTTCATGACTATCCGAGCGGTTAGTCTTAACCCAGGCACTCCAGGTAAATGTTGTTGAGTTGCTCGCACTGCTTGGAGTGCGGGTTAAATGGGCGCTGTCATTGGCGTTAAACCGCAAGCTACGCTCGATCTCATGCCTGGCACGACCAGCCGCACCAGCGAGCATATTGCTGCCAAGAATGCTCATGAGTAGTTAGCGGTGAAGACAGCGTGGATAGAACTGGTGGTGCGAACGATGTAATCAATTCGGTCTACAGCTGACGCTCCAGTGGACAACGTAGGTGCTGCTCCGCCTGCAAAGTCCCACTGGCTGCCGTAGGCCAAAAGACGACCACCTGTACTGTCTTGGACAATAAAGATTGAACCGCTTTGGCCAGCTGTCAGGTTGCTTGGGTTGGCCAGCGTGCAAGACGAGGTATTAGCGAGCGTCAAAGCAAAGTTGTTTGACGTTGCAAAATCAAGCGTCTTGCTGGTGTCAGAAGCGGCAATGGAGATAGCAGAGATGCTGCCGTTTGCCGTTTCAAACGTGACGAGACCCGTTCCACTAATCGAGAACCCGCCGTCAGTAGTTGAGGTGTGCTCTACCTTATTGACCTTGAGAATGCTCACGGGTTACTCCTCAGGCTTGGGATTGGCGTCTTTGACAGCCTTGCAGTGATTGTAGAAGTCTGCAAACTGCACTTTCAACGTTTCGTCTGCGTCGATGGCGTGCCAGAGCATGTCTAGCTGCGCTCCAGTTGTCCCGTAAGACATGCGGCGGTCACCCTGATAAGGAAGTTCCATGGTCATGCGATTGCGGTGATTGACAGAGTAGGAGTTTGATCCTCGGTGGTATTACTGCCGTCCCAGTGGTGCATATGGTTAAGTCGTACAGGATTGGAGCTGCCGTACTCTCGTGCTTGGATTTTGAGGGTTTTGTTACTGCTCCAAGTTCCGATTTTGCCGTTTGCAATGTCATCACTGGCGTTGCCGACGCTTAAAATCACACGTATTCTTTGAAAATCATCATAGAACGCGTATATAGAATGTCTTGCAATGGTGACCTCCGTGCTGTCTACATAAAACCTGAAGTGCGCTAATGGTTGACCAGTAGCTTCAAAACCAACGTGAGTCTGGAATTCATAAATAAGGACTTTTGTTCCGCTTGGTGGCGTATAGGCAATTTCAGATCCATCAACGTCTGCGTAAGAGGTAGTCAGGGCCTGTGGAATTGTTGCGGCTTGAATTGTGTAAGTTCCGCTGCCAACAGTTACCTGTCTTCCGTCGCAATACCCTGCGATTGTTTCAATAGTTTGCCCAGGCTGTGGAGTTGGCTGACCAAACTCAAGCTGACCAGCAGTGCTGCCGTTTTTAAGAACCTGGTTGGCCGAACCTGCATCGATCGGCAGAGTCAGCGCAATATCTGAGCCAGAAGGGCTGGTGTTCGCTGGTGCGTCTAAAGCAACGCTTCCGGCTGTGCTGCCTTTGAGTTTGATGCTCATGATCTAACGGGCCAAGTAGGGTTGGAAGGATCAGAAGTGTTGGCTGGCAGATCGCGCAACTCTTGCCTATATGTTTTTAGCGCGGCTGGGATAGTAGTGCCAAACTCTTTATGCTTGACGATTTCCCAGTCTGTTGAGGCGAGTAACTGGTCGCGTTTTGTCCGTAGATCGCTCCAAGCGTTTTCAGTTACCAGCTCAGCAGCGGCAGCATCAACGAGTGACTGATCAAGCGTGATCTGATTGCCGTTGGTGTCAAACACACCAGTGCTGTCATCAATAAGCTTGGCGTTTGGATAAGCGCGGCGAATTGCGTCGTGGTTCATCCCGCCACCTCCAGCAGTGTCAAGTGAGTGCAAGATTGAGAATAAGCTGAGCTGTTGCTATTGCCCGCATTAACAACATAAGCCGAACCCGATTCACCGCCAATCTGCAAATTGTATGTAGTCGCGCTTGTAGTTGACGGCGAATCCAAAATTACTTGTGTAATGCAGCGATTACGATAGTCAGAACTATTGAAAAAGCTTCCCATACCTACCCGCGTTCTGCTGCCATTGGTATCGCCAATACCAATCGCGGTGCTTCCTCTTAAAACTCTTGTGCCATGTCCTGCATTGGTGGCAGAACTACGAGCGTTCATTGTGTAGACAACAAGAATCTTGCTCGAAGTAGATGAAGGCGTTATTGTCGCAGACATAACTGTTCCAAATTCTGGAGTTGAGGACGGAGTAAACGAAAAAGTGTCCCCTTTTTCCGTCTGAACAACCTGCAAGATCGCACCAGCACCGCGCTTAGCCGCCGTTACCGCTCCAGCGGCAAGCATGTCAGTATCGACAATGCCGTCAGGCAAGCCGCCGACTGAGACGCCTGTAATAGTTCCGCTGCCGTTGATTGCTATTGGCATGATCAGAGAATTACGAGAACCGCTCCAGACGGCACTGTCAGTGTAACCCCGCTATTGATTGTGGGCGATACCGTCATCCCATGTTTGTTAGCAGTCAGCTCGTAGCTAGTGGTGACAGTTTGATCTGTCTCAACAATCCACTGATCAGCGCCGCCGCCAGTAGCGCCACCACCAAGAGAACCCCAAGCCGATCCGCTGTAGCCCTCATATCTGGTCAGAGTTGTGTTGTAACGGATCATTCCGTTATTAGGGCTGCCCGGACGCTGAGCTGTTGTCCCGACTGGCAGGTCAAGCGTTCCAGTGCCTGACATCAGGATGTTGCCACCAAACGTGGCAGTGCCTGTAAACGTTGGTGATGCCGCAAGGGCTAGACCAAGGTTTGCCGTTCCAATGCCTCCTACCGCACTGACGTTGACGTAAGCGCTGTTTGCAGCGTTCCTAATCTTGAGCGTGCTGTCGCCAGTGTCTGCGTAGAACTGAAACGCAAACGTCGTTGCCGGATCCGTTGAACTGCTGTTGTTCGACGCAATCGCAGACAGCGCGTTATTCAGGTCGCTACGAAACGCGCTACCGCTTTGGTTGGCTAGCGAATAGTCGTGAGTTGCCACAAGGCTCTAGCGCACTCTTCTCAACACTTTACCCGGCCTTGCCAAACCCGGTAGCCATGTAGTTGAAGTTGCGGTCAACGATGGTGCCGCTGCTGTTCTTAAACGTGACTGTAAAACCAGTTCTTGAAATGCTGGACAGCTCAAAGAAATCTCCGGTCGCCATATTGAGCGGCGTAATGCCAATGGTCGGTAAGGCGCTATTTGCTCCCCCTAAAGCAGTAGTGCCGGTAAAAAACGCGTTTGTAAACGTAACGGCTTTAGCTGAAGTGCCGCTAGCAATCGTTGCAGTGCTTTGCTCAGTCCTTTGCTGGAATTGTGCCTTGTAACCCAACTCGTCCACCAACACGTTTTGTGCTGTATCGCTTGATGTCAACACAGCTTTGAACTGAAAAGCACGCGCCTTCAGCACAGCGTTCACCAGCGGCTGCCATGCGCTGTATGTCGGAGAGCTAGACGGGTCGTCGTTGGTCTTTCGCACGTAAAGCTCAGCATTAACCGCATCAGGCACTCCTCCATCAATGTCCTGCCAGGTGTCAATGTTGTCCGTTCGGCTGTCCCAGAGGTCAGTTGGGTAAATACCGCGAGAAACAAGCCGACGCTCCAGGTCCAGGCTATAAACCGCTTCTAGGTCAAGCGTGCTGTCAAAAGCGTATTCGCCAGTGCCTGCAGTCAGACCATCGCTATCCAGAATCAAGGCGTCATAGGTTGAGTCGTAAGCGGTATCAGTCTTGCTGCCGTCAAACGGCGTTGAAAGCTGGTCCTCACGCTGCGTTTTGACGCCAAAGAATGTCTGGGAGACTGGCTGATCAACAATGACGCTGGCCTCTGTTGCGCTTTTTCGCAGACCGTCGTCTTCAAACTTGACTAAATACTCACCTTCTAAAAGAGGCACTGTGGCCTCAGTTGAGCTGCCAGCTACAGCTGCAATCCGGTCTGTGCTGTTAGCCCAGGTGGCCGTTCCATTCGTAAGGTTGTTATGCCGGAGATGGACTTTACCGCTGACTTTTACATCAAGATCGACGGCTTCGTCCCAACGCAGCCTTGCATTGTTGTGGCTTAACGGCTCTAAGGTCAAGTTTTGAACATTGCCTGGCAGCGCAGTCTTTCCAGCAAGATTAAATGTTGCTTTTGCTGGCGCACTTTCTTTGAGCAGGTTGCCAGCAGCACGAACCTGCACAGTCAACGTGCCAGCGCGTAACGTGCGCAAGGTAACTGAAGGGTTAGTCGTTCTAATCTCTGTAAAATTGTCATTATCAATTCTGTATTTGACAACAAAGTCGCTTACGTTGACCCTACTGCTTTGCCAACTTAAATCAAAACCAACATGAACTGACTGACCTTCTTCGTAGATAAGTTCAGTGCCAGTTATATTTGTTGGCGGGTCTGGGGCAAGGCTGAGATTGCTAATATCTCGCGTTGTTAGCGCAATGTCTTGTTCTACAGAATCGTAAATCGATTCATTGTAAGCAATAGCAGTTACGCCAACCGTTCCGCCATCTGCTTCAGCAACAGATATAACTCTATACTGCTGAGACTGTATGTCTGTTGTTTGAATTAAATAAATAGCCTCTGCTTGCGGCGCTTGGCTAAATGGAACATTAACCGTAATAGCAGCTCCAGAGATATGAGTGATTATTCTTGTTTCAACATTGCCAGTTGGCAGCAGGACTGACAGTGTTGGATCGTTTGACAGATCTACAGACAGATTAGTGTCGCTGTCAATCGTAATTACAGTTGTTGTCGCAGAGCTAACCCTGCCGCTGCGTCGCGTACCAGCGCGTAATGGGTCAGCAATATCAATAACAATTCCTGGTGTAAGAACAATTCCAGCGTCAATAGAAACAGCAAAGCTAACTGTTTCAGATAAAAGCTTTTCGCTGGTCAACAGCCACTTGCCCAGCCTGTGCGCTTGCCCTTGGCTGTAGCAACCGATTGCTTTTACGTCTTTATTGACAATGCCATACTTAATTACAGCCTCATGATCCTCAACGTATTCATATTCCACGTCGCCAAGAGTGTCATAGCTTTGCCATGCAACAGTGGCGCAAGTGTGACGCACCTTGTTTGCTGCGCCGTTGTAAGTAAACAATCCACCAATGACGTTGCTAGGGCCAAGTAAATACTGAGAGTCGGCAGGCTTGTCTTGCCTTAAAACAAGCGAGCCAGCGCCGTAATACGCGATACCTCTAAAAATTGAAGTCAAGTTCTGGATAACGTTATATACCTCGTCACGGGTGTTGATTAACAGGTTGAGACTAAATCGTGGCTCTTGCCCGCCTTTGCCGTCATCAACAAGCTCTGAGCAGTATTTTGAAATCTCATAAAAATCAAACACATCTAAAGACGATTCTGCAATACCGCACCCATAACGGGTGTCCGTAAGTAAATCAAATAAGCACCACGCAGGATCATTTGTCCAAGTTGCCGCAGACAACGTGCCATCAAAAAGCCCTGAGTAAGTGATCCGCCCCAAATGTGTCGTTGTGTCGACAGTGCCGTTGCTAGGAATCCTGACTTTTGTGCCGCGTATTAAATACTTACGGGTCGGAATAGTTTGAAACTGTTTTGCGCTAAAACGCAACCCAACTACCGCAGAGTTTGGATAAGCAAATTTATTAGTTTGAATTTCAGTAAAACTTGTCCAATTTGTAACGCTAGCCCTTTTATTGCTTGATTCATCTGCGCTTACTCTGATCACGCGCAAGTCGACAGGAAAACTACCTGTCAATGGCACCAAGTAGTCGCGCTGATAAGTGCTGCTGCTTTTGCCACTTATTGTGTCGTTAAAAACAGTGTTATATCCCCCACTGTTGTATTGAACTTGCACCTGAATCTCAACGCTGTTGCCAACAACGTCTCCCTCGTCGGTAAAAACTTGCAGGCTAGGAATCGTAATAGTTATCCGAACTTGATCAACCTCAGTGTTGGTAACCGTGCGCGTTACAGGCGAACTGTTGGTGACCTCAACGCCAACTGGAACTTCTACCTGAACACCGCTGGTCGCATCTTCTATAGGGCTTTGCCCTTGCGTGCCGTGGTTGACTGCAACCGCAAAATTATCAAAGTTAAAACTACCGTCTGCGTTTTGCAGCGGCGTGTCTTCCAAAAAGATACTTTTACCGTCATCATCAAGACCTTGAATCTCACCCTCGCACAGCAAATCAAGAATGCTTGCAAACTGCTCAGATGAAAGCGTGTCGTCTGCCTCTACTGGCGTACGAGAACCCTTGCTTTTATTCTTGCCGCCGCCGCCAGCGCCGAGAATGAGTTTTTCTTCAGGCATCACGATTTGTTCTTAAGGAACAAGGCAACCGTCAAGTCTTCGCTCGACACTGGGTCATTTGGCGAGTGGTCAACATCGAGACCACTGCTGATCACAGCTGAACCGACAAAAACACGCCCATACGCTATCGGAACCGCTAAACCCTGCTGTGAGGTATTTGTAATGCCACTGAACGTAAAGTTTTGAATTCTATTTGCCTCCTGCAGCTCCATACCTGGCGGCGCGGTAGGCGAAATCATTTGGCTGACGCCCAACAGAACCAAGCCCGCACCAACAAAAGACAGTGCCGTACCCACAGCTGTTAAAGCTGCACCGCCTACAACGACACCAGTGCCAGCAGCAGTACCTGCAGCACTTACGCCAAAAATGCTGGTAGTACCGAAAAGACCAGCACCTGGAAGAAGGAACGAGGCCCCGATTAACAACGCACCAAACAAAATTGTCCCGAAGGGATTATTTCCGCCTGCGCCAGCGATCACAGGTGTAATGCTAAAGACCTCACGCTCTGACCAAGGCAGCCCCAACACGCTTATATCTTCAGACGTGGCCTGTTGTCTGCCCACCTTGACTCGATAGCCGATGCCATCCTTTTCGCTATCAACGAGCCACTTGTCCAAGCCAGGAAAATTTACGCACAAGGCTTTAATGGCTTGAGCAGGTGTTGCCACGTTCAGCTCAAAGCGACACTGGCCTAACCGTTCCCTTAAAACGCCGTAGACCTTAACGACTTTCATGGCGGATCGCTCGGTCTGTGGCCTTTAAATAGTAGCCGCCTAGCAAGTCGCGAGAGCTTAAACGGCCTTGAACGTGGTGCAAAATCTGTTGATCGCCAAGATAGATCGCAGCATGGTTCGGAACAGGCGATTGCAGGTTCATCAACAGCAGGTCACCACGCTGCAGCTCTTGGATCGGCACCCGCGCAAAACCCTCTCTAGCAAAGTTTTCGACGTACATGTTTTCACCGTTGTGCCACCACTGATCACGGCGCTGGTAGTCGCTCAACGTAATGCCGTACTCACGCTCAAAGAAGTCACGCACCAAGGAGTAGCAGTCCACAATCCCGTGGACAAACTCACGCCCCACATACTCCAGCTCAAAGCCTTCTGGCTCGCAGTAGCCCCAACTTTCAGTTTTTGGGTTGACGATAAACCAAGGCAGGCCTGACTTCTCACAAGCAACACGGTCAGCCCTTGACGGCGCAGGGTTTGTCTTGGGGTGACTGTGAACAATCGCCACCACCTCGCCCTTGTCCTCCACTTCGTGCCAGCCGTCAAGCACAAAATGCTCATCAGGTGTCTGGGCAATGTTTTGACAAGGGAAATAGCGACGCCTGCCCTTAACAACAGCAATCAGGCCGCAACACTCCTTAGGAAACTCAGCCTCAGCGTGCTGCAGAATGTCCGCTCGCATTGCGTCAGTCAACTTCATCGCGTCAAACCAGCCCCAGGAAACGACCCAAACGGCAGCGTTCCATTTTCACCAAACCGAAGCTTGCAAGACGCGATACGTTTACCGCACACATCCTGAGCCAATGTGCTGACGCTATTGCCATTCACATCAAAGTAGTTACTGCCGGTGTAGCTACACTCACTGCTTCTGTAAATCCACTGGCAGGTATTAGCGATAATTTGCCTCTTGGGCAGTTTTTGCCCTGCCAAATCAAACTCACTAGCAAGCTCGAAAGAAACAGCATCACGCGTTTCTGATGCCTTTCGACTTATTTGCCAAATTTCAGTAGGAAACCTAGCGTTAGGGTCCGCTGTTGATTCACCGTCTAAATAACGCTTAAGCGTGCGGATGCGTTTTACCGTTGCGCCAGTTAGGTCGTTGCCAATAGTGGTGGCATTGACCAGAGCAAGCAAGGTTGTAATTGAACCATCAAGGTTGGCAACTGTAAGTGTTGGCTGTGGCAACGTGCCACCAGACCTCATTTCAAACCCGTCGGCCTGGATGGGAAAGCGTGCATATGTATTGCCGTCAAAAACGATATTGCCTGTTACGTCAGCATTGCTGCCAGCGTGAAACCTGTAAACCTCAGAGCTGCCATGCAACGTGCTGTCTAAATGCACTTCAAACAACTCAATAATTGCGCTTGGCGCAAGGACTGACACATCCCCATAAACGCTGCTAATTGCCGTCCAAACAACAGTGTTGTCGGTAATCGTGCTGCCAATGTCTGTTGGCCATTTGGGCTCTGCACTAGCGGACGTTCCAGCTGTAGAACAGCGGAACCAAAGACCACTTGCTTGGCTCGTGGTCGCTCTGCGTATGTCACCAACAGAAAAAGCTGTGATGGCTACCCAAGCTGCAACAGCTGACATTACGGTTCAAATACTTGACGGAACGTGGTGTTAATTGTGGCCCGATTTAAATAGGGGATCGATTTGCTCCAGCTTTCACAAACAAATTTAGAGCTACTAGCCTCGCCAGGTGGCGTAAAATCAAAACTAGCATTGTCGGCGGCACGGGCATCTAAGAACGTTTCAATAGTGTCAGCGTCAGTCTTTGAAACCTCAAAGGTCAGCTGAAAAGACTTTGGATTTTGATTAAGGCCAAAGGTTAGACGCTGTTCATAGCCATCACCAAAGCGAGCGGTCCTAACGGTTGGACTGCTGAGCTTTTGCACGCCGTAAGTAGGGGTGATGCTTGGGAAAGTAGCCATTAGGTTCGAGCGAGAAGGCCACCAGGCCGTTTTTGTTTCAGCAGTTCCTGTTGTACTGCCAACCCGATCGCTTTGCCAAGTTGTCCGGCTTGATTAGAGTCGCCTTCGACAGACGATCCAGAAGCATCCACGTTCACCACAATGCTGGAGCTGCCCATTGCGTTGTTTGGAACGATATTGCCTTGCGCTCCAGGGACAAACAACTCAGGGCCACGTTCGCCAACCATGTAAGGACGACCCGCTGCAACCTGCCCGCCAAGGGCTTTAGGGAACGGGAACATTGGCCCAGAACCTAAGCCAAAATCACCTTTAGGCCCCGCAAGATTAGCTGCTGACCCATACTTGCTTGCTGGCGCAGAACTTTCTGCTGCCGGAATACCCGCAAACATGCGAGCAATGCCAATCGCGATATACGTGGCAATTATCTGCTTGGCTGCAGCAAACAACATGTCTGCAATGCCGCGAAGGAAGTCTGCAAACGCTTGCTCTGCAGTCTTCGTACCTTCAACGACAGAAATTAAACTGTCAAACAAGCTGTCTGTAACAGGTTTTGTAATTGCTAAAGCGTCACTAAAACGAGCTTGGGCCAAAGCTGCTTCATCGACAGCAGGCTGATACTCCTTAAATAATGCCAAGTTCAATTCAAGCTGGGCACGTTGATCTTCTAAAGCTTGTCGCCGCTCTGGACTGATTCCAGCAACATTTAAACCAGCTTGATTCTGATCAAGCTGAAAATTCATCATTTCAACTTGACTTTGAAAATTAGCTCCTTGATTTGCAGCTAACTCCCGACTGCTGCCAAACAACGGATCAAACAAAAATTGCTGCCGCTCAAAAGGACTGGTTTCGCGAATTTTGCGCTGTGCGTCCATACGAGCCTGAACTTTTTGAAGATCAAGCGCTTGTTGCACTTGTAAGCGCCCCAAGTCGTACTCAGCGTGCTTTTGTGCCAATAATGTTTTTTCAAGCCTTGCACGATCCTCTGCAAGCTTGACTAAGAATTCATTTTCAGCGCGAAGACGAATCGTAATTTCACCTTCTTGCTTACCTAGCAAATTGGTTTCTAGCTGGTTAGCCAGCCTTGCTTTTTCAAGACTTAACGTTTGCTCGATTTGATTAAACTCTTCTTCACGAGCATTAAACTGACCATTTGTTGCCTTAAGTGTATCTATTTGAACACCGTTTAGTTGACCAATAAGTCCAAGAAGTCGGTTCTGCACTCCAATCCTTTCACGCAAAATAGCTCGCTGAGCCTTGGTAAGATCATTGCGCTGTTTTTCTACCTCAAGATTTCTTTTGTTAGTCA
>ERZ869936.1987-NODE-1987-length-12951-cov-4.394541_pt1 | contig 12951 bp, 13 predicted proteins | sample MGYA00520876_ERZ869936 | MGnify/ENA primary metagenome ERZ869936 (study PRJEB32218, sample SAMN09650985) | biofilter metagenome | isolation source: enrty point of leading RO module | place: Saudi Arabia: Thuwal, RO plant located on Red Sea | collected 2016-02-17 ...
GCTCAGACGTCCACACGCCTCGCTGAGCTGCTCACGACCCCGGAGCTGGTCAAGACTGCGGAACGGGCGGCAGGCAGCCCAGAGAAGCTCCAGAGGCTCATGGATCAGCCTCTGCGCGGGGCTCTGGGGATCGGACCGTTTGGGACAGGCGGTGCGGTGGGCAGCGGCAAGATGGCCCAGAAGCTCGCATCCGGCCAGGACATCGTCGGCGAGGCCATCCGGTACAGCCGGCCGGTCCGGGCGGCCGCCTCGATCATGAGCCGTCCTGTCGAGGGCATCAAATCCAAGCTGGTGCAGAAGGCGTCGAAGAGGCTGTACGAGAATGCAGACAAGGCCACGGCGAAGTCCCGCGCGTTTATCGGCAAGGCGATCAAGGAGCTGAAGGATCTCGAGGCGACGCACGGCAAGGACTTCGTCGACCAGATCTCCGCCGATCAGCTCCGTGTCCTCTACGAGGATCCGACGACCGTCAAGAATCTGGGTGGGTTCGACTTCAAGAGCCGGCAGGAGATGTACGAGCAGTTCCCGGGATTGGAACCGCACGTCAACCGCCTGCTCGGTCGCCTGCACGCGCAACCGATGATCGCCCGCACGCGGCACCTGCCCGGGCACGTGCTCACTGATCTCGAGATTGGAGAATACTGCCCGGCGTTCAAGTCGGCCGGAGCCATCGCTGCAGCCGGCGGCAAGGGTGGCGGCCGGGTGTTCAACACGTTCGACCCGTCGTTCCGCATTGCGCGACTGGAGGCCCGCAAGCACATCTCCGGAGGCACGGCCGGCGTCAAGCGGATCATCATGGACGAAGACATCCAGCGGATGCTCTTCCGGACCGGGCCGAGCAATGCCGGCGACGTGGCCGCTGAGGCTGGACAGGGCATCGGCATTCCGAGAACCGGAATGACGGCTGAGGAGGCGCTGAAATCCGGATCGGTCAACTTTACTCCGGCCACACAGCAGGAGCTTGCCGACGAGATCGAGCGCAAATTCGGCGACATGTTCCTCAACAACCCGGACAAGACTCCGCGACAAGCCGCGTCAGAGCTGGCCCGGTTCATCCGAACGATGACCCCGGAAGAGGCAGCGGTCGGAGTGTGGGGCAACCACCCGCTGGCAGACTTCGCCGTTCGGGATCTCCACGCAGCTCAGGCGTTCGAAGCGAGCGACGCAGCAATGGATCTGCTGTCGGATCCAGAGTTCTACAAGTTCCAAGGCCGGTCAGCGAAACGTGTCCCACTCAACGATGTGCTCGAGCAGGCGGGCCTGCAGGCTGACACGGCGATGCGCGAGATCGGCAGTCGTCTCGGACTGAATCCCGAGAACGTCGCCAACATGACCGTCTCGAAAGAGCATGCCGACGACTTGGGGAGAATGCTCAAGGGGTTCACGTCTCCCGAGTCGATCGACGGCGTGATGAAAGTAGTCGACGGGTTCACCAACCTGTTCCGGGGACTGGTGACCGGACCGTGGCCGGCGTTTCACGGTCGCAACTTCGCTTCGTCGCAGTTCATGAACTTCGTCAGCGGCATGTGGAGCCGCTGGTCGATCGCCGCCGCGCACAACCTGATGACCGGCAAGGGCGCCCAGCGGCTGAAGAACATTCCGATCATCCGGGAGCGACTCGCGCAAGAGGGAATCGCGGTCACCGATGAGACGGCGGCCGACATAGTGCGTACGCGCCTGTTCGAGCACGAGATCGCATCGCACAACGTGGGCGACATCTCCGACGTGATTGGCCCGCTGTCCAAGGTCGAGGTCTCGGATCTCAACAGCCTGCTCAAGCAGTTCCCGGGCGGACTTGGAGGAACCCAGCCGACGACTGCCAGGCACATGATACGCCTCGCGACGGGGCTCGACCCTGATTCGACATGGAAGCCGTGGGCAGTGCGTGGAATCGGCGGCCGCCGGCAGAGCGATTTCACGCTGGCTGCAGCCGGCGAGCAGCTCGGCGGGTACATCGAAGGTCTGGCCCGCATCTCGCCGTTCCTCGACCAGCTCTCGAAGGGCGTCGATCCGGCAACGGCCGCCGCCAAGGTGAAAGCTGCGCAGATCGATTACGCCGCGCGGAGGTACACGGCAGTCGAGCGTCAGGGACTCACTCGCATATTCCCGTTCTACAAATTCATGCGCGGGAGCATGCCGGTGCACCTGCGGATGCTGATCGACAAGCCGGGTGGACCGCTGGCCCAGACTCTGCGAGTCGCGTCCGGACTGCGTGGCGAGGACCAAGGGCCGATCCCTGAGCACATCGCAGAGACGACAGCGATCCCGATTCCGGAAGGCACACCGCTGATCGGACCGAAGGCCGGCGGAGACCCACGGTACCTGACTGGTCTCGGCCTGATGTTCGAAGACGCTGCGTCTTTGCTGCCGGTCGGTGGCGGCGGGATCCGCGGGACTGGTCTCGAACTGATGAGCCGGATGAATCCTCTGCTGAAGGGGCCGGCGGAATACTTCACCGGACAGAGCTTCTTTCAGCGGGGACCGTCAGGCGGCCGCCCGCTCGAGGATCTCGACCCTGTGCTCGGGCGCACGGCGCGCAACGTCCAGCAGCTCTATCGGGGCGAGGGGCAGGAAGGGTATGCGCCGCCGGTCAACTTCCCCGGCGACAGCATCTTGGAGCCGGTCGTCGCCAACACTCCGATCGCACGTGTCGCCACGACCCTGCGAACACTGACGGATCCACGCAAGGGGGCAACGGCAAAGGCCACGAACCTGCTCTCCGGACTGCGTCTCAGCGACATCTCTGAGGCGGCACGGTCCGCCACGCTACAGCAGCGGGTCGACGAGATCCTGAACTCGTTCCCGCAGACCAGGCAGTTCACGCGGACGTACATCCCCAAAGACCGCTTGTCTGAGATGAGCGAAGAGGATAGGGTTGAGGCGCAGAGAATGCTCGAGCTGCTCGACATGCTGGCAGAGCGCCGGCGCGAGGTGGCCCAACAACGGAAGGCAAAGAAATGAACACGCACGGACCCAAAGAGAACAACGGCCCGACTCAGATGCCGTCCGGAACAGTGCAAAATGTCGGGGGCAAAGGCGAATTCGATGGCGCCGGCACCCGTGGTGGCGGGAGCAGCAGCGGCGCATCTCCGGGATACGGCAACGGCGAGTCGGCGGGCTGGAGCTTCGGTTGCTCCGAGGGAGATTGCTCACTGAGTGAGTGAGCGGCGGAGCCGGAGAGCCCGGCCACACTTCAAAGCGCCCGTTGCCCTCTCGGTGGGGTAACGGGCGTTTTTCGTTGCGCTTGCGACTTGTGCAAGGGGTGTTGTACTATCCTCGCACTATGGCGAAGAAAACACCCAAGGCATCAACCGCTCTGCGTGCCGGCAAGACTGTGACATTTGCGGCACTGCGGAAGCTGGACGTCATCACGGCAACAGAAGCGGCGCAGCGCCTGCAGATCGACCGATCGGTGATCTCGCGGTACTACGAGCGCGGCATTCTCCGGTGCGTCGTCTGCGACAACCGGGTTTACGTGTACGTCGAGGATCTCAAGAAGATCCAGCGCGTCCGCGGGAGACGCGGGCGCACGTACGGTGACCACGTGCAGGCGCCCAAGGGATCTCTCGCGAAACTGCGGACCGACACCAAGAAGACCAGCGAAAAGACCAATGGCAGCAGAATTCGACGCAAGCGCTGACCTCGGCAACCAGGAGCTGCGTTGGCCAGCTCCGGATCAACCGGATCCGCCGCAACAGGAACAGCCTCAGCAGCCGAAGAGCACAGGCCGGCGGGATCCCGTGCCGGATCTTCTCGACCAAGAGATCCGTGCGGCACGGATGAACGGCCAGGTTGTGCCGATCCAGTCAGCACAGCCCGCCGCGCCTCAGCCGCCGCCGATGATGCCGGCGATGCCTGAGATGCCACCGATGCCGGTGGCATCAATTCCGACTGGACCGACTGCCGCCTACCAGCCGCAGCCACAAGCGCCCGCGCCTGCGCCCGCGAAGACAAAGGACTCCGGCCCGGGCGTGATCAATGATCGCCTGTTCGTGCAGGTGCTGACGGTCCCGGACTTCGAGCGCATGGCACAGTTGGGTTTGCCGGCACTGCCTCCGCTGACGGCCCGGGAGCCAGTCGAGAAACTGCCGCCGGTTCATGAGCTGGCGAACTCGCAGCGGGCGATCAAGACGCTGTTGCCGGAGCTGGAAAAGCTCAACCCGTGCGTCGAGTGGTGTGAGATCTTTCTCGAGATGGAGCGGGGCAACAAGAACCGGAAGCAGGTCACCGACTGGCTCGAGAACCGAATCAACGGCGACAACGAGGCATCCATGCGGATCTACCAGCGGATCGACGAGACCAGCATGACGCCTGAGTTCGCGTCTGTGTGTGCGCTGTCGTTCGCGCGTGGCAAGGGTGCGATCCACACCGTCGTCGTCGGACAGAAGACGGCCAACGCTGATGTCACTGAGCGGGCGCTGCTCGCGCTGTTCTGGCGGATGGCCGACTACTCACCGCACATCGTTTCGTGGGGCGACCCGTCGAGCATGTTCATCGCCAGGTCCCTGATCTGCGGTATCGACAAGGGCACGATTCGAGATCTGACAGTCGAGCGTCTGGACAAGCACGTCGTCGGTTCGAGCATCTATCCGCACACGCTTTCGGACGTGTGCCGCTGGTATGGTGTTGGAGAATTGCAGGATCCCCTGCAGGATCAGGAGATGATTGCCAACGCGTGGTCGAGCAATGAGTTCCCGACCGTGTCTCGATCGTGCGAGGTGCGGCTGGTGATGCTCCGGGATCTCTGGCAGCGCTGGGATGGATACTTTGTGGGACGTGAATGATGCCGCCTCTTCATCCGCTCATTCAGGCGATCGCCGACTCCCGTCCTGGTGCGCCGGTCGGGGGTTTCGGGCCCGGTCCGGATGACATGTTCGGCGAGTACAAGCGGGCGTTCCTGTCTAAGAAGCCGATGACGGCAGGGGATGCGACTGAGTTTGCTCGCATCAAGCACGGACACGCGTTCGACATCCTCACTCAGACCTGCGCCTGCGGAGTCACGCAGTTCGAATACCACATGAAACCAGCTTGGCTGGCGCCATTGTGTGAGAAGCGGTTCCCGCACACCGGAGGCTGCAGTCTGCAGGACTGGAACAACGCGCTCGACGAGATGAAGCGGCGGGGACAGGACGGGTTCCTGTCGATGATGCGAGTCAAGAGTGATGAGCCTGCTACGATCGGCGAATACAATCCACCCCGCCAGCTCGGACGCCGGGATCTCTTTAATGAAGAGCTGGAGTCCGGCCAGGTCGAGGCCGACAAGCCGAAGCCCAAGACGACAGCCGCCCCGAAAGAATCCAAGCGCCGGCTGCTACCGTAAAAAGTTTGTTGCACTATCTTGACGCACTCTGCGTCGTTGGCTACAACGTGACACCCGGCGTGTGGGACGACGGGACAACTCAATTCAACTTCCGCCCGCCGGTTGGTCTGCAATGCGCAGATCATGTCCCACCCGCGCGGGTTTTTTCTTCGGACAGTGGCTCGATGGCGAAGAAAAGCGGTGCCAAGTCAAAGTCACGGAAGCGCAAGCCACCGTACGACGCAACGACGGCCGACCTTCCGCTGAATCTGCAGACGGCTGATTTCATACGAGCGTGGTTCCAATGGGTGCAATACCGCACCGAAGCGAAGAAGCGGATTTCTCAGCGGGCCTGTTCGGCGATGCTGAACAAGCTCGCCAGTTACGGTCCAGTTGTTGCGGTCAAGGCGATTCACCGGGCAATGGAGAACGATTGGCAGGGGCTGTTCCCGGAACGTGAGGCGGCGGCGCCATTGTCTCCGCGGTCGTCGACCGAGCCACTGTCAGGAATTCGCAGGTGGGCTGAGAATCACCGGGGCTCTCTCGGAAGAGAGCACGGACAGTAACGATACACCGAATGTACCCGCAGGAGAGACCAGCATGGGCGAAACAGAATTCTGCAACCACTATCGGGCAATGTCGGAGCACAAGACGTGCTCAAAGGGGGTCGCCTACGAGGACTTCAAGGGACTGAAGTTCGACGAAAGACCGTGCTTTGAGAAACGTGGTGTTGCGCCAACGGGTTGCGAGTTCGCAGAGTTCCCGACCCCGGAGGAACGCGAGAAGCGGCGACAGGAGATCATGCAGCGATTCGCACGGATCGGAACGGCAAGGGCAGCGATCGTCGCCAACCTTGGCGGTCCGTGGAAGCGCGGCATGGAAAGTGCGTCAGGAAGCATCCCGTGCCCCGTGTGTGAATCAGGAACGCTCTCGTTTTCAAGGTCCGGTTACAACGGACACATCCACGCGGGCTGCACGTCGCCCGGCTGCGTCCGTTGGATGGAGTGAGAGTAACACCGTTACTCCAGCGAGGTCATCATGGCGGAAAACAGCAAGATCGAATGGACGGACGCGTCGTGGAATCCGATCGTCGCCGTCGACCGCAAGACCGGCAAGGTGGGCTGGCACTGCGAGAAGGTGAGCGAGGGGTGTCGCAACTGCTACGCCGCCGCGATCAATCACCGGAATCTCCCCGGACGCGGGACCGGTCTGCCGTACACGCGCAGCAGCCGCGACAAGGTGCGGATCGAGATCCACGAAAAGACCCTGCTGGCTCCACTCAAGTGGCGGAAACCGCGGATGGTGTTCGTATGCAGCATGTCGGACCTGTTCGCAGAGTTTGTTTCAGACGAGCAAATCCAAGCTGTGTTCGGACTGATGAGTTCGTGTGGTCAGCACACGTTCCAGGTACTGACAAAGCGCCCGGAGCGGATGGCGGAATGGTTTGAATCGAACACCTTGAGCGAGTGCCAAGCGGAATTCGTTGTTCGCACGGAGGGACGCGAATGGCGGACGCAATGCCGTGGACTCGACAGACTCCGCGACACCAGTGCAATCAACGGGTCTGGAGGGAACAGTTGGCCTCTACCAAACGTCTGGCTCGGCTGCTCAGTCGAGGGCCAGGAGCAGGCCGACAAGCGGATTCCGCACCTGCTGCGGTGCCCGGCTGCCGTTCGGTTCCTGTCGTGCGAGCCGCTGCTGGGGCCGATTGATCTGTTCGCGAATGACGAGCACCACGAACCGGAGGAAGGCTACCCGGAAGGTGGCTTCTTGCACACGAGCGATTGTCCCGGCTTTTGCGACTACGCGTGCGGCGGTCAGGAATACGAAGGCAAGTCGATCGATTGGGTCATCGTCGGCGGCGAGTCCGGCCATAACGCCCGGCCGATGCACCCGGATTGGGCGAGGTCGATCCGGGACCAGTGTCAAACTGCCGAAGTGCCGTTCTTTTTCAAGCAGTGGGGAGAGTGGCTGCCTGTGCCGCTTGATGAGGAACACTGGCCGGAGTCTCACAACCGATACACGTTTGCCGAGGACGGAACTCAGCTTGAGCGTGTCGGCAAGAAAGCCGCCGGCAGACTGCTGGACGGTCGCGAGTGGAGCGAGTTTCCGCAGGCGGTGGCCGCGCGATAACAGATTCAAACCGTCAGACAGGAGCGCAATGACAATGGCCGAAAAGACGTGGCTGCGGGAGTACGCCAAAGAACTCACAGAGGATGCCGGATCACACGAACTGTGGCTGAAAGTGATGTTTTTCGGTCTGGAATCTCTCGTTGCAGATAACCTGCTGATCTTGGAGCTGATCGGTGCCGAAGCGAAGCGCGAACTGGCGCGAGGCAACGGAAATGACATCGCGGAGATCATGCGGTCGCTGATGGATGAGCTTGGATTGCGGGTATCAATGAGTCGCAGCTACATCTAGCGCGCGAGCGTTCTCAACAAATGTAACCGGGATGCACTCTGATCACGCACGGTGACTTGATGAACAGAGCAGAATTCGCGACGTGTATGGCGGTGTTGGAGGCCGGCATCGGTGCGCCGCTCACTGAGGACATGCTCGACGTCTGGTACGACACACTCGGAGATCTCGATGTGCGGGATCTCAAGGTTGCAGTACGCCGGCTGCTGGCGGAGCGCACGTACCCGGGACTCCCGCCGGTCGGGCAACTGCGGAAGTACGCGACGGAGAATCGACACGGGCAGATCGCGACTCCGGAGGCAGCGTACAAGCGCGTCCGTCAGGCGATCTCCCGGTTCGGGCTGCCGATCAATGACGCCGAGTGGAAGGCGCTGCATGCGTTTCTGGGCGAGAGCCTGCAGGCTGTCGTTCGGGGAATCGGCGGATGGCAACGGGTCTGCGATTCCCCTCCCGAAGACAGGGCAGTCCTCTTCGCTCAGTTCCGAGATGCCTGGAACCGCATGGCCGATCGCACGTCGTCACACCAGAACCTGACTGAGGACCTGCGGCCGCGCGTTGGCACAAACCCGATGACGCCTCGCGTGGCAACCGACCTGTCAAACAGGTTGAGAGTTGTCAGCGAAGATGACGCAACGTCTGTTGCACGATTGGAAGACAACCGATAGGATTCCGCCATGTTGAATCTCACACCAGTTTGTGCGCCTGACACCGACGAGTGGCTCAAGCTCCGCAAGTCCGGCATTGGCGCGTCAGATGCTCCTGCCGTCTGCGGCGCATCGGAGTACGGCACCGCCCTGCAGGTATACCTGCGGAAGAAGGATCGCATCCCCGACGTGGACGACACGCAGGATGCGATCCGCATGGGACATCTGCTCGAGCCGGTTATCTGGCAGAGGTTCAACGAGCTGACCAACATCAAGGTTGTTCAGTCGCCGGTCGGGATGATCCGGCACCCCGAGCATGAGTTCATGTTCGCAACGCCCGATGCCGTTCTCGAAGACGACGTCGATGGTGTGCACGTGGGCGAGAGCAAGGCGACGTCATGGCGGGTCGCTCACCGCTTGGGGACCGATCCGGACGACGTGCCGTCTGAGTGGATGGTGCAGGTTCAGCATCAGTTGGCGGTGACCGGCGCATCTGTCGGGCGCATGGCCGTGCTGCTCGACGGACGCACGCTGCTCAACTACCGGATCGAGCGCAACCAGGCACTGATCGATGCGATCATCGACGCCGAGAAAGAGTTCTGGGAACGGATCAAGAACAACGATCCACCGGAGCCGGACTACAAGCACTCGACGTGCCTCGACCTGATCCGGCAGGTGTTCGGGGACGTCTCGGATTACCACGTCGCCGAGCTGAGCGATGAGGATTACGAGTGCTGGAAGCAGGCCCAGGAACTCAAGCGTCAGATCAAGGTTCTGCAGGCGGAGGTGGACCGTCTTCAGAATCCAGCAAAGTATCACATGGGAGAGGCGGTCGTCGCAGTGTTCGGAAGCAAGAAGGATCTGATGCTCAAGCGAACGCTGATCCCAGAGGCGCCAGTCGCTGCGACAGTCCGGAAGTCGTACATCAAGACTGCTGCAGTGAAGTACGACGGGTTCCTGATCGGCAAGCTGAAGCAGCAGAGCAAGTTCGAGGCGATCGAGGCGCTGCTGTACGGCGCCGGCTACAGCCTCAAGGAAGAGAGCCCGGGCGGCAGCAGGTACTACGAGCATGCCGACAAGCTGCCGATTCGAGTCGCCGAGAGCGACCCCAACGATGCCGTGCGCAACTGGCTGGAGATCTCCGGCGGCATCGACATTCGCACAACGGATACTCCGCAGCAGCTTTCGGAAAAGCTGTCAGCGGTTCTTTGAGTGGCTGAGTTTCTCTAACCCCGAGGTGGACTGATGGCGAATCAACAGGGTGGCGGTGTCTCTATCGTTGACAGGAACGTGCAGACGATCCGCAGTGTGCTGCAGAAGGGCATCGACCAGCTTCAGTTGGTCATGGCGAAGGAGATGTCGGCTGACCGGATGATCCGGATCGCCTGCACGATGGCGTCCAGGTCTCCGACTTTGGCGAAGTGCACTCCGCAGAGTGTTGGCCTTGCTCTCATCAACGCCAGCCTGTTTGGCCTGGAGCCGAACGGCAGGGACGCGCATCTGGTTCCGTTCTGGAACAGCAAGCTCAGTCGCTACGAAGCGACGTTCATGCCCGATTACAAGGGGCTCGTCAAGCTCGCGTATCGCAGCAAGCTCGTCACCGTGTTCGACGCGAAGTGTGTCCGCGAGAACGATCAGTTTGATTTCCAATACGGGAGCAACCAGTTCCTGCACCATAAGCCGGCGATGAAGGAGCGCGGAGAAATCATCGGTGCTTGGGCGTTGTGCCAGATCAAGGATGCCGGAGAGACGTTCGTGGTGCTGGATCAGGAGGCGATCGAAAAGCGCAAGCAGGCGTCTCAATCTGGCAGCAAGGGTTCCGCGCCATGGCAGGACTGGCCTGATGAGATGGCCGCCAAGTCTGCCGTGAAGGTGCTGTCGAAGATGGTCCCGCTCGGAGACGAGTTCGAAAAAGTGGTCAACGTCGACGATGCCGCTGAGCAGGGGATCAATGTGGTCCCGGCCCAGATCACGATTCCTGAGTTGCCGTCCGACGAAGGGGCGGACGTTGGTCCCGCCGGCGCACAACAGGAGACCGCACCGCAGGAGACTGCTCCGGTGCAGACCACGGCCAAGGCGAAGACACAGAAGGAGAAGGCTGACGAGCTGAGCGAGCAGATTCGCCAGCGGTCGGCCGCGTCTTCCGCGCCTCAGCAGCAGCAGACTCTGCCCCAAGCTGAGCCAGATGCCCACCCGGGCGCCGACGTGCTGCCGGCGGACCCGCTCGAGCGCGGCAACGACGAGAGCGAAGACGATTGGGTCGCGCGGATGTGCGAGACGATCAAGCAGCAGGATAAGACCGCCGACGTTGACGGAACAGAGATGATGGTCATGCGGATGGGCGGCGGTTTCATGCAGCCGCAGCACGTCAGTGCCATCGAGGCCGCGTCGAAGGCTCGCAAGGCTGCGCTGACGACGCCAGCAAAGCAGGATCCTCCCGCGCAGCAGAAGTCTCCGCAACAGTCAGGTCCGACAAGCGGTGGGCCGCCGACGAAAGCTGAGTCAGACGCTGTGTTTCGTGAGGTGTACCAGCGCATGAAAGACTGCAAGAGCGCTGAAGAGCTGACCCAGGTTCTGAACGAAGATCCCAACTTGGCCGAGAAGCTGAGTGGTGAGGATTACGACATGCTGGGCAAGTTCCACGACCGGTTGGTAGAGGGATTCAAGAGCTGAGAGGAAGCGGCCGTTCGCTTCCGTGTGTTTTGTTCAGGAAGGAGTCTGGGATGCTGGTTCTATCGAGGCACAGGGATGAGTCGATCGTCATCAACGACAACATCACGGTGACGGTCATTGAGATCCGCGGCGACAAGGTGCGATTGGGGATTGAGGCCCCCAATGAAATACCCATCAATCGCCAAGAGATTCACGACAAAATCCTGAAGGAACGTCAGGCTGTGCAGTCAGCCTCAGAATCATGAGCGGTCGCTTCATCAAGTTCACCGTGATCGGGAAGCCCTCCCAAGTCGGCAGCAAACGGGCATTCGTTGCCGGGATGAAGTCCGGCAATCCCCGGGCTGTGATGGTGAACGATAACTCTGAGCGGCAGAAGCAGTGGTACAACGCCGTTGCCCAGAGAGCCGCCCAGGAAATGGAGATGGTCCCCCAATTCACAGGTCCCCTGCGGTTGGGGGTCATCTTCTTTTTCAAGAGGCCGAAGTCCCACTATTACCAGAGCAAGCGTCGCTTTGGTGAGCTGAAGGACGACGCGCCGAAGTGCTATTACAAGAAGCCGGACCTCGACAAGTTGATGCGGAATTTGAAGGACGCATTGACGTCGGTCGTCTGGCGGGATGATGCTCAGGTGTGCGAGTACGGTCTCGTGCGAAAGTCCTGGGCTGAGGACGGTATCGAGTGCGCATCGATTCTAATAGAGGAGATCATTGAATAGTGGCCACCGCATACATCTACATTCGTTGCAGTCACGTGGACTCTGCGGAGTCCGGGTTGGGTCTCGCCCAGCAGGAGCAGGAGTGTCGAGCGTATTACGACTTCCTGCGATCTCAGAGCCGGGATACCCGAGAGCTGCGTCTCTTCCCTCAAGTCTTCGCCGACATTGCTGTGTCGGCATACCAGAAGCGGAGCGCCGAGTTTGCGAAGCGTCCGGCCGGCGCCCGCCTGCTTCGTGCGGTCAAGCCTGGTGACCACATCATATTCGCCCGGCTCGACCGGGCGTTCAGGAACGCGGTCGAGTGCCGCAACATGGTCAATCTCTGGACCGACATGGGCGTGCATGTGCACTTCGTCGACCTCAAGGTGGACACCTCGACGGCGATCGGCGTGTTCATGATGGGGATCATGAGCTACGTGGCCGAGTGGTGGAGTTCGTACATCAGCGAGCGGACCAAAGAGGGTCTGCGGCAGAAGGTGCTGAGGGACGGCGGCAAGACCGGCCAGTCCGTCACCCACAAGCTGGTGCAGGATGCCGCCGGCAACACTCAGCTTGTCGAGGATTTCGATCGCCTCGCGCGCCTGCGGTATGTGACGTGGATCATCACGGCGGTCAACCCGGCGCGAGAAGCGGCAGGCATGAAGCGGTTGACCCACCCGGACATTGCCCGGGCGTACGAGCAGTGCCAGGCCCGCCGTCAGGGCCGCAAGCCGTTCACCGTCCTCAGTCGCATGGAACTCGGGACGACGAAGAAGATCCGCGACGAGCTGAAGCACGCCAAGAAAATCTGGCCGCACCGGTTCGAGAATACGCGTTGACCCGGTTTGACACTATTGCGGATACTTCGCGCGGCGGGGGATTGACCCTCGCCGCGTTTGTCATTCGGCGAACACTATGAGCAGCGCATCATTACCTCAAAAGCAAATGCGCAGAATCGATACCTCGGCGTGGTGGAAGTACACCACGACCTCTCTCGGCACCATTGTCGTCGCCTTCTCCGGCTTCTGGATGCTCGAGGGTCGCAACTTCGTCGACCGCAACGAGGTCAAGAGGATCATCAATGAAGACACTCCGTACGTCCGTGATGCCCCGGCTCTCAAGCAGCAACTCGCCTACATGACCGAGCTGCTCGTTGATCTTCGATCGCAGCAGGACAAGTCGACGCAGTTCCAGACCACCCGGAACGACGAGATGCGTCGCG
>ERZ869936.1988-NODE-1988-length-12945-cov-9.359038_pt1 | contig 12945 bp, 14 predicted proteins | sample MGYA00520876_ERZ869936 | MGnify/ENA primary metagenome ERZ869936 (study PRJEB32218, sample SAMN09650985) | biofilter metagenome | isolation source: enrty point of leading RO module | place: Saudi Arabia: Thuwal, RO plant located on Red Sea | collected 2016-02-17 ...
AGACCGTCTGTTCTAATTGATCACCAGACTGTGCCACTTCCGGTGAAACAACTCAAACGAAGGGCGTTTCTCGCAAGGGTGCTATCGCGATTGCTGACGGCCTTTCTGAAGCGGAACGGTTCGCCGTTTTAGCACATGAACTTGCTCATGAATGGCTGCACGACGGCGATCGCCGCAAGGAGACGTCGACAACCATCCTCGAAACAGAGGCCGAAGCGGTTGCCTACGTCGTTTGTCGTTCACATGGCTTGGACTGCTCGACGCGAAGCTCGGATTACATCCAGCTCTATCGCGGTGACGGTCAAGTTCTCGCCCAGTCGCTGCAGGACATCCAGAAGACCTCGGCGCGAATGCTCGATGCGCTTTCCTCCAACTCACAAGCAGAGGAGGTGGCAGCATGAGTACCGAACATGAAACGCGAGATGTCCACCCAATCGTCCGGCAGATCATTGACCGTGATTGTCACGTCAGCATGACCAATCGCGAGGTCATGCGTCACGTGATTTCGCGGCTCCGAAACGGCTATCGCACGTTTCGCGAAATGCCAAGGGCCGAGCGCCGTGAACTCTTGGAGCAGTGCCGGCACCAGCATCGCGAGAACTTCCGGCTCTACGTCCAGGTGATGAGTGGTCAAATCGGAATGAGAACTTTGGAGGATGAACAATGATCGTATTGCGAATCCATCGTGACACTTTTCCTCACACGGACCACGGTTACACGTGGGTCGAGTGCTTCTGGTTTGAACGGGATGGCAAGAGGATTAGCCCAATCATCCCCTCCGCCGGCGCTTGCGAACGTCTCGGGCATATGCCCGGCGGCCCGATCCGCTGCGACATCGTGCGTGAAGAGCGACATTACGCACCCGGTGGCGTGGATCGAATTGAAAAGAGTGAGGATGTCCATGACGACGCCTACTTTCGTGTGGGAACGGTCTGCATCGTTCCCGATGAGCGAAGGCAAGTGCCGACATAACGTCCCCTGCAGGGCAGGAGTGTCTCCCAAGTGAGAAAGACTGAATCGTACCGGCAAGCTTCACTGCGGAGCCGGGTGTTTTTGTTGTCCAAGAAACGAAGGAGGTGTGCCATGCGATGGCGAATCCAGGATCAATCAAACGGTCGCAAAGTTGACATCAACGGCGATTTCGACGAAGCGATTCACGCTGCAATCCAACAAGGATCAGATGGCCAGGTTTCCGTCTTGGCCCTGCCAGCTAAGGTTCAAATGCTCGAGATCCATCGGAACGGAGCAGTTCACGTGAAGGCCGCGCTGTCTGGCCAAGAGGTTCAACGGCTCATGCGTGGTCATCACACGACGATCGCTGAACTGGCGTTTCGCATGGGGATTACTCAGAGCCGCATTCGCACCGTCCGCGAGAAAGGGATTCGCGGCCCCGAGCTCGTACGAGATTGGCTTGAGGGAATCACGGGTGTCGACGTCGGGCCGTTGCCGAAGAAGTACCGCATTCGCAATGGTTCGGAAGAGTGCCAATGTGGGTTCTGCGGATATCCGCTCTACGTTGGCGACCCCGCCTACGAGTACGTGGGAGAGGCGTTTTGTTCAGTCACTTGCTGCCGGAGAAGCAGGAGGTGGGGATCATGAGTTGCCATCACACTGATCACTGTCATCATGACGACGGCCGACTTGCTGGAACTTGGACGTACCAAGTTACCAATTCCGGCAGTCGAGTCGTCTGCCGTGAATGCGGCATCCCGTACGGCCAAGTTGCCGATCCTGATTCTCAGAGCCAGATGCGAAAGGCGTATCTGGAACAACAGCGCCGTCGTGCTTGTCCAGGTTGCGGCGAAGAGCCGTTTCTCGGCTGAGCATTCGCTTGATCTCCTGACGCCTTCCCAGGTGAGGTCGGTTTTCAGAGCAGCATTCGCACGCCATCGGCCTCACCTATCGTGACAGCAGATTTTTCTCTGGTGGTTTTCAATTCGCTGAATCTTGCGAATCACCCCTGCCATCCAATCTGCAATCGGTATATTCCTTCAATTCAGGGCTGCCGAGAAACTCACACATCCTCGTTGGATTGCAGACACTCATGCGCGAACAGATACCAAATCCCACGTTTTGTGCCGTGATTGCGGGCGGTACTGGCCTCGTGTTGCTCGTGGCCTTCACGGCACCCGAGCCGGTTCACACACTCCTGCTCGGGATACTGCTGGTCGCCGTGCTCGCCTTGCTCTGGTTCCGGGAGAGCAGCCAGGACGCCAGCGGCCTCGAACATTTCGCCACGTCTTTAGCGTTGGCAAAAGACGAAGACGTGATGGGCCTCTACACTCGTTTGTGCGATTCGTTAAAGAAGATTTCCGAGCACAACGATCCCATTCTCCGCGACTTGGCAATCCATCGCACGGAACAGTCAGCCGCAACGCTGGAAGCGGTTGCCGAGGGCCGCATCGTGTTTGTCGGAACGGAAACCTGGCGCGTGGCATACGAAAGACTGCTGCGTAGTCCTGGACTGCATCTGTACCGCTCCGTCGCCGTCATCGAGACGAGCACATACTGGCAAGACGAACCCGGGAAACGGAGCCTTCAGCTGAACTTTGCGATGATGGACGAAGGAACCCTGAACATTGAACGCATTGCGATCATCGCCGACCATCTGTGGCCCAAGGACGATCATTTCCCGGTGGAACCAGTGCGCGAATGGATCGAGACCCAGCATAATCACGGACTCTGGATTAAGCTGGTGCGGCGCTCGGAAATCGCTGGCGAGCCACAACTGATTGTTGACCTCGGCATTTACGGGAACCGGGCTGTAGGTGTGCAGGAACTCGATGACCAGGGTCGAACTGTGCGATTCACGCTTTCGTTCGATTTCGAGAAAGTGCTTGCCGCAGAGCAGCGATGGGACCGCTTGGCAGTGTACGCGACCTCGTACCGAGATCTACTGGATCGCAAAGACGGATCTTCGTAAGATCAGGAAAGGCTGAAATGCCTGGAGCCAACCGTGCCCACGAGACTGTACCTGGATACAGCCAGACTGGGCCTCATTAGACCGAGCGCCCAGCAGATTCAGATCGACTTCATCCGGTTTGTGGCTGAAGAAGCCGGCTCCATGTACTTCGAGCAACTGCTGGAATCCGGCCCAGAAGACTGGCCGAAGAGTCTCAGTGATCGGTTCCCCACGCTTGCCGCCTGGAAGGGAATCGCACACCTCAAATGTCGCCTGAAGCAACTGGCAGGGGCATCGTCGGACACACGCGTACTGCTGGCAAATCGCTCGGCTCAACTGATGTCCCTTGCAGCGGAGCTGCTCTTTCGTCCATGCCGCAATGTCCTGACGACGGATCTCTCCTGGCCGAACTACCAGCGTATTCTGATGCACCGCAGCAACCGGGCGGGCAACTACGTGACTCGCGTTCCGATACGAACGCTGATTCTCGATGACGGCATCTCGTCGTCAGAGCTCGTCTCGCTGCTGATACGTCACTATGTCGATCGCCGCTGCGATGGGCTGTTTCTTCCCGCCGTCGATTACCTCGGTGTGCGACTCCCGATTTCGGACATCGTACGTGAGATGCGGCGCATCGCCGACGTCCGATTCGTCGTAATTGACGGAGCTCAGGCACTCGGGCACGTCCCGGTCAACCTGGAAGAATACGATTGCGACTTCTTTATCAGCGGCTGCCACAAATGGCTGCGAGCTTATAATCCGATGGGCATCGGGTTTTCAGGCAATCCTCGGTCTGCAGATTACGTCAACGAGACCGTGCATCGAATGCTGATGAATCAATGGCTCAATGATCCGCTGTTGCGGATGACGGAGGAGGCCGAAGTCGGCGAGAAGTCGCGATTCGGAGAGACCGTGAATCTCACTCCGCTATTTACATGTCAGGCTGCCGTCGATGACCTGTTGTGCCAAGGTCGTCTCTCCGCTGACGTAGCGCAACAATTGGACAGCGCCGATCGGCTATCAAACATGGCACCTGAAGCCGGCTGGAAGCCATTGGCGCCCCAGAATGACTTACGCACCGGCATTTGCCTGTTGAAGCCTGCCTCATATGGCGTTGACCGGCTATCTCCAGGTAACCTACGGGAAAGATTTCATCAGAATGGGATCGCACTTACAGCCTACCGACGAGGCTTGATCCGTTTGTCGATGCCGTCAACGCCGTGGACCGAAGTCCAGTGGAAAACGCTAGTGACAGCCTTCAGAACGCATCGCTCCGGTCAAACCTGCCTGTTCGCCTGACAGGTAGAGCGGCTTTTCAACTTGTAGTGGCAGCAACTCCGCAGATTGCACAAAACCGCCCGAAGTCTAGGGAATGGCGCCAGTCAGTGAGCGTTCGACGCGTCGGTCAGAAGGCAGGTTAGGCGTCTCAGCGGGAACTGATTCGGCCGCGTCTTCCCCGCCGCGCGAATCGTTCCGGAGCAACTGGTCCGCGTGCATTCGCCCCAGTCCGGCAAATGCGATCGCTGCAACGATCCACATGCCGGTCACGACTGGCGGAGACAGCACGCGCGGCGGACGCTTCGGCTGAGCGCGGGCGATCAGCACCTGCCAGCAGACAGACCACATCGCCAGTCCGCCGATCCCGATCAGCAGCGAAGACGACAGCCAGTTGAACTGGGAATCGAACTCGATGACGTCCAGAAATCGCCACGTGGTGTAGACATACCACGGACTCGGCATTCCGACCTGATGCACGAACTGCTGCCGACCGTTGTAAACCTCGAAACCACCGCGCAGTGTCAGCATCGCCGCCATGCACGCGAGATGCGCCCCTGCAAGAATCGTGATCGCTGTGTTGATTTGCCACCGAGTTCTTTGCTGCCACCACGTATCCCACGCCCGGCCGAGCGTACCGCGCGGCTCCGGTTCAGCGGACTTGCTCAAATTCGACTCGGCATGCTCTTCGCTACCGTTGCCCGATCGCTGTTCAAGATCGCCGCAGTCGTCCGCATCGTCTGCATGGGCCTTGAGGTACTCTTCGGCGGCCTTGCGGGCTTTCCGTGCTTCGCGGCTGGCGGTTCCGGCTCCCGTACCGAACAGGAAACCCGCCAGACATGCTCCAAAGGCCGTGAGGGGTACCGGTGTGCCTTCGATCACCACACCGCCGGCGATCAGCACGACGCTGACGAGGGTCGCCACGACCAGATTGACATTCGCGGCCGCGTTTTCCGGATCGTCCCGCGTGGCTGCTCCGCACCCGCCCACGAACATCCACGGCAGAGCCAGCGCCGCGAGCGCTCCGCCATGCTGCGACCACACCAGCGTGAACGTTACGATGCCGAACAGCGCGGCGAGAATCGAGAACTCGAACCAGAACGCCGACCATGGAAAACCGGCGTCGCTTTCCGTCTCGATGGCGTCGTCAGTGTCTACCAGCGGAAGCGTCAGCGTCCCCTGATTGACGAAGCGGAATGCTTCCCGCACCTCGCGGCTGCTCAGCATGACCAGCGACCAGATGCCGATTGGCAGTCCAACGAGATTCGCCGGCGGGAACAACATTACAAGTAACGCCGAGGCCACTCCGAGCGACCAGCAGCGCAGCCGTTTCAGCAGCAGCGACGATGTGAGGACGGTCACCGCGTGCAGCGTCGTCCAGAACTCAATGGCGACGATCCCGCCGGTCAGATCGTCGTCGCGCAGCGCTTTCTTCCACTCGGAAGGAGCACCGTCCCAAAAGTAGATCACTGCCGAGCCGATCAACAGCGTCAGCGTGACCAGCACCCATTCGGTCACCGCCAGCCAGAACAGCGACGACCCAACCTTCTGCACCTGCCGCACCAGTCGAGCGGTGACGTCGTCAACCGGTGTTCCGGTCGCGTTCTGCCGGTCCCCGGCATCCACGTTCTGGCGAGCGTGGCCACGAACGGTCGGGGCCACGTCGGTGCCGCTGCATTGCGAAATCACTTCGACGTCGGTCTTCACCTCGCTGGCCTGCTGATAGCGGCGGTCCGGCTCGCGGGCAAGGGACCTTAAGACGACTTCATCCAGCCGAACGTCGATCTGCACTTTCTTTGAAGGCGGATCAAAGTGACCGGCCGGCACCTGGCCAGTCAGCATTTCGTAAAACACGACCCCCAGCGAATAGATGTCGGCACGATGGTCGACTCCGTGCGATCCTTCCATCTGCTCGGGCGCCATATACCGCGGCGTGCCCATCACCTGGTGTGTGCCCGTCAGCGTGAATTCTTCCGGCGATCGTTCCGCGAGTTTAGCCAGACCGAAGTCCGCGATCTTTACCTGCCCCCGCGTGTCAACCAGTATGTTTTCCGGCTTAATGTCGCGGTGGACGACGCCGGCTTCGTGTGCAAATTGCAGCGCCTCACAGATCTGAGCGACGATCGCAAGAGCCTGATCAGAGCGCAGGTCGCCTCCATCAATCAGTTCACGGAGGTTCGCGCCATCCACGAATTCCATCAGGAAGTAAAAGAGTGTTCGTGGCGTCGACGAATCGTCGTGGGAAATCGTCACCTCGCCGAAGTCGTAAACGGCCACGATGTGAGAGTGATTCAGCCGAGCGAGCGTGCGGGCTTCGCGATTGAACCGCTCGGCAAACGCATGATCGTCGGCCGATTCCGGGCGGATGATTTTCAGCGCGACGATTCGATCCAGCTTCTTTTGCCGGGCTCGGTAAACAGCCCCCATCCCGCCATGCCCCACCAGTTCGAGGGTTTCCAGCTGCGGAAAAAGCGGTTCCAGTGAGACGGCGTCCGGCGGCTGGAAGGGGCGAGGCTGAGACGTCGTGTGCCCCGTCGAGCTGTCGCCCGGGTTCATAGATTCATCCCGGCTATCGAATCCGGCGGCAATCAGGCATTTTGGACAAAGACCGCGTGGGGCATTCTCAGGCAGCTCGGCTCCGCATTTCGGACAACTATGGATTTGGGACATTCGTATGACTCCTCAATTCACATCGCTACTCCTTCTGAAGGAATTGAGAACAATAGTGACATGATTTCTTTTCAGGCTTCACTACTCCAATGCGGCAAACAGATTACGCAACTCGTCCTCAACCTCATCGGGTCCGGAGACCGTCTGAGCGATCTCTTCCCGCAATAATTCGCGATAGCGCCGTCGAAGCCGTGAACCCGCTTTTTTTGCAGCCGCCTCGGTCATTCCCAGACGGTTGGCGACTTGCGAATAGGTTGTCCCGGCATGGTCACCCACGATGAATCCCTTCAACGCCTCGAAGTGATTCGCCTTGCCCTTCCGGGTGAACTCCGTCTCCAGCAAATCCATGATCCGCTCCAACAGCGTGATCGCCCATTGCCGGTCATACTGTTGCTCAGCGGTCAATCGGGACGCCGGATCGATGCGGACTTGTGAATCGGCAGAATCGAAGTCGAGCGAAAGCACTCTGCGTCCGCCGCCGCGCTTGATCGCTCTGGCCTTCTCCCATTCGTTGGAAAGGAAGTGCTTGAATGCCGTGATCAAGAACGCGCGAAAGCGACCGCGATTCGGGTCAGCATCGGCGACGTAATGCTTCTCCAGCAAGCGGGCAAAGAACGCCTGCGTCAAATCCCGGGCTTCGTGAACGTCACTGACTCGACGACGGACGTACGCATAGAGCGGTGGCCAGTAAGCGCGACACAACGCCTCCAGGGCGTGATGGGACTGTTCGTGTTCACGGTTTCCAGCGGCGAGTACCAGACTCCAGTGTGTCGTTGCGAACTGGCCAGCGATGTTCCGTCGTAAGTTGGATTCATTGCTGAGGGCCATCTCAACAATATACCTCTCCGCAGCCGCCTGGTCAGCTTCCCGAGCGTACCGATTACGACCGACAAATCCGCGACGCGCACGAGCGGGATGAATCGGAGCTGTCCCCTGAAGAGTAAACAGCGGGCCCGAACTGAATCTATCGCCATTCCCGAGAGCTCACCGAACTTTGGTTTCGCCGGTAAGTTGGGCGAGCCAGGATCGCGAGAGAGCTGACGCTCTTTGAGAATCCGAGGTTACGACCAACAACGCACCTTTTCTGCGCCAGCTACGGCCCGAGATGAAGCGGCCTTGGACCAGTCACCGCTCTGCTGCTCGAATCATCCGTCATCGTTGCCGTCCCTTGCTCATTCGTTTCACTGAGTGTAGTTGATCCGCCGTTATTGCCGGATCTACGCACGGATTCGGCCGCTTTAACCATCGTCTCCGCGATGGCTCCCCGATTCCTGAATATGAATCTCACGTTGCTTTTTGTTCCAATAGAGCGCGAGCGGCGTCAGCAGAATCGCATATGGAATGAACAACAAGAATGCTGATCCAGGGAATAGAATCTGTCCGGCAAATAAGCCAATGATCAGCAGCCACATCAACACGAACATCTTGACGACGAAAGTCCGTTCCTGTGGGCCGCGAATCTTCCGCACATAACAGTAGCTTCCGATCGCTCCTCCGACGACAACCAGTGTGTCGATGACGATCATGGCGACCAAGGTTCGTGCGTCCACGGCGAGCCCCTAGCTGTAGCAGTCAGTATATTTGGGTGTGTTTTCCACACTCGGCACGGCCGCTTGGAACATTCGAATGATGATCCTACGGAAAAGAACAGAAACCGCCAACCAAAACTTGCGTCCCGCAAGACGACCTATTCTGAGTCTGGTGGTGTCTGGCGGTCGGTTGCGTGTGCCGCTAGTTTTTCAGCTAGCGAAAGTTGATCTTCCTTTGCGGCAGGAAAACCGACGATGTCAGCGTGATTGGGATTGTCCGGGACACCCTGCGGGTGATTCCTGATTGGTTTTGCGACAACGTTGAGGCTATCGAACGTACAAGACATAACTGCGATATCGGAACGTCCATGCAAGGCCATCTCGCGATACTGGGCAATTGCCTGCCCGAAATCCCAAATCTCGCCTTCGTCGCAGTCTCGATGTCGGTTTACGGATAGCTCGACGTGTTTGTAAGGGAGAAACAACTGGGGCTTTACCGTGTTGTTTTCCCGCACGTACTTCCGCAGCGACCTGATAGACTGTCCCGCGACGATGAATCGAGCCAGCATTTCGTCGTCTTCGACGTCTGGAACATCGTCCGGGTTGATCATCCTCGGCAGACTCGACGCAAGAGGTGCAGGAGTGTTTTGGGGGCTTCACCAAAAAACACGCATGAGCCGCGTGGGTCTTCACCTCCGATGAGCGCTGCCCAATGAAGTCGCCCGTCCGGGTTCACGCTCACCGAAAGCAAGCGTCGTTTCCCGTTGTACCACTCCAGATTCACGTGGCCATCCGGTTCGGGCGCAATCTCGGGAGTCTGATACTTGCGGGGTAGAGACTCCACGAACTTCTTGGCCAACTGCAATGTCGCCGGTGAGACCGCCGTCGAACCTTGACCATCCCAGTCGGGCTGAGATGCCTCGCGATATGCGTCGATCAATTGATCATCCAGCGAGAGGTTCGAGAAAGTCACCGACTCGTGATTCAGCACATCGATATCCTTCCGGAAATCATTGAGGGTACGAGCTGCCTCACTCACGCCAGATTCTACTGTTTCAAATCCCAGCATCACGATGCTCCGAAGGATTGTGCCGGGTCCTTCATCAGGGTGAAGAACACCTTATTCTTAATGAACCGCAAGTCTTTCAGCTTGTCGTCAACTTGTCCTAACTCTAAGCTCTCGGACGTCGAAGCCGTTATGTCAACGATCAGGTTTGACTTCTGCTCCGATGTCGGCTGCACAGCGCGGACAATGTTGATTGCGTACGGCTGGTTTGAGAGTTCAATCGTGTCCTGGTGAAAGTACCTGCTTGCCGACAAGCCAAGCTGATGAAGCGGTTCGCAAACCGTATCAATATAGTTCTCGATTTCGTCGATGGATGCGATAGCGATCTGCGAGATAAACCGCACGCTCAGCCGAGCAACCTCACTGGGATCGCCCAATTCGCAGTGCTTTTCCCAAAACCTCTTCGCCTCCGGCTCGAAGTCTTCCCATTTTGTGTAAGGAGCCAATTGGCTGAACACGACTCCCTGCCGAAGAAACTGGCAGACGAACTTGTCGCTCCCGTCATCGTGCTTCTGCGTTAACCGCACGCCCTGCCACGCGCTTCGCTGCTTGAACTCGATGCCCTCTGCTGTCCCCGCGAAGCCCGCTTCCAGGTTGTGTTGGTTGGTCGACGTGTAGTCCGGAAATGCCTCCTGCATCAGCTGTAACAGATTGGCTTCCCGATAATCTCTCGACGCCATCGCTTGCCAGTGCACAACGGCTTCAACGATTGGGGCATTCGCCAGGTTCGGAAACGTTTCCGAATGATCGATGAGCAACACGTTCGATGACACGCTTGAGTCCTCTCATCACCGCCAGCTCATCCCCTAGGACGAGCTCCCGGTCCTTATTCGACCATCGCGAGGGGCACCAGACCTGAACCGTCCCGAATTGCCGAAACCCGAACCTCTGGTCGAGATACCGCTAAGTCGAATCATATCGTGTTGTGGCCAGCTTCGCACGAGGGCCGTCGACGCCAAAGCAGATTTTGATTCGAGTGAGGTACCTGAAACATGCCCATCACTTGCGACGGCAAGCCCGTGCCGGCTGCGCCCGAGCGGAGTCGGGACCTCCGGGCTGCCGGCCCCTCGGTCCGGCACTCGGCTTGCAACACGCCACCGCGCACCTGCCACACCCGCCACCACTCCCCACCCAGGTGACTGTCGTCACCGCGGGAGTAAATTGACTCGCACTTCGTGCTCGCGTTTACCTCGAGTGGCCCCTGCTCGGATTCCCGGCTGCGCGGGAGAACCTCGGCAGGGTCCACAGCTTCGCTTCGCATTCCCTGGTGCTTCGCACTGGGGATATGCGGCGCTTTGCCCTCCCCGCCGTCGCTTCGCTTATTCCGCTTCGCGGAAAACGCTCAGCTGACATGACTGGTCGAGGCCGCGCGGGGCACAGTCCGCGCCAATTCGGTTCCACTCATTGGCACATTCTGTGCGATCCCGCTTAGCCCAACACTTCCACGCCACGCGGCGGCTGAACGCCACCGCTTTGGCTTTGTTCCGCTGGACGCTCCACTTGCCCTGAACGGGCAGAACCTCGCAGCCCGGCAGGGGGCTGGGCGTGCCAATGCGGACTGAACGTCCGCGTGCTCGCTGGGCCGCTCGCACCGGCCCGACCTGACTGGGGTCAGGTGCGGGCCCATTTCGCCTCCGCTGTACGCTCCGGCGATCAGCGGCCCGCTGAACGCGGGCCGCCAGCATCGAGTTGCCCCCGCCAATTTCGTTGCCGGGCGCGTTCGACACGCCCGGCGGGAGGTACACTTCGTTCAATTCGCTGTTTCTCTTTCAGATTCATCGCTTTCGGCCTCAACGCCGAGTCCGAAAACGTTTCCACGTCTGACGAACTGGGCTTCCTTTAGTGCGCTTCTCATACGCATCAAGAGACCCACCCGTGATCTTCCCTGTGCGCTGATTCGCTCTTCAACGAGTCGCTTGAGATCCGTTTCCGACACTGTTCCCCGCTCGCGAATAACTTCTCGCATTGCTTCGATGACTTCCTCCCGCGTAGCAGTACGCTTCGCGTTGGTTCCGTTTGAAGACTTGTCTTTCAGCGAGGTCAGCGCCTTGCGGACCTGAGTTAGCTGAGCCTCTCCGCACTTCAGTTCGACGCGAAGCGATTCGAGTCTTTCCTGAAGATCAGCTTCTTCTGCCCGCAGTTCGTCAAGAACCGTCGTGAGTCGTTCGGACGCCATAGTCATGAACTCCTGTTTGCTTGATTAGAAAAGTCGTCGTTCCACTTGATTCCCGTAAACCGTCCAAGCCGAGTTTGGGAGCTCTTCTCGTCCGTAAAGCTCCAAATACGGCGCCGGGCTTGCTCGCTCGATCAGCGATCGAATCTTGCCAGGCTTGCGGCTGTGCACTGTCCTTCCAGCCCGAATCCAACTTTGAAGAGTCCGGTCCTGAAACCTGAGACTGCCCCGCACGCCGAGCAACAGGAACACGAGGGGAGCACGCCAGTAACTTGCCATGCCCATTTCGTCTTTCACCCAGACGAGGCACGATTTGAACTCGAACCCCCAAGCCTGGATCACATCGAGTGCTTCGCGAAGAAATGCGTTGGTGGTCCAGAGGTGCAGATGCGCTTGGTCCTCTGTGAGCTCCGATACTGGCTCGGCGCGGATTTCCTCGACGGGCATCGTCGGATAGTGGTTCACCGCCGCCGCCCGTGACGCCTCATTTGCGTAGGGCCAAGGAGGATCGGCATAAATCGTGTGGAACTTCTCGCCACGCTCGACCAAGGTCCTGAGGTTTCTGACCGAGTCCCCGACACGCCCAAATCGCTCCGGCAGTTCATTGTCTTGTTCGGCGCCCTTAAACAGCTCCAGCTGGCTGCTGCCGCCGAGCTCTGCCACACGCCGAGCGAGGTATCCAACCAGGTGGATCAGCGCGGAGTCGATCTCGGCAACATCCTGCATAAGCATCAGCTTGCTGAATTCGAGAACCGTTCGGATTTGCACCGGGGGCTCGAGGACGGCCCGAAGACACTCAATTGGGACTGGGCAACTGAAGGACGCTTCCCACAGTTCGGCGAAGGCGGCGCGGAGCGGTCCAATCGCAAAGGCCTCGTCCAGATTTTTGTCCGGACGGAAGGAAACAACCGACTGCAAGACGGCCCCGCGGCGAGCTGGAGGGATGGCGAGGACGAGAGAGCCCAGTCGCGAGGACTCGACGACGGTTGCGCCCGTTTCTGAAGGGCATTGGCTCATGGTTGCCCTCCATCCAACTGGCGTTGTGCGAGGGCACTGTCGATGAGCGTAAAGACGGCCTCACGAATATGCGGCTTCAGATGCGGCCAGGCGTCTGCTATATGCTGCAAAGCGGGCGTTATCGAGGCCTGCTGTGCGTCACTAGGTGTCGACTCGGGACAATCACTGCTTCGTTGCCGCTCCCCAGATGCTCCCGGCGGCAAGGTCCCTTTTCCGAAGTCATTACGGCGCTGGCCCTTCCGGCAATCTGCACTCTCATTCGATTCCCGCCGCCTCCACTCTCACCGGTTGTGCCAACGAGTGCCAGCCGGTG
>ERZ869936.1989-NODE-1989-length-12934-cov-7.217020_pt1 | contig 12934 bp, 10 predicted proteins | sample MGYA00520876_ERZ869936 | MGnify/ENA primary metagenome ERZ869936 (study PRJEB32218, sample SAMN09650985) | biofilter metagenome | isolation source: enrty point of leading RO module | place: Saudi Arabia: Thuwal, RO plant located on Red Sea | collected 2016-02-17 ...
CGCCCGCGCTGCCGGCGCCGCCGCAGCCGGCCAGCAGTGCGAGCAGCAGTGCATTCACTGATCGGTTCATTGCGGTCTCCTACAGCGTCGGCTTGTCCGCGTTCTGCGCGGCCTTTGCGATCTCGGCGGCCTGCCGGTCCTTCTCCCCCTGCTCCAGCTGCTGCTGCGTCGCCATCAGCGTCTCGTAACCCCGCGCCTGGTTGACGACGCCGACCTCGAGCGTGCGCGCGATCTGTGCGTTGTCACGCTGCGCCATGATCACCGCGGACACGACGAGGCCGCAGTCGGGCGACAGGCTGACGCCGCTGTCCGGGTTCGACAGCCCGCGGCACTGGTAGTACAGCGGCGAGGTCTCGGTGACCGGGCGGTCGTAGAGATCGTAGGCCCAGGTGAAGTGCCAGCTCTGCGGTGCCTCCTGGCGTTGCGTGGGCGCGCCGTACTTGCCGGTGAGCGCCTCGGCGACGCCGGCCATCGTTGGCGCCTTGCCCTCGGCGAAAGCCTCGATGCGCGCGGCCGCGACGACCTGTTCCGTGCCCGGCATGCCCATCGTCGTCACGTACCAGCGCGCGGTGCCCGGCGTCATGTCGGGCGCCCGACGGTTCGCGCTGCGCGCCATCGCCGCGTCCTGCATCTCGGCCATGATCTCCTTCGAAGTCTTGTTGATGCGATCCTCCGCGAACACGGCGCTGAAGCCCTGCCGGATCGGCTGGCCGTAGGTGTTCATGCGGAAACCGCGACCCTGGTCCTCGGTCGCAATCAGCAGGTCGTGGGTGCACAGAACGAGGTTGACCGCCTCGTCGTAGTGCAGGCCCGGCCGCACCCCCACGACGTCGTCCACCGGCTGCGATTCGGCGCGCGCCGGCGTCGCGACTTTCGCCGGGCAGCGGATCTTGCCACGGGCTTCCTGCGCCACCTCGGCGGCCGTGGCGGCGATCCTCTGGTTCGTGTCCGGCCGGCTGGCCGCGGCGGTCGGCGCAGCGGATGCCGCGGCCGGTTCCTCCGCGGAGCCGCAGGCGGCCAGCAGGGCGACAGCCAGCAGGCTGCCCGTCACGGTGAGCGTTTTCATTGCGATGTCTCCTCGGGTTTGGCCGGCGATGCGGGCCCGATGAGCTCGAGCTCCGGCACGTCCAGCAGGAAGTTCTCGACCAGCACGACCTGGCGGCCGGCGATGAACGGCTTGTTCGGTATGGGATCGCGGCCCAGCGCCGTCGACAGGGCCAGCCAGGCCAGTTCGCTGCAGTAAACGGCGGCTGCGTCGGCGAGGCGGAAATCGAAGTCGAACGGCGGCGCGGCCGCGCCCAGCTCGAGCGCCGCCGCGGCAGCGCGGTCTGCCGCGTGGCGGTCGGCCAGTCGCAGCAGCACGAACTCGCGCTGCGCGGCCGCGTACTCCGCCCAGGCATCGAGGCGCACGGTGCCGTTGCTGCCATCGTCGTCGGAGGCGGCGTGCACGACCCCCAGGCCGCCGGGCTCGCCGACCACCACGCCGACGTGCGAGTAGCGCCGGTCGCGGCGATTCAGCCCGGCAAAAATCTCGCTCCAGATACCTTCGCCGCGACTCAGCACGAAATCGCCGGCGCGCGGCTCGGTCGTCGCGGCGGCCGTCTGCGCTGAAGCGCCCGCGCAGAAGACCAGCAGCGACAGCCACGCGGCGGCCAGCGTGCCCGCCGCGCGGCAGCCGCGCCCGGCTACTTCTTGAAGCCGACTTTCCATTTGCCGTCGATCTTGCGCAGCTCGAGCGTCGTCTCTCCCTCGCTCGAGGAAATGTCGACTTCCGCCCGCGTGTCGCTGATCTCGCGAACGTCGAGGATTTCGTAGTCGCCGATCGACATGTCCTCGCCCATGCTGCTGCCGATGTTCAGCAGCGCCTTGGTCTGGTCGGTACTGAGCTCGAGCGCGTCCTCGATGTTGCCGCTGTTCAGCGCGTCGAGCCACGCCGTTGCCGCGCTTTCCGGCCCGCCGCCGCAGCCCGCGAGCGCGAGCAGGACGGCGAGCAACAGGCTGCGACTGCCCTTCGACAGTTGTTCGATTCTCATGGCCCTTCTCCTCCCGGCTGGCCGGTGCATGCGCTCATCGAGCCGACGTCGTCGCGGTGCCGTTGTTGCGGCCGCGGATCTCGCTGACCGAGCGCTGGATGTCGGCGATCAGCAGGAAGCCGCCGAACACGGCAACGCAAAAGACGAAGGCACCGATCAGCGCGCCGATGCCGGACCAGAAGCCGCCCCAGCTGAAGCCGCCGATCGTGGCGCCGAGCAGCACGAGCCAGATGGCGATCTCGAGAAAGGTCTTGTAGGACGCAACGATAATCTTGCTGAGCATGGTGGTTCTCCCCGTTCGGGCGACGCAGGCGCCGCCGCTTCTAGTTTTCCGACCGGCGCAGGTAACGCGCGCCCATCGGACCCGATAGTTCGTCGCCGTCTCGTTGCAGCACGACGGTCCCCTGCGGGCTGGTCACGACGACGCGGTCGCCGTCCAGCCGGTAGTCGCCCGGCACCACGCTGCCGAGTGCCCGAATCCGGACCCGTCCGTCGGCGCGGAACTCGTAGCTGATCTCGCCGGACGGGTCGTCCCAGGTGCCATCGAGCCGCTGCTCGCAAGCGCTCGTCAGCAGCGCGCAGAGCAGCACCAGGGGCAGCCGGCGGGGCGTCGTCATCGTTCGTTCTCCGGGATCCCGGGTCACCGCGAGCGGTGGCCCTCCGCAGCCTGAAAATGGCATGCGTCGCGGGCAACGGCGACGGCAGTTAGGGGCAGCTAGCGCCGCCTAGCGGTGGATAAGTGGCGGGCGGAGAGGGAAATTCCCGGCGGGTCGCCTCACCGGGTCTTCAGTGCGGCGAGATCCGGCATCTCGCCGAATCCGGGGCAGGTCTGCATCGACAGCTCGAGGGCGGCGCGCGCCTTGTCCCGCTCGCCGCGCAGCAGCCAGGTCTGGGCCATGCGCCGGCGTGCGGTGGCGCTGGTCAGGCCGGACGCGACCTCGTCGAGCTCGGCGGCGATGCCCTGCGCGACGGTGGCGGGCACGAGCGAGGAATCGAGCTGTGCCAGCACCGTGTAGTAATAGGCGCGCGCGGCGCGATCGTCCACGGGCGCATTGCCGCGCAGGTGATCGCGCTCGAGGATCTCGGCCGCGTGCAGGTAGGCCTCGATAGCCGCGTCGCGCTGCCCGAGCTGGCGATAGGAATCGGCCAGCGCGCCCCACATCTCGTGAATCTCGGGCGAGCCTTCCGCGATCGAGTCGATGGCGCGCTGGCGCAGGCGCGCGGACTCGGCGAAGTCGCCGAGGAAGTAGTAGGCCGTGCCGAGAAACTCGTCGCCGACGTAGGACTCGGGCGCGAGGTCCTGGGCACGCAGGTAGGCATCGCGCGCCTCGCCGAAGTCGCCGCTGCACATGTAAAAGGTGCCGAGGTTCGCGAGCACGTACTCGTTCTCGTCGCGGGCACGCGCGCGCTCGCTGGCAGCGATCGCGCCGGCGACGTTGCCGTCGAACCATTCCATCGCGGCCAGCGCGAACAGCGGTTTCCAGACGCGGGCATCGGCGTCGGCCGCCTGCGCGGCCGTGGCCTTCGCGCGCAGCAGGAAGTCGTGCTCGCCCGACTGCTGGTAGGCCGTCAGCAGGCTGGACGCGTAACCGGCCAGCGCCGCCGTGTCGAAAGGTTCGGCGGCCACCAAGTCTGCATAGATGCCGAGCGCCTCGTCGTTGCGCCCGGTCCGGCGCAGGAAGTGCGCGTGCGCCGCGACCACGACCGGGTCCGCGGGGGCGAGCTGCAGCGCGCGCCCGCAGGCGCGCGAGGCGTCCTGCAGCGCACGCTCCTCGTCCGACATCCAGTGCTCCTCGAGCAAGCCCTGGCACAGTCCGGCATGGGCACGCGCGTAGTTCGCGTCCTGCCGCAGCGCCGCCTCGAAACGGTTCTGCGCGCGCCGCACGTTCAGCTCGTTCGACGGTCGATCGAGGTAGTACTCCCCCTGCAGGTAGTCGTCCTGGGCCGGCACGAGCGGGAAATGACCGGGCGGCGCGTCGAGCGGCAGCCCGGCCGCGCGGCGCATCGCGCGCGCGACGTTGTCCGCGACCTGCCCAAGGCGCTCGGGCAGGCCGGCCGTCGGCAGGCTCTCGGCCCAGACCTGCTGGCGCACGCCGTTGGCGAACAGGAAGAAACGCAGGCCGCTCAGGTGTCCCACGTCGACGCGCTCGCCCTCGATGACGGCGTCGCTGCGCAGTCGCTCGGCGGCGCCGGCCGGGTCGAGCTCGCGCGTCAGCACGCTCGCGCTGCGCGCGGCGACCTTGAAAGACTCACCGAGACGCAGGCGGACGGCGTCGGCCAGCTCGCCGTCGGGATCGCCCTCGATCGACAGCACGACCAGCGTCGGTTGACCGAGACCGAGGATAGGTGCGGCAGCCTCTGCAGGCTGCGACGGAGCGTCCGCCGGCCCGGCGAACCACCAGGCGCCGCCGCCGGCGAGGAGCGCCAGCACCGGCAGCGCGACCAGCCACTGCCGCGCCCGGCGTGTCGGGCCCGCGGGCCCGCCGTTCGGCAACGGCGCGTGCGCCTCGTCGTCCGCGGTCAGGTAGAGGCTGTGCGCCTCGACGCCGAGCGCATGGGCAATCCGCGCGAGCGTCGTGACCTCGACCGGCTGTTCGCGGAACGCGCGGCCGACCGCGTCGCGCGGCGGCGCGTCGAGGTTTTCGATCTCCGCTATGCGTTCCGCCAGTGCCGCCTGCGTACGCAGGCCGGCGGCGGTCAGCGCCTCGGTCAGCCGCTCGCGGGATGCACGCACGCCGCGCCGGCGATGGGCGCCCTTCCTGTCGGCCACGGCGCGCCTCGTTATGGTTCTTTAAGGCCTGCGGCAATGTATAGCACAGGCGCCGAACGCGTCTATCCGCAGTCGCCCCGCGGCCGGGCTGCCACGCCGGGCCGGTCCTGCCTAGCGCGCAGCCGGTCCGGGCGCCGCGTAACGCTCCACCCAGTCGCGCACCTCGCCGTACCAGTGCAAGGAGTTCTCGCGCTTCAGCACCCAGTGGTTCTCGTCCGGGTAGTAGACGAGGCGCGAGTCGATGCCCTTGGTCTGCAGCGCACGGAACAGCTCGAAGCCCTGCCCGACCGGCACGCGCAGGTCCTTCTGGCCGTGGATCACGAGGCTCGGGGTCTCGAAGTTCGCGGCGTAGGTGTGCGGCGACAGCGTCCGGTACAGCTCCGGGTTTTGCCAGTAGGGTCCGAAGCGCTGGTCGTGCACGGCGAAGTCGGCGGAGTTCTGCGCGTACAGGTCGTAGACGGCGGCGTGGATGACGAGCGCGTTGAACGGGTGCTCGCGGCCGAGAATGATCGAGGACAGGTAGCCGCCGTAGCTGCCGCCGGCCGCGACCATGCGCGTCTCGTCGATCCACGGCTGCGCCGCCAGCCAGTCCGCGGCGGCGATGACGTCGGCATAGGGCTTCGTGATCCAGTCCGGGTTGATCGCGTCCGCGAAGTCCTGGCCGAAGCCGGTCGAGCCGTGGAAATTCGGCCAGGCCGTCACGTAGCCCCAGGACGCGAATACCTGCGCGTTCCAGCGGAAATGGAAATCCTCGGTGATCGCGCCGTGCGGGCCGCCGTGGATCAGCAGCAGCAGCGGCCACTCGCGGCGCGAGTCGAAGCCCGGCGGGTAGTGCACCCACATCTGGATCTCCGCGCCGTCCGCGCCCGCGTAGGTCACCGACTCGTAGCGGCCGAGTTCGACGTCGGCAAGCTGCGCGTCGTTGAACGTGTCGAGCCGCAGGCTCGCGCCATTGCGCGGGTTCACGCGCACGATGCGCGGCGGGTGCAGCGGCGTCTGCATGCGCGCGACGAGCGTGCCGTTCGCGGCGACGCTGACCTGGTCGAAGTCGCTGCGCCCGGTCACGCGGCGCGGTTCGCCGCGCCCGGCGGGCAGGTACCAGATGCGCTGCGTGCCGGCGTCGTCGATCGAGCCGTACAGGCCGGCGCCGTCCGGCGCCCAGGCGAGGCCGGCGGCGGAGCGGTCCCAGTCGCCGTGCAGCTCGCGCGTTGCGTCGCCGCGCAGGTCGTGCATCATCAGCCGCGCGCGGTCGGCGTAGAAGCCCTCGATCTCGCGCCGCAGCCAGGCCAGGCGACGGCCGTCCGGCGAGAACAGCGGGTCGGTGTCGGGGGCCGTGTTCGCCTCGGTCAGGTTGCGCGCATCCGTCTTGCCGGGCTCGAGCAGGTACACGTCCGGGTCCGGGTACACGCCGCCTTCGCGGCTGTTCGCGACGAAGGCGACGAGGCTCTCGTCCGGGGCGACGTCGTAATCACCGGTGCCGGCGTCGCTGCGCGACAGCTCGAGGCCGGTGCCGGGCGTCAGCGCCTCGATCTCGCCGCCGGCGGCCGGGATGCGGTAGAGGTGCGTCTGCCGTTCCTCGTCGAGCCAGCGGTCGAAGTACGCGTAGGGCATGCGCGTCCACGTGATCGCGGAGACCTTTTTCTCTTTTTCCGCCTCGAGCGCGGCGGCCATCTCGTCGAAACTCTTGTCCGGCCAGACGTTCGACAGGAAATAGACGTGCGAGCCTTCCCAGCGCAGCGCGCTCGCGCCGGTCGGCACCTCGCCGAGCTGCACGGCCTCGCCCGGCCCGTCCATCGGCAGCACGAAGATCTGCGGCCTGCCCTCCTCTTCCTTCGTCGCCGTGAACGCGAGCCGGCTGCCGTCGGGCGAGAACACCGGCGACGACGCGGCGTAACCCCCCGCCGTCAGCGGGCGCTGCGTCTCGCCGCTTGCATCGAGCAGCCAGAGCCGCGTGACCGGCTCGTCCTCGTCCGCCGGGTAGCTCGTCACCTGCACGACGACCTGGCGGCCGTCGGGCGAGACCACCGGCGAGGCGAGGCGGTCGAGCTGCCAGAGTAGCTCGGCGGACAGCACGCGGGAGCCGTCCTGTGCCGCCGCGGGCAGCGCGATCAGCAGCATGAACAATGCGGGCATCAGTCGGTTCATCGGTTCGGCCTCCGGTTCGGCCTCGGCGCGAGGCGCAACATGATACCCGCGCGAGCGCCCGTGCACGCTCCGCAGTGCAACATCGGCTGCGACGATGTGCCGGGCTGTAGCATCCTGTCTGCGGAAGACGCATGCCGCGAACAAGTACAAAGGGAAGAACCATGCCGATAGCAACCGATTTCAGGGCCGCGCTGGCGGCGCTGCTGCTGGGCGTCGCCTGCTGCGCCGGCGCCGCCGACGTTGACAGCCGCGACGAGGCGGTGCGCGGGCACGTGCGCGCCCTCGAGATGTCCGCGGGGAAGGAACTCGCGGCGGTGGTCGAGGACTTCGAGCAGCGACGCTTCGCCGACAGTTTTCTCGCGGCGACGAGCGCTGCCGAAAGGCGCGAGTTGCTGGCCGCGGTGCAGAATTCGGCCGCGAGCGCCGGCGGGATCATGGTCGACTTTGCGGACGGCGGTTTCGTCATGCTGCTCGAAGGCCCGGCGCCGCTGGAGATCCGCTTCAGCGTGACGGACGCGCCGCCGTATGCGATCGACAGCCTGCGCGTCGGCCAGCCGCAGCCGCCGGCGGGCGCTGCAGTCGCGTGGGACGAACTGGCAGACCTGTTCGCCGGTCAGGAGCGCGCGGGCTTTTCCGGCGTCGTGCACGTGGCGCGCGACGGGCGGACGGTCCTCGAGCAGGCCTACGGCATGGCGAACCCGGAACTCGGCTACGCGACGCGGCTCGACACGATCTACGGCATCGGCTCGACGCCGATCGACTTCACCGTGGCCGGCATCTACCTGCTCGCGCAGCGCGGCCGGCTGTCGCTGGACGATGCGATCTCGCGTTACCTGCCCGGCGTGCCGGCGGACAAGTCGGCGATGAGCATCCGCCACTTGCTGAGCGGGCAGTCCGGCCTGCCGGATTTCCACGACGTCGAATCGGACTGGGACGCGGACCTCGCCTGGATCGACCGCGACGAGGCCGTGCGCCGCATCCTGGCGCAGCCGCTGCTGTTCGCGCCGGGCGCGGGCGAGGCGCATTCGCACTCGGCCTACGGGCTCGCGGCCGCGATCATCGAGATCGTCAGCGGCCGCGCCTATTACGATTTCCTGTCGCAGGAATTTTTCGCGCCGGCGGGCATGCAGCGCACCGGCATGTACGGCGACGCCGGCGGCCACGCCCTCGCCGACTTCGCCGTCGGCCCCGGGCCCAGCCGCGTCGGCCTGCCGAACATCCCGCCGAACTGGGGCCCGACTTCGTGGCTGGTCCTGGGCAGCGGCGGCATGTACTCGACGCTGGGCGACATGCTGCGCTTCTACCGTTACGCCCGCAGCGGCGACAAGCTCGACGCCGAATACGCGCGCCGCTTCCGCGGCGCGGTCGTCGGCGTCGGCGGCTCTGACCGCGGCTTCTACCTGTTCCACGCCAGCAACGGCCGCGGCAACGAGGCGCTGATGCTGGTCAACGGCGAGGGGCGCTCGCCGGAAATGCGGGCCCTGTCGGAAAGCCTGCGGCGGCTGGTGATGGAAGATTCCTGAGCCGTGCGCGTCGCGCAATTCCCCGTGTATTATTCGCTGACAAGAACAAGACCAGAGCGAGCCAGCCGGCGCCAAACGGGGAAAGCAGTTGCAACAGTTTTTCTTGCCAGCAGTCCTGGTGGTGGTGTGCCAGCTTGCGGGTTGCGCGACTGCCGTTACGTCGATACGCGACGAAAGCGAGGCCGCACTCAGCCAGGGCGAAGGTTTCCTGCTGATCGAAGTCGATACGAGCCACGACCTCGAGTCGATTTCCATTAAGGGCACCAAGTCCGTTTTCCTCACGCGCGCCGACTTGCGGGCGGGCAGCAATTACATCCTCGTGAACCTGCCGGCCGGCGAATACCGGATCGAGCGCGTGGACCTGAACTGGTTTTATTACCGCATGGTCGACGGCATGTGGGACTTCGCCGTGGAGAAGGACACGATAAGCTACGTTGGCAACCTGACCTTCAAGGGCGGAGACTGGGGCAAGCAAGGGCGGTTCGTTCTCGTTAACCGGTCCTCCTTCGCACTCGAATACCTCGAAGAACAGTTCCCGAACCTCGCTGCCACGCAGCGACTCGTCTATCGCGGACCCGGCGAGGACCGTTTCCTCCCGATGGTCACGGGCCGATGACCCTCGCGTCCATTCGCCGCTCGCTCGTCATCGCCGGGCTCGCCCTGGTCGTTTGCGTCGATACCGGCGCGAGCGCTGCCTATCGCCTGCTCCCGGTGGACGTCCTGTTCCGTGACCCGACTACCTACGCGTACCGCCTCAGCCCGGACGCGGAGCTGCTCGCGGCTTACCTCAATCTGCCGGCCGGCCGGCAACTCGTGTTGATGGACACGAACGATTCAGAACCGAAATCTCTGTTCAACTTCAGCGAGATGCCGGATATCCGATTTCGCGACTTCGGCTGGATCGACGGCGATACGCTGTACATCGAGTTCCTTGACAAGCGTGATCGGGACCGCCTTGCATTCGCCGACATCGTCAGCGACGACGGCGAGCAAAGAATCGACGTCAAGCGAGTTGCCAATGTCGGCAAGATCGTGGACACGCTGCCGGAGCAGCGGGACATGCTGCTGTTTGCCCGCGAAACGGACAAAGACGATGGCAAGTACCGCCTGTATACGATCTCGGTCGACCAGCTGGAAGTAGGCAACTTCCGCCGCGCGACGGAGTTCAGCAACCCGCTGACCGGAGCGCTCAGCTACCGGCGCGACCCGGTAAGCGGCGGATTGCTGGCGGTGACGGCGGGCGAAGAAACGGTGCAGCACTGGTTCCTCGATGCAGGCGCGGAGGACTGGGTCAGGCTGGCGGAGCACGATCCCCGCGATGTCAATTTCTGGGTGCTGGCCGTGACGGGCGAAGGCCGCGCCCTCGTGTTCAGCGACGAGCTGACCAACCTGACGACGCTGATGGAATTTGACATCGAGCGCCAGCTGCTCGGCGAAGTCATCTACCAACACCCGCGCTATGACCTGACCGACGCGAGCGTATCGTCCCGGACCGGCGAGCTGACCTCGGTCAGCTACACCGATCACGGCATCAACGTGACGGAATACATGGCGGAAACAGACGCAGAACTACAAGCGCTGCTCGAGCGAAGGTTTCCGGGCAGGCAGGCTCGCATAGTGTCGGGCCACGAGAGCAGCAGCAAGAAAGTGGTGTTGCTGTTCACGCCCGAGGATCCCGGGGAGTACTACCTGCTGGACACGGCCACGCTGGAAGCGGAATTGCTGACGCCGCGCTTCGACGGCCTGGATGCATATCAGCTGGCGGCGTCGGAAGTGTTCACGGTTACGACCGACGACGGCCAGCTCGTTGAAGCCATTGTGACGCGGCCCCAGGTCCCGAACGGCGTGCTGCTGGTGAATCCGCACGGCGGACCGGTCGGCGTCCGCGATTATGCCTCGTTCGACCGCGAAACCCAGTTCTATGCTGATCGTGGTTACACCGTTCTGCGGGTCAACTTTCGCGGCTCGCGAGGATTTGGTCGCGAGTTCATGGATACCGGCCGCGGTCAGTTCGGCCAGCGCATCGAGGACGATATCAGCGCAGCGGTCACGCAGCTCTTGTCCGGAGAGTCCTTCGAACATGTATGCGCGGCCGGCGCTAGCTACGGAGGCTACTCGGCCATGATGCTGGCCATCCGCCAGCCGGAGCTCTATCGCTGCGTGGTCGGCAGGTACGGCGTCTACGACCTGCCCTACCTGTACAACACCAGCAATGCGAGCCAGCTCGCGGAGTACCGGGATGCGCTGGCGCGTGTCGTCGGCGAGTACAGCGACAGTCTTGCGGACGTGTCGCCCCTGTACCTGGCCGAGTCGCTACGGGCACCCGTGTTGCTGACTGCGGGAACCGACGACTGGGTTGTCGACTACGAACACTCGAATCGCCTCAAGTACCGGCTTCGCCAGCTCGGCAAGCCGGTCGAAATTTTCTACTATGACGGCGCAGGACACGGTCACCAGGACTGGCGTGGCGATCGCCATGAACACGCGCTGATCGACGACTTCCTGAGGCGCACGCTGCGGCTCCCGCTGCCGGAAGCGAGCAACCAGCAGCAAGTCCTCGGAGAAGAGTACTACCGACTCGCATCCTGGTTTTCGAAGTCAACTCACGACGACCACGACGACGCGCTGGTACTTCGCTACCTGCGCCAGGCGACGGAATTCGAATACGCGCCGGCCCTGAACTGGCTGGGTTCGCTCTACGAACGCGGCGGCGGCGTCGAGCAGGATTTCGCCCAGGCTGTCGCCTACTACCGGCGGGCTGCCGACGGCGACAACGCGAGTGCGAATTTCCGACTCGGCGAACTGCACCGCGACAGCCGGATGGGCGAATTTGCCGCGGTGGACGACGCCGCCCGCGCTTACGAGTTTTTCACCCGCTCGCACGAGCTCGGCCACCGCTACGCCGGATTCGAGATGGCGCGGGCACTGTGCACCGGCACTGGCATCGAGCGTGACGTCGATCGTTGCCTTGGGTTGCTGGAAGTATCGCCGGACACTGACGAAAACGTGAAGCGCCGCCGGGACGGAGTGCTGGCCGAGCTGACCTGGGGAGACTCCCTGGCCACCGACGTGCATGCGCGCGTCACCGATTTCGCGCGCGTGGCGACCGGCAGTACCTACGGCAATGTTACCGTCTACCTGCGTGAACGTGGACTGCGGGCGGACTTCGGCGAATGGCAAGACGAGCCCATCCCTGCGCGCATCGGTAATCGCTTCGGCATCGAAGTCGGGGTACGGCATATGCTGTCGGACGACAATCTTGGCCGCCGTTACGCGGTCCTGGTCCGCTGGACCGATCCCGGCCGGGATGAGGACGGCGAGCCGGGCACGCTTTATTCGATCGCGTACCTGGCGCCGGGTGGCCAGACGTCCCTGCAGCGGCGCTTCGACGACGCCGCGAGCCTGCTGCCCGGGCAATGGCGGATCGAAGTGGCGACGCTGGACGGCGAACTGCTGATCGACGAGCGATTCACCGTTATTGACTGAGCGACCGCCTGGCGTTGTCGCCGGCCCACCCGTCGGGCTCGCTGCAGGCGCGAGTCGTCGCTACCTGATGCTTGCCATGGGCTCGTCGCCCCGCAACCGATCCGCGATGCTGCCGAGCGTACCGCTCAGCTCGGCCCGCCTGCGTTGCGTAAGGGCATCGCCGCTGCCGTTCGCGACCCGACTGGCAAAGGCTTCGAGCCGCTCAGCCAGCCGGCTCTCCGTACCGCCCGCAACCAGCCGGGCCGATGCGAAGTCGAGGGCGTCATCCAGCTCTTCGGCCAGTGCGGCCGGTATCGCGTTGCTGCGCGACAGCTGGTCGATGTAAGCCCGCGCCACCACCGGCTCCGCCGGCCAGGTCACCGCGAACTGCTGCTGCGGGTTGAAGCGCTCGCCCTGGTTCGCGAGCATGGCCGCGGCGATCTCGTTCGCGCTGAGGTAGTCGGACGGCGCGAGCCTCAGCACGTCGATGCCGCGCGCGATCTCGGTGCCGTAGATGTAGCCGTCGTACCAGTAGGTGGACCAGTAACCGCCGAGGATCAGGTGCTCCTCGTGAATCGGGCCGCGGTCGAAGTAGGCGATCTCGACCGGGTTCGCGCTGTCGGTGAAGTCGACGACGGATACGCCGCCCTGGTACCAGGCCTGCACGAAGATGTCGCGCCCCGGCACCGGGATAATCGAACCGTTGTGCGCGACGCAGTTCTCCTGGTCCGTCTGCGGCGCCGGCATCTTGTAATGCCCGCGGTACTCGAGCTTGCCTTCCACTATGTCGTAGATCGCGTCCGCGCCCCAGTCGAGCGGATCGTAGGCCCGGCAGCGCGGCCGGCTGCCGCCGCCCCACTCGTCCGTGAACAGGACTTTCGTGCCGTCGTTGTTGAAGGTCGCCGAGTGCCAGTAGGCGAAGCCCTTGTCGACCACCGCGTCGAGGCGCTGCGGATTGTAGGGATCCGTGATGTCGAACAGGATGCCGTTGCCCGAGC
>ERZ869936.1990-NODE-1990-length-12928-cov-6.701701_pt1 | contig 12928 bp, 9 predicted proteins | sample MGYA00520876_ERZ869936 | MGnify/ENA primary metagenome ERZ869936 (study PRJEB32218, sample SAMN09650985) | biofilter metagenome | isolation source: enrty point of leading RO module | place: Saudi Arabia: Thuwal, RO plant located on Red Sea | collected 2016-02-17 ...
TGAGCACGGCCTTCACGCGCGGCGGGGCCGCGGGGGCCGCCGCGGCGCGCGCCGCCCCGCGGGGGCCCCGGCGCCCGCGATGGAAAAGGTCCCCGCGGACCTGAAGGCGGCAAGCGCAAGGGCGGCCCCGCCGCTCCCGACGCCTGATCGTTTCCCGATCGGCAGATCGTTTCCACGGCCCGGGGCTTCGCCTCCGGGCCGTTTCATTTTCCCTTCCGGCATCTCCCGGATCGCAATGAAGGACCGCGGACTTCAGTCCGCTTGAGTCTCCGGGCGGTCGGAAGAGCGGACTCAAGTCCGCGGTCCATTCATCGCCCACATCGCCCCCATTTCCCGTTCACCATTCCGGCACGGGATCAGCCCAGGTCCTGCTCGATCGACCTCAACTCGAGGTGCAGGCGGCTCCAGCTTTCCTCCCGCGGCTTCAGGGTCGCCTGGCGCTCCGCAAGCTGGCGCCGGACGCCGATGAGGCCGTTGGCATACTCGTCGAAGAGCCCCCGCACCGCCTCGCCGTAGTCACCGCGCATCGCGGTCTCGAAACGACCCACCGAATCCCGCAGACGCTGCCGGGTCTGGCCGACGATCCGCATCCGGCTGACCCAGGCCGACAGGACGAACACCCCTGCCATGCCACAAGTCGCCAGCAGCAGCGGCCACGCCCATCGGTCGAAACCCAGCCCGCCACAGGTGCCGGCCGCGGTCAGAAGCATCAGCAGCACCGCCAGCAGAAACCGCAGCCGCCGGTTGCGCGAGCGCAGCGGCGCGTCCAGCGACGCGCGCACCCGGAGTTGACCGAGCACCTCGGTGACCGCCTTCGCGAGGCTTTCGACGAACCGCGCGGTCGCCTCGGCGCGTCCCCCGCCGTGGATCTCCGCCACGCCCGGGTCCAGCCCCATGCGCTCGACCACCCGTGGCCGCACGTCGGACCAGTGCCCCTCGCACTCGGCAAGCAGGCGTTCGGCATCCGCCGCCGCGAAATCCCGGATCGCCTCGCCAAGGCCGTCCGCCAAGCGCGCCTCGGCCCGCGCCGCCGCGGAGTCGCCGACGAAAAGACGCCAGACGGTCGGCCCGATCCCCAGCATGCGCCCGAGCCGCCGCGCCAGGTGCGCCACCTCGTTCTCGTAGCGGCCCCGCGCGCCGGCGAGCGTCTTCGGCGAGTTCTCGAGCACCAGGTCGCGGAGCTGGCGAGCCTCGCGCTCCAGTCCGGCGAGGAACCAGCCGTCGTCGTCCATCGATCGACGCTGACGGTCGAAGGCCGACTCGATGTCACGCAGCAGGTCGGACGCCTCCTGCATGGTGCGGTCGAGCAGATACCGCCGCGGCTCCGAATCACATGCGGTGGTCGTGAGGTGGTCCTCGAAGGCGGCGAAACGGCTGGCCGACCACGACTTGCGCGACTCCTGCGGGTCGAGCTTGGCCTCCAGCGCGAGACCCGCGGCCACCGGCAGGATGGGAAGTGCCCGTCCGACCTTCTTCACGCACAGATCGCGCATGTGCCCCTCGATCACCCGCAGATCGTCGGCCTCCTTCCGGTCGGCCTGCTGCACCACCAGCGTCGTCCTTGCCAGCGCATCATCGGAAAGCCTCGAAACGAGGTCCCACGTCGCCGCCGTCCAGGTGTTTCCCGAGGGAAAGACGACTAGCAGCACGTCCGCCTGCTCGAAGCGCGGCAGGTCCGCGAAGATGCCGTCCTTCCACCCCGAGTTGGTCCCGGGGGTGTCGATCAACTCGAACCGACGAAGAAAATCCACCGGTCGACCGACCTCGGTCCACCCCCCTTCGCCTTCGCCCTCCCGCTCGACCGGCGCGTGGCGGTAGAGCGTGGTCCGCTGCGTCGTCGGCAGCGGTCCGGCCGGACAGAGCTCGGCTCCGGCCAGGGCGTTGAGCAGGGTCGACTTGCCGGCATTCACCTCGCCCAGTACGACCAGGCGGATCGGTCGGGCGAGCCGTCCGCGGGCCCCGTCCGGGTCCGGCGTCCACTCGACACCGCTCGACGCGGCGAGCTCCTCGATCCGGGAGAAGCAGCCTAACAGGCGATCCCGTGCGGCGAAATGACGCTCACCGACCATTTCCGCCGCCCGCGCTGCCTCAGGGATTGGCCGGAGTCACCGAAGCCTGGGCGGTGCTGTCCTCCGACGGCTTCATCGCCAGCAACTGCGAGACCGTCACGAACTTGTAGCCCTTGCGCAGCAGGCCGTCGAGGGTCGCGGGCATCGCGTCCACCGTAGGCGCATGCAGGTCGTGGGCGAGGATGATCGCGCCGGGCGTCGCACCGGAAAGGATGCGCGAGGTGACCACCGAGGGACCCGGACGCTGCCAGTCGCGCGGATCGACCGACCACATGATGGTCGGGTAGTTGAACTCGGAGTGGATCCACGTCCGCTGGCTTTGCAGCAACGCACCGTAAGGCGGCCGCAGGGTGCGCGGCTGCACGCCGGTCGCCTTGGCGATCGAGGCGCGACACTTGTTCAGTTCGTTGCGCACCGAGTCGTCGCTCATCTTGGTCATGTTGCCGTGCGTGTAGGTGTGGTTCCCGATCTCGTGGCCCTCGGCGACGATCCGGCGGGTGATGTCGGGATACATGTCCACGTTGCGGCCGATCACGTAGAAGGTCGCCTTGATGTTGCGCTCGCGCAGCATGTCGAGCAGGCGCGGCGTGTTGCTCGGGTGCGGCCCGTCGTCGAAGGTCATCGCGACGTAGGGCTTGTTGACCGAGACCCGGGAAAAGGTGACACCCGCGTCCTTGCCGAAGCTGGACGAAAGCTGCATGTCCGGATTGCGCGGCACCGGCCCTCTCGCGTTCGGCGCCCGGTAGGCCCGGTTGGCCTCGGTCTTCACCGGCGCCACATCGCCCGCCGACACGTTCTTGTCGGCATTCTTGCAGCTCCCCAGGGACATCCCGAGGAAGGTGAGGGAGACAACGTGGAGGGCGACTTTCATAACAAACTTCAGAGGCGGGCGATTCATTGATTGGTGACGGAGTATGCCGCCCACAACGGGAATGTCACGTCCGCATTTCTTGCGAAATCGTCAGCCAAACCTCTCAAGCAGCGGCCACAGGCTGCGGGTCGTCTTTTCCGGCCACAGGGCCCGGCCGGTCATGATCGCCCCGTCCAGCGACCGGTGCTCCGGCCATTCGGCCGTCTCCGGCACCGCCTGGACCGCCCTCGCCACCACCCTCTTGGCCAGCGAAACGTTGGCGTGCAGGTGCCCCATGACCGCCTCGGCACTGACCGCCTCCTCCTCGATCTTCCAGCAATCGTAGTCGGTGATCATCGCCATCGTCGCCGCGGCGATCTCCGCCTCCCGCGCCAGCTTGACCTCCGGCAGGTTGGTCATCCCGATCACGTCGAAGCCGAGCTGGCGGTTGGTCTCGCTCTCGGCGCGGGTGGAGAACGCCGGACCGTCCATGTTCACGTAGGTGCCCCCGTCGTGCACCGTCGCGCCCTCCGCCACCGCCGCGTCGCGCAGGATCGCCCGCAGCCCCGTGCTCACCGGCTCACCGAAGGACACGTGCGCCGCGATCCCGCGTCCGAAGAAGGTGTGATGCTCGCGCCGGCTGGTGCGGTCGAAGAACTGGTCGGGCAGCAGCACGTCGCGCGGCGCGTATTCTTCACGCAGGCTTCCCACGGCGGTCACGCAGATGAGGAACCTCACATCGAGGCTTCGCAAGGCCCACAGGTTCGCGCGATGATTGATTTCATGAGGCAGCAAGCGATGACCCCTCCCGTGCCGCGGCAGGAACCACACCCGGCGCCCGGCCAGCTCGCCGCCGACCAGGGCGTCCGAAGGCTCGCCGAAGGGTGTCTCGACCCGCCGCTCCTCCGCCTTCTCGAAGCCCTCGATCTCGTAAAGACCGCTTCCCCCGATGATCCCGATCGCTGCTGACATGCCCGAAGCCCTACCCAAGCCCCACGGTCCCGTCGAGTCCTCAAAGGATCGCGTGAGACCACTCGCGCATCTTTTCGTCTGCGTCCTCACGACCCTTCTCATCCCCGCCTGTCGCGGTCAGGATGCACCCCGCGTGGACGACTCCGTCGACAGCTCCCTCCCCGGCCCCGAACGCGCCGCCGCCGCTGCGGCGCGGGTAAAGCCGCTCCTCGCCCCGGCCCTGGCGGAAAAGAAGCTCCGGGTCGGCGACCCCGTCTTCATCCGCGCGTTCAAGGAGGAGAAGGAGCTCGAACTCTGGATGCGGCCGCGCGACGACGAGCGCTTCGTCCTTTTCCGCACCTACCCCGTCGCCGCCACCTCCGGAAAGATCGGACCAAAACTGGCGGAAGGCGACCTCCAGGTCCCCGAAGGCTTCTACTATTTCTCCCGTACCGGCCTGAAGCCCGACTCGCGCTTCCACCTCGCGATGAACATCGGCTACCCGAACGCCTACGACCTCCACCACGGGCGCACCGGCTCCTTCATCATGATCCACGGCAACCGCGTCTCGATCGGCTGCCTCGCCATGACCGATCCGAAAATCGAGGAGATCTACACCCTCTGCGACGCCGCCCTCGCCGCCGGCCAGCCCTTCATCCGCGTCCACCTCTTTCCCTTCCGCATGACCGACGAGCGCATGGAGGCCGCCGCCGGTCACCGCTGGAACGATTTCTGGCGCAACCTCCGGGAAGGTCACGACTGGTTCGAAACGAAACGCGTCCCGCCCGACACGCTTGTCGAGGAAGGACGCTACGTTTTCCGCGACGCCGCGGCCTCAGCCGAATGAACCGAGCGCCGTGTCCGGCTGATCGAACATCCGCTTCACGCTGGGACGCTCCAGCACCACCAGGGTGAAGACCCCCAGCGCCGTGCCGAAAGGGAAGGACAGGCACTGGAAGCAGGCGACCACGAAGATGAAGGTACGGTAACGGCGGGCCGAAAGGTTGCGACCCGCGAGGAACTGGACCCACGCCATGCCGACCGCAATCAGAACGCCGATCCCCCCGAACACGCCGTAGAACCAAGACATCATCTCGAAGATCTCGGTGGGCGGGGGCGAACCGCTGGCCGAGGGGCTGCTGGCCGCCACGCCCGTCATCGTGTTCATCATCACGATGAAGAAGACGAAGTAGGCCGCCATCAGGCATCCCATCACCACGTGCAGCCCCGCGAGCACGTAGTGAAAGACCGCGAGCAGGCGGATGTGCTCCGCATCCCGCATCGCCTGGGCATCGGGGATCATCGGGGGTGGCTGCGTTTCCATGACGCCATCCGAGCAGAACCGCCGCCCGGGCTCCAGCCTTGTCTCGGCCCGGGAATGCGGCTACCCCTTCCCCGCCGGGGAGCGCCCGTAGCTCAGTGGATTAGAGCACCCGCCTTCTAAGCGGATGGTCGCTGGTTCGAATCCAGCCGGGCGTGCGTTCACGAAGTGAAGAAACGACCGTCATCCACCCCGCCCGCGGCGGCGGGTGCGATTCGGGATGGCGTGAGCGGAGCGAGGACAATCCAGCCGGGCGCGCATTTTTCAAGGGTTCCGCCCCGTGGGCAGCCTGACCGAGCACTGTCTGGGATCAGGCGGACGGTCTTTCACAAATAGGGCAATTCACGTGACTCCACCACCACCAGATACAGGGGGCCGCTGGCCGCTTCGGCAAAAAACCGCGCCACGGGTTGGGGTCGGTGGATACATGTAAACAGCCCTATTCACAAATGGCCCCGGGACCTTCCCGGGGCTGCTTGGTTCAGCATGGCGTTGGATGCATGCAAGACAGCTTACATCTTCGGAGCAATGGAACCGATGAGTTTGGTGCCGTCCGGCTTCTCGAGCTCGACCCACCACTTCACGTCATCCGGAAGCGGCGACGGAGCCATCGCATGGATGTCGTAGTCGCCGTGGGACGAGGCATACTCGCCCTTGCCCACGGACGACATCGTGCGGTCCTCGGAGCCGATCCAGGCCCGGACGACGGTGGCTCCATCGTCATCGTAAGGCAGCTTGATCACGAGGTGGCCTTCCTTGCCTGCCTCGATCACCCCATGGGCCTGGGACGCCTCGATCTCCAAGTCCCCGGCCGTAAAGGAACCCAGGCCCACCTCCTCGCCGTGGTCGTGGTCATCTTCAGAATGGCCGGCCTCGCCTTCGTGCGGATGATCCTGGGCTTCACCCTCCGCGTGGGAGTGTCCGTGATCGTCAGCAGGAGTGGTCTGCTTCTCGCCGCAGGCGACGAGGGCCGCGGAAAGCGCGAGGACGGGAATCATCGTGTATTTCATTTTCATGGTCGGTTGTTGGTTGTTGGCTTGGGTTGAGGATTCGGGTTGGAAACAGAGACGCGGTGAAGCGCCGCGTAGCCGGCGGGGACGACGACCAGGTTGAGGAAGGTCGACGAGAGCAGGCCGCCAAGGATCACCACGGACAGCGGGGCCAGGATTTCGTTCCCCGACTTGTCACCCTGCAGGACGATCGGGACGACCGCCAATGCGGCGGTCAGGGCGGTCATCAGGATCGGCACCAACCGCTCGGCGGAGCCCTGGATGATGGCCTCGAACATGGTGCAGCCCTCGAACTCCATCAGGTGCTGGTAGTGGTTCACGAGCAGGATGCCGTTGCGCACCGCGATGCCGAACAGGGTGATGAACCCGACCATGCTCGCGATGGAGATGACCGGGGCCACGTAGTGCCCGCCGAGGCCGAACAGGGCCAGCGTGTTGCTCAAGATCCCGGGCGACTCGGTGATGTAGATCGCGACGATCCCTCCGATCAGCGCGAGTGGTAGGTTCACCAACACCAGCAGAGCGACCCGGATCGATCCGATCGCAAGCTGGAGGAGGATGAGCATGATCAGCACGACCAGCCCGCTGAAGATCAAGATGGTCCGGCTGGCATTCTGCTGCGCCTCGAACTGCCCGCCGTATTTCACGGTGTAGCCGTGCTTCTGGACGATCGGGTCGACGAGCTGCCGCACCTCGCCCACCAGGTCGCCAAGGTTGTATCCTTCCTCGACGTTGAGGGTGACCACGGCCTTCCGTTGGGCATTCTCGCGGGCGATCAAGTTCGAGGTCATCTCGGGGCCGATGTCGGCCACCTCGTTGAGGCGGACCATCGCGCCGCCCCTGCCCCGAAGGATGAGCCGGTCGAGGTCACGAAGTTCGTCCCGTTCATCCTCCACCAAACGCACGGCGAGGTCGTAGCGCCGCACCCCCTCGTTGATCTCCGCCACCGAAACTCCGTAGACCGAGTTCCGAACCTGTCGGGCGGCGTCGCCTGGCGTCAGTCCATACGCCGCGAGGTCGGCCGGACGGTAGTCCACGGGCAGCGACTGGATCATCACTTCGCGATTGGCGGCGACGTCCCGGGCACCGGGCAGAGGCTTGAGCACGCCCTCGATCTCCTTGGCGATGGTCCTCAGCGTGGCGAGGTCCTCGCCATAGACGTTGATCGCGATGGCCGCGGGTGTGCCGGACAGAATATGGCTGAGCCGATGCTCGATCGGCTGGCCGATGTTGGTCGTGATGCCGGGCACCTTCTCAAGGATCGCGCTGACCTGCTGGCGGACCTCCTCCTTGTGGAAGCCCGGCTTGAGCGTGACGTCGATCTCCGAGTTGCTCACCGGCTCGGCGTGTTCGTCGCGCTCGGCACGACCCGTCCGGCGGGTCACGCTGCGGACTCCCTCCAGCGCGAGCAGTTGCTTCTCGATGGCGCTGGCCATGCGGTCGCTGGCGGCGAGCGAGGTTCCCGGGGGCGCATACAGACCGACGGTGAAGGTGCCTTCGTTGAACTCGGGCAGGAAGGACCGTCCGAAGCTCGAAGCCAGCCAGAGTGCCAGTAGGGTCGCCACCACCGCGCCGCCGAGCACCAGCTTGCGCCACTTCACCGCCCACCGAACAGTCGGCACATAGACGGCCTTGAGCCGACGGACGACCGGTGTGTCCTTCTCCTCGGCACCCTCGCCCCTTCCCTTCATCAGGAAACGGCACATGGCCGGGGTGACGGTCAGGGCGACCGCCAGCGACGCCATGATCGAGACCCCGAAGGCGATGCCGAGCGGCCGGAAGAAGCGGCCCTCGATGCCTTCCAGGAACATCAGCGGAAGGAACACCAGCACGATGATCACCGTGGCGAACACCATCGCGGGGCGGATCTCGTTGCTGGCGTCGAGAATGACGTCGAGCCGAGGACGTCGCTCGGATGGTGGCCTGGCGGCATTTTCATTGAGACGTCGGAAGACGTTCTCGACGTCGATGATCGCGTCATCGACGAGACTGCCGACGGCGATGGCGAGGCCGCCGAGAGTCATGACGTTGATCGTCATGTCGAGCCAGTCGAGCACCAGGATGCCCGCGGCCAGCGAGAGCGGAATGGCGGTCAGGGTGATGACCGTCGTGCGGACGTTGAGCAGGAACAGGATCAGGATGACCGCAACGATGATCGCCGCATCCCGCAGGGCGTGGACGACATTGTTGACCGAGAGGTCGATGAAGTCCGCCTGCCGGAAGATCTGGCGGTTCACATGAAGACCCGGAGGCAGTGAGGGTTCCAGTTCGTCGAGCATCGCGTCGATCCGCTCGGTGATGGCGAGCGTGTTGGTCCCGGGCGCCTTCTGGACGGTCATCACCACCGCCGCCGATCCGCCGTCCGCCCCGGTGCCGCGTTTCGGTGCAGGACCCAGGCGCACCTCGGCGACGTCGCCGATCGTGACCGGAAACTGGTCGTGATACTTGATCACCGTGCCGGCGATGTCCTCCACCGAACGGACGCGGCCACTCTGGCGGACGGGCATTTCCAGCGAATCGACATTCGGGATGTAGCCCGCGCTCAGGGTGCTGTGGGAGGCAGCCGCCGCCTCGGCCACCTCCTCGACGGTCAGGCCGTAGAGGCGAAGGTCGTCCTGCCGGACAAGCACCTGATACTCCGGAAGCTCGCCGCCGATCACCGAGATCTGCGAAACGCCCGCGATGGCGAGCAGCTTGTTGCGCAGGTCATACTCGGCGAAGGAGCGGATTCCCATCGGGCTCAGCTCGCCGCCGGGCGATGAGACGGCCAGCAGCATGATCTCCCCGGTGATCGAGGTGATCGGCGTCATCTCCGCGTGGGCGTCGGGCGGCAGGTCCTCGCGCACCGAGTCGAGGCGCTCGGAGACCAGCTGCCGGGCGGTCATGATGTCCATGCCCCACTCGAACTCGACGTAGGCGATGGACAGGCCGATGGCGCTGGAGGTGCGCACGCGGCGCACGCCCGGCATGCCGTTGACCGAGCTCTCGATCGGGAAGGTGACGTATTGCTCGACCTCGTCGGCGGCCAGGCCGGGCGACTCGGTCATGATGACGACCGTCGGGGCGTTCAACTCCGGAAAGACATCGACGGAGGTCCTTGGCAGGCGCAGCGCGACGATGGCCAGCAGAAGGACGGCGGCTAGCAGGACCAGCGACGCGTGGTCCAATGAGAACTTGATGAGTCGTGAGAGCATCAGTGGGCCTCGTGGTAGGTTCCGTCCGCGTGGAAGTGGCCACCCTTCTGGCTCGCACCGCTCTGGGCGGAGGCGAGCTTGAGTTCGTAGGCACCTTCCAGCACCACCTCATCGTTGGGGCCCAGTCCGCTCTTCACTTCGACCCAGCGGCCGTCATCGATCCCGAGGTCGGCCTCGACGCGGACCGCTTTGTTCGGGTCCATCGGGTCGCGCTTGAAGAAGACGTGGGTGATCCCGTCCTTCACCACCGCCGAGCGAGGAATGGCAAGGACCGGTCCCCCGGTCGATGCGGTCACGACTTCCAAGAACGCGGACACGCCGGGACGAGCCCATGATCGCGGTTCGTGGGGATCGGCGAAAAGGGTGATCGTCCGCTCGCTCGGGTGGCCGTCGAGGCCGAGGGTGAGTTTCGCCGGCACGCCGTCGTTGATGTCGCTGCCGCTGCTCTGGTGGAGGACGATCCGGGCGGACACCGCGCTGTCGAACTTCTCCAGGTCGCTTTGCAGGCCGAGGGCGCGGAAACGGATCTGCGTCGGGTCGACGGTGGTGAGGACCCGCGTCGTTTCATCGACGAAGCTGCCGTCGGTGATCGCGAGCGACTCGACCACGCCCGGTTCGATCGCCTTGGCCTCGACCCAGTTGATGCTCCGGTAGCGGGGCACCGAACGACCATCCATTTCGACCAACGTGAGGAGGTCGTCGGGGCTCAGCGCGTCCTCCTTCGTGCCGTAGGTGTTGAGGATCTGAGTCGCCGTGGTGAGCGCGGCATTCAGCTCGGCCTTCTGGCGGGCCAGCTCGGTCTTGAGTCCGGTGGCCTCCGATTCCAGGTCGGCCCGCTTGAAGTCCGCCCTGGTGAGGGCCTCGATCCGGGCGGCCAGGGCTTCGTATTTCAGCGTCGCCTGCTCGTAGCTGGCCACGGCGAGGTCGATGCGGGACTGGAGTTCGAGCCACCGGGGCGACTGGAAACGGAACAGCAGGCTGCCGGGTTTGACCTCATCGAGTTGATCGACCTCGAAGCGCACCTGGGCCGGCAACAGGAGCCGGTATTCATGTTTGGCGAGGGGTTTGAGCTCGAACGAGCCGGGGACTCGCAAGGTGTCAGCCACCTGCCGCCGCTCGACCTTGGCGAAGTTGATGCCGAGGTTGCTGCGGACCGTGGCCGGGATGTCGATGCGGTTGGTGGGAGCTTCGCCGGCCTCGCCCGCGGTGGCTTCGTGGTGGTCCTTTCCGCGGTCGCACGAGGCGGAGGCCATGATCAGCGCGGCGAGCGGAAGCCATCGGTAGTGGGAAGATTTCATGGGAGTGGGTGACTATTTGGTGGTGGCCGCCAGACGGTCGGGACCGAGCAGATGGCGGATTTCGTTTTGGGTGGTGCTCTCCTCAAGGCGCACCTCGATCAGGTCGAGCTTGGCCTCATGGGCGCGGACAAGGCTCTCCAACAGGACGAGACTGCCGCCTTCGCCGAGTTCGAGCAGGCTCCGGGCATCCTCGATCTGGCGGTCGACCAGCGGCACGACGTTCGAGTCGAGCGACCGGCGTCGCGCTGTTGCGCCGTCCAGCCGGGGCCGGATGGCGGCGGGACGTCCCTCGGCGCGCGCCGTCGCCGTACCGAAGGCGGCTCGGGCGAGCTCGCGACCGGCCTTGGCAGCGGCGATGCCGCCCTTGTTCGAGTTGAGGATCGGAATCGGGATGGCGCCGATCACGCCAACCTTCGACTGGCCCTGGTCGGACTCGTAGTTCGGACCGATCTCGAGGTCCGGATACTGCTTGCGGATCTCCCGCAGCAAGGTCAGCTCGGCCACCTCGTAGTCGCTGCGGAGCCGGATCAAGGTCGGGTTGGTTTCCGCCAGGCTGGCTCCGTCCTTGCCGCTCGCAGAGGCAAGCATGGGAACCAGTGATGCCGGGGCCGCGGGAGAGATGCCCATCAACGACCGGATCTCCTGCTCACCCTCCTTCACCTGGCCCCGCAGCCGGGCGATGTCCGCCTTGCGGCTTTCCTGCTCGATCTTGAACAATGCGGACTCGGTCCGCGGCAGCTCGCCGCCCTCGGCCAGCTTGCCGGTGGTTTCGACCACCCAGTCGAGGGATCCGACAATGCGTTCGGCCTCCTCGAGGCGAAGCCGGTTGGCGGACCACGTCAGCCACGCCTCGCGCAGGTCACGGAGCGTCGTCCATTCCTCCTCGGCAACCCGCGCAAGCTCCGAGTGAGCCGCCGCCTCGGCCCTCGACTTCTCGACCGCCAACCGCCCGGAGATCGGGATGGTCAGTGACAGCGCCGAGCCGACGACCCACGGGTGCGGCACGGTCTCGGTCACCTTGAGCACGTCGATGCTCAGCTCGGGATCGTCCCAGCGGCCCGCGTGCTCGGCGGTTGCCTGAGCGACCCCGGCCTTGAGTCGGGCGACGCGTAGGTCGGGATTGTAGACGAGGGCGACGACTTCGCCCTCCGCCAGGTTCAGTCCGTCGCCGGGATTGAAACGGACCGATCGGGGTGCGGTCGTCTCGATCCGACGGGCGAACTCGATGACCTTCTCATCGGAAGGATCGCGGTCGCGCCATGCCCTGGCGTGAGCCGTCGGGTCGAGGGGTGACGGTCGGTACAACTGGCAGCCGGTGAGGACAGCCAAAAATACGGTGAGCATAAGAGCCGTACCCGTCCGCAAAGTGCGCCGGATGAGTCCGGGTGGAATGATGGTTGATGAAAAATGCATGAAGCCTTGTTGGCACGAGGAACTGGAATGGAAGGTGCCCATTGCGTGTGCGGCCCCAGGTCGGCCGGGGAACCCAGACCGTGACGAAGATCACGGAGTCACGACATCGATGGGCAAAGGGATGGTCCCCGATGGGACCACTGGCATGCGCGATGGAACGCCGGGTGGCGGACACTTGAAGGGCCCGCAAGGGAGTCAGTCGCATGGTCAGCCCATCGACCTCAACCCAACTGGGGAGGCTTGATCAGCGGAAAACAGGGACCATCCGGACAGGAATCCGGATCGGGAAACGTGTTCCGCACCGAAGACCAGGAAGTCATCCCAATCCCTGGAGAGATCGAAATGGAGAAGGGCATGTCCGCCCCGAGCGAGACCACATGGGTGTGATGATGCTCGCCATGGTGATCCTCCCCATCGGGCGAATCAGGCGCAGGTGCCGGCCCGTGGTGGTGTGAATGACCGTGATCATGCGAACGACCGTGATCATGCGAATGATGATCATCATCCGGAATCGCCTCACCATGCAGATGCCCGTGACTCGAGCAAACCTCATGGCTGTGCTCGAACTCCATCGTCAAACGGGATCCGACCACGTATGCCAACGTGATCGCAAAAACGAGGAGGCTGTGGAGCAACTTTCGCATCGGCATCCGACCAATCTCTGGCGAATCCATCGCCCGACGAGGTTGCGCGGACATTAGCGGGCAAATCTCCTACTTCAAGGCAAATGGCCTCGAGTTGAAGCCACCGTGCATATCCTGCTCAGCAGTCCCGAAAGCAGACGCGGCTTGTTCGGCTTCTGTTGGATGACCGCAGTGGATC
>ERZ869936.1991-NODE-1991-length-12923-cov-31.025878_pt1 | contig 12923 bp, 13 predicted proteins | sample MGYA00520876_ERZ869936 | MGnify/ENA primary metagenome ERZ869936 (study PRJEB32218, sample SAMN09650985) | biofilter metagenome | isolation source: enrty point of leading RO module | place: Saudi Arabia: Thuwal, RO plant located on Red Sea | collected 2016-02-17...
CACGTCGGCGGCAGCGGCCGACTGGCTGCCGAGAGCGATCCGCTGGAAGAGCCGATCGACGGCGCGGCGTAGCGACACTCTACGGCGCCAGACTGCTCATCTTGCGCAGGCGCACGACCGCTTCGGCAACCATCTCGATCGCCGCGTCGACTTCCGCTTCCGTATTGAAGCGGCCCAGGCCGAATCGCAGGCTGCTCCGCACCTCGTCCTCCGACATGCCCAACGCCCGCAGCACGTGACTCGGCTCGGGATTGGCCGACGTACAGGCACTTCCCGAACTGACCGCCAGAGCGCCCATGCTCATCATCAACGCCTCGCCATCGACGTAGGCAAACGAGGTGTTCAAGTTGCCGGGCAGCCGCCGCGGTAAACCGTCGTCGGCCACCGCGTCGAGCGGCGGACCATTGAGCGTGACCTCGGTCAGTTCGCGCGTCAGGCCCGCGAAGAGCCGCTCGCGCAGCTCAGCCAGCCGCGTCATCTCAGCGGGCATCTCCTCCAGGCAAAGTTTAGCCGCCTTGGCCAGGCCGACGATTGCCGGCACATCGAGCGTGCCGCTACGCAGCCCCCCTTGTTGTCCGCCGCCGACAATCTGCGGATCGAGCCGCACATGGGGACGTTTGCGCCGCACGTAGAGAGCGCCGATGCCGCGCGGGCCGTAGACCTTGTGTCCGGAGAAGCTCAACAGGTCGACCTGCAAGGCGTTCACGTCGACCGGAATCTTGCCGACCGCCTGGGCGGCATCGCAGTGCAGCAGCACGCCGCGCTCCTTGCAGAGGTGGCCGATCTCGGCGAGCGGCTGGATCACGCCGATCTCGTTGTTGGCCAGCATCACCGAGACGAGGATCGTGTCGTCGCGAATCGCCGCGGCCACATCGTCGGCTGTCACCAGCCCCGACACCTCGCTCTCGCGCGAGGCGACCGGCAGCAGCGTGATCTCGTAATCTCGCCTCCCCAGTCGGGCGAGCACATCGAGGACCGCCTTGTGTTCCGTGGCGAGGCTGACCAGGTGATTGCCACCACGATTGGCCCGCTCGGCGACACCGCGGATGGCCAGGTTGTTGCTCTCGGTCGCCCCACTGGTAAAGACGATTTCCTTGGGGCTGGCCCCGATCGACGCGGCGATCGATGCCGTGGCCCGCTCGACCGCCTCCTGGGCTTCCCAGCCAAAGGGATGCGAGACGCTGCCGGCGTTGCCGTACTGCTCGGTGAAGTACGGCAGCATTGCCTCGACCACCCGCGGATCGACCCGCGTGGTCGATTGGTTGTCCATGTAGATGACGTCGGAGGGCACGGCAGCGATGTCGGCATGAGGAACGGGAAAGGGGTTGCGTTAGGGCATTATACGCGGTCGGGCGTACCGCCGGCGGCGGGGACCCTGGACTCACTCCCTAGGTCGTGGGAACGTGAGATCACCCGGCTCGGAAGTGGCCTCGCCCTCCCGATCTTGCGCGGTCCTCCCGCAGGAGCTTCGCCCTCCCGATCACCACGCTACTTCTCGCCCGTGCCGAACAACGCCTGCATGCAGATTTGCGACCACGACTCGAAGTGATCGAGCTCGGAGAGAATGTCGCCGACGGGACGAAATCCGTCCTCGAGAATGTCGTCTTCGCGGGAGTGGACCCGCGGCTCGGTAACGTCGAACAGGTGCACGACGCCGAGATGGACGCGGCCGACGGCCGTTTCGTCGTCGTTGATCAGGCCGACCTGTTGCTGGGTGTAGGGCGTGTCGATCAGCACCTCCTCGGTCAGCTCGCGTCGCATGCCCTCGTCATACGGATGAATGTCGCCGTCGCCGTCCGCATCGACCGCCGAGATGTGTCCGCCGATGCCGACACTCCGCTTGGCGTGCAGACGTTTCTCGCCCTGTCCGCCGCCGCGGGTGTATTGAAACACCGTCTCCTGCTCATCTTCGCCGCGATAGCGAAATACGCAGTAGGGAATCAACTGCTTGTACGAGGGGTCTTCCTCGACTTCGCTGCGAGGCCGATAGCTGGTGTTCTCGGGGCTGAAGAGCTCTTCGAGATAGCGATCCATCTCGCGAGAAAAGCCCTGGAAGTAACCGAGTCGATGAAACAACTCGGTCGACACGACCAGCACACGTTCGGTTTCGACTTGGACCATGGTGCATCCTTTCGGCTCGGTGGGCTTCCTGTCTCGGGGCACAGTCTCCGACAGACCGGGCGACAGCTGTCGTGCGACGCAGGGCCAGTATACGCGCCCCGGCCGCCATTTTGCAGGTACCGATTTACCCGCGTGCCCCTGCAGCGAATGGGACCGCGACGCTAAAGAATCAGCATCGCGTCGCCGTAGCTATAGAAGCGGTATTCGGCGTCGATCGCCTCTTGATACGCCCGCTTGATCAACTCATCGCCGCCGAAGGTGCGCACCAGCACGAGCAACGTCGTCCGCGGCAGGTGAAAGTTGGTCATCAAGGCGTCGACGGCTCGGTACTCGTAGGGTGGTCGGATAAACAGATCGGTCTGCCCCGTCCAGGCAGCCAGCTGCCCGTCGGCCGCGGCACTCTCCAGCACGCGAACCGAAGTCGTGCCCACCGCAACGATACGTCCGCCCCGCTCTCGGGCGGCGTTCAGTTCGGCCACCGTATCGGCACCGATGCTGCCCCACTCGGTATGCATCGCGTGCTGGTCGAGCGAGTCGCCGGTGATCGGACGAAATGTATCGAGCGAAACGTGCAGGGTGACGAACTGCTGCTCGATCCCGCCGGCCGTGAGCTTCTCCAGCAGCCCCTGCGTGAAGTGCAGACCAGCCGTCGGCGCCGCGACGGATCCCGCCTCGGAGGCATAGACGGTCTGATACCGTTCCTGGTCGTTGTCGATCATCTCGCCGCGCCGGATGTAGTGCGGAAGCGGCACGCGTCCCACACGATTGAGCACGTCGAGCACCGGCTCTTCCGGCTGCGGCAGCACGACCCAGGTGCGGTCGGGCATCTGCTGGACGAGACTGAGCTGAATATCATCCTGCTCGCCGCGACCGAGGAGCGTGACTGTTTCGCCCGGCGCAACACGTCCGCGGGTCTTTGCCAACATCCGCCACAGGCCATGCTCGTCCGACTCGAGGTAGAGACCTTCCCAACGTCCCTCGGTCTTGTCGCGTCGTCCGATTAGTCGCGCCGGAATGACGCGCGTGTTGTTCAGGACGAGTCGATCGCCGGCGGCCAGCAACTCGGGCAAGTCGCGTACGTGGTGGTGCTCAATCGACTGCCGCCCGCGGTCCACGAGCATCAACCGCGCATCGCTACGCTGGGCCGCGGGGTACTGCGCAATCCGTTCGCGCGGTAGCTCGTAGTCGTAGCGATCGAGTTCCGATTCGAGTTCGTCCGCCGGGCTGCTCATGTTGGTATTCCGCGTTTCGGGACTTCAGGACGATAGAGCTTGTCCCGGGCGAGAAAAAGCCCCGCGGAGTGGTCGCCGTACTCGGACAATGTTTGCGTCGGCGGCCGATGGATGACGAGGCGCGAATGGAATGTGGCACAGGTCCCCGGGACAACCGCAGACAGGCCACGCCGCCGGCAAACACCCTATCTTGTACCCGGCCGGGCTACGACCACTACCGGTGGTGGGACGGCCAATATCCAGGACTCCCATCCGGTAATGGCAGACTCGTGGGATCCGAAACAGACCTTTTTTTCTCCTGGCTTCTTGTCGATTTCCGGAGCGTGCCGCAACCCTTTTGGTGGGCCGTAAATACGACAAGCGTGCCGCATAAAACTCGGCAAAAAACCGAGTTGACGAGGGGGAAGATCGCGATACATTTGGTCCTAAGTGGGAGTCAGTGGGAGATTTTGGAAGACGATGCTTCTCACCGGAACGTTTCATCGATCGATCGACGAGAAGCAGCGAATCGCGCTACCCAAGAGCGTCCGCGATGCGGTCGCGGCTGGCGCCTCGTCGCTTGTGTTTTACCTGACGCCGGGCACTGATGGCTCGATCTGCCTCTATGCCGAAGACAGCTTCGAGAAGCTCGCCACTCGACTGGCAGAAGCGTCTCCGGTCTCGGGCGACGTGCGGGCATTTGGACGGCTCTTCTACGCCAATGCCCGACGAGTGGAGCTGGACAGACAGGGCCGACTACGTGTTCCGCAGGAGTTGGTCGACCTGGCAAGCCTTGGTGGCGAAATCGTCCTCGTGGGTGTGGGCGATCACTTGGAGCTGTGGGAGGCGACGCGTTGGCGTACCTACCTGGAGGCCCAGCAGAACCAATACGACCAGCTCGCCGAGTCGGCGTTCGGGGAATCGATCAAACCGCGTTGAGAGCTCGTTTCGGTGCGTCCCGCTCGACGCACCTGCGAAGCAGGCAAGGACTTCAAACCGGGGATGGCCAGTCAACAATCTTCTTGGAGCGTCCGTCCGTTGGTTCGCCGCAGGGCGGCAGCAGAAGTGCCAGTTAGCGGCCACCAATTGGCATTTCGTCGTGCCCCTAGCGGGCACAGCTATCGTCTGTGCGAGGGCACGGAAGTCCCTCAGCGGCGAATCGTGGTGACAGCACTCATACCAAGAGTTGCTTGAGCCGCAGGCACCCTGCCCGTCACCAGCCACATGGATGCGGCTGGTGGCGGGTCTTTTCTTGACCGTGGCCGTCCCGGTCGCTACCATCCCGCGGTTCGATTCGGCTAGGCTGATCGGCTGCTAGGTCGCCGCGCGTCGCGTCGGCTTCCGTCGAACTCCCATCCACGCGGGTGTTTCCGTCCGCTGAGTTCCACAATCATGAGTGCATCGCCGCGGCACGTGCCGGTCATGGCGGCCGAGGTCGTCGCGCAACTTGCGCCGCCCGAGGGCGGAGTCGTTGTCGACGGTACGCTGGGCGGCGGAGGCCACACGCGAGAGCTTGCCAAGTGCGTCGGCGAAAGCGGCCTGGTGATCGCTTTGGATCGCGATCCGGCCGCGATTGCCGCCGCGGAGACGAACCTGAAGGGCCTGCCCGTCAAGCTGGTAGAGAGCAATTACGGAGACCTGCCCGAGATCCTCGCACAACTCAACGTCGCAGCGGTCACTGGCTGTGTGCTCGACTTGGGTCTTTCGAGCGATCAGCTGGACGATCGGGCACGCGGATTCAGCTTCGAGTCGGACGGCCCCCTCGACCTGCGATTCAATCCGCTCGAGGGCGAGCCGGCCTGGCGACTGCTCGAGCGACTGAGCCAAGACAACCTGGCCGATGTGATCTACCAGTATGGAGAAGAACGCTACAGTCGACGAATTGCCAAACAGATCGTGGAGCGACGGCGGGATAATCCGGTACGGACGGCCGCGGACCTCGCCGAACTGGTGCGTCGCTGCGTGCCACGTAGCCGCACCGGGCACCGCATCGATCCGGCAACGCGTACGTTTCAGGCCCTGCGACTTGCGGTTAACGAGGAGTTGAAATGGCTGGAAGTTGCCCTGCAACGAATCCCGGACTGCCTAACGAGGGGCGGACGGCTGGCGATTATCAGCTTTCACTCGCTGGAGGATCGGCGTGTGAAACACGCGTTTCGAGACGATCCACGGCTCGATTCGCTCACCAAGAAGCCGATCCTGCCCGGCGAAGCCGAACAACAACAAAATCCCCGGTCGCGCAGCGCCAAGCTGCGTGTGGCCGTGCGAAAGTGACCTTTCAATAGGTCTCAAGAATCACAACCGTCTCAGCATTCAAAACGGTCGAACTCTCGATCAAGGAGGATCGAACATGTCGCGCGAGGTGAATATCGGACTCGGAGTCTTGCTATCGTTGTCGACGGCCTTTGGCTACGTCGTCTATGACAGATTCTTCGCACCTCGCGTGCCGGGTGCCGTGGCGGCCAACATGGCCACTGCCAGCGCGTCGACGCCCGACTCGGCAACTCGCCACGTGATTGCCGCAGAGCCGGTAGCCGGCGACGCGCAGTCGACGAGTCGGCCCACGGTTCCCACCCAAGCGGTCGTGCCGGCCACGTTTCGTGAAGTCGAGAAGCCGGTGCTCGCATCGACTCCGGCAGACGAGTCGGAGGAGGTAGCGCCCACAAGTTCCCCCACGCCGAATGCGGCCACGCCCGGTCCGGTGCGGTCGGCCCAGGCCTACGAGCCGCCACCGCTGCCGGCCCAACCACTCGTGGCCCAGGACGTCGCCACCCCGTCAGACATGCCGACGCCGACTGCTCCGCAAGCCCCTGCCGCGATGCCCACCACCGGGTCCGCTTTGCCCGAATTCCCCGCGGCGCAGACGCCTCGCCCGCTGGACGAGGGAGTCGCCAGCCAGCCTTCGACGCCGATGCCGAGCGGGGCTCGAGCCCCCTCCACGGCTCAAGTCCCGGTGCCTCGCGGTTTCTCGTCCACCCCGGCACCGGCCACGAACTCGTATCCGCCTGTGCCGCAGACGGCTCAGATCGACTATCAACAACGCGCAACATCGAACTTCTCCGGCCGCGGCGCCGGAAGTCACACGGTGGGCCCGAACGACAACTTCTGGACGATCGCCCAACGGGTGTACGGCTCAGGGAGCTACTTCAAGGCCCTGGCGATGCACAATCGCGCTCGCTTTCCGGTGGCCGACCAACTCGCCCTCGGCGACGTGATCGAGACGCCCTCGGCCCAGGAGTTGATGCAGCGTTACCCGGAACTGTGCCCCAAACCACGTGCGGCGGCGCGCGGTCGGTTTGCCCCGACCAGTACGTCTGGTGCCCAGGTCGGCAATGGCCGCGCCTACGAGGTGCAGGACGGCGATACGCTGTTCGACATTGCCCGCTATGAGCTAGGCGACGGGTCACGGTGGGTCGAAATCTACCAGCTCAACCAGCATCTATTGACCGAGGACTTCGATTACCTGAAACCGGGCATGACGATCACCTTGCCCGGTCGCCGCGGACGTGGCTCGCGCGAGGCCGTGGCCAACGAGCCCGCCGGTCGTACGATCCGTTAGTGTCGGCTCGCACCGCGCCGAACTTCGATTGAGCGGGCGCACACCGACGCGCTATACTCGCGTCGTGAGTGAGCATTCCCTACGTCTCGTGCGAATCGTCTCCGGCGGCCAAACGGGCGTCGACCGGGCGGCACTCGACGTGGCGATCGAGTTGGGCCTCGAGCACGGTGGCTGGTGTCCGCAGGGGCGGCGGGCCGAAGACGGCGCGATTGCCGCGGAGTATCGACTGCGGGAGACGGAGTCGGCCGACTACTCGGTGCGCACCGAGGCCAACGTCCGCGACAGCGAGGCCACGCTGATTCTCACGTGGGGTGTTCCCAGCGGAGGCACGGCGCTCACGATCGAGCTTGCGCGCCGGCTGCATCGGCCGTCACGGGTCGTCGATCTAGCGGATCGGCCCGAACGGGAAGAGGCCGCCACCTGGCTAATCGAGACAGGAATCGCCACGCTGAACGTAGCCGGACCTCGGGAGAGTCGTTGTCCCGGCATCTACGCAGCGGCCCGCGCGTACTTGAGGAGGCTGCTCCTTCGCTTCGTCCCCACACCCTAGACGGCGTTGCTCGTCGACGGTCGTTCCCCGTGAACTCGGATCGCCACCCGTCCGACGCGGCTTCAGTCCGACGAGCGCGTCGTCAGCCCGCCCAGGAACTCGTTAAGCGCCAGGTAATACTCGTCCGGTTGCGCGTCGTTGTGGCCGCCGAAGGGCAACGTGAAGAACTCCTTGGGACCTACCGCCGCCTCGTGCAACGTGCGGCCGAACTCATACGGGATGAGTTGGTCGGCGTCGCCGTGGCTTTGAAAGAGCGGACCGCCGTAGCGCTCGATCTTGGCCAGCGAGTCAAAGCGATTTCGGATCAGCGTCCTCACCGGCAGGAAAGGAAAACGCAGGGCAGCGACCTCGGGGATCGAGGTAAACGTGCTTTCCAGGACCAGGGCGTGGGCTCCGTCTCCGGCGGCCAGGTCGACCATCACCGCTCCGCCCAACGAGCGACCGACCAGCACGATCTCTTGCTCCTCGACCCCCGCGCGTCGGGCAAGCCAGGCACGCGCGGCACGAGCATCCTGAAGAACCCCCGCTTCGTGCGGTCGCCCTTCGCTGCGCCCATAACCGCGATAGTCGAAGAGCATCACCGTGGCGTCGAGATAGTGCTGTAGTTTCCGCACCACGGGCGCACGATTGCTGAGATTGCCCGCGTTTCCATGTGCGAAGAGGATGACCGCACGCGGCTCTTCAACCGGGCAATACCAGCCGTGCAGCTGCGTGCCATCGGCCGCGGTGAAGAAGACGTCTTCGAAGTGCAGACCGTCCGGGTTCCAATTCGCACCGCCGTCGTAGCCGCGGGGAATAAAGATGAATCGCTCTTCGAAGATCATGGCCAACAGGAGGACGACCAGATAGGCAATTGCGAGACTTCGCGCCAGTCGCCAGATCGAGGATCGCATGGCTCGCCTTGGACCGCCACGGCCAGGAGGCCGCAGGGACGCCTCCAACACACCAGCCCTTTTCCACGTGCCGATGGGATCGCGACCGGAGCGCTCGCGAACTACTCGATCGTGAAGTCGGCGTCGGTAAAGCCGGGGTTAAGCTTCAAATTGGTGTACGTGTATTCCTCTTCCAGGACCGGCTTGCCACCTTCTTCGGTCGGCCACGACCACGACGCAAAGCGGATCGGAATGTCCAACTCGTCGTCGACGAAAATGCGGGCCCGATGAAAGCGGAACTCGTTTCGGGCCACCGGATGCACGACCTCGGTAACCGTACAGACACGATCGCCAATCTTGGCTCCCTTGAATGTGCGGACCTCACACTCGCCAAATTGGCGGTCGTGTTCGGCCACCGCGATAAGTTCTTCGGTCAGCCGAACAAAGCCAATGTGCGTGATCGGATAGCGCTGATCCTGCATCGCCAACGGTCCGTCGGGGCGAATCTTCACCGGGCCAAAGATCCCTTTGACGCCGACAGGGCGGACCACCATCTTGCCGTCGTTGCGACCTTCGATGTAGGCGACCTGCTGACCCTTGACGTTCTCGGGACTGAGGAACTCCAGAAAAACGCTAAACGGCTCGTGGCGGACCTTCATGTCGATGATCTCGCGCGGGCGCAGTTCCCCGCCGATGCGCTCCCGCTTGATCATGCGGCAGGAATACTCCTGCACGCGTGTCTTGAGCGCCTCCAGACGCCGTTTGGCACTGGCAATTTCCGGATCGAGCGGGTGCGCCTGCGCGGGTTCGGTCGCGGCCGCGGGGGCCACCGCACCGTCGGCGTCGCCGTCGGCCTCTCGAGCCGTTGCCGGCTCGGTTTCACCCTCTTCGGCCCACAGGGACGCGCCAACAAAAGCTGCGAACGCGACCAAGGCGAACTGCACTCCCAACTGTTTGATCCATCTCGACATGATAGGTTTCTCCTAAGACTTCCAACTCCTCGGTCCCGAATCGGGAATCCGAGCCTCGAGCCCGCTCTTCCCTCAAACCCACGCGAAGGCGATCGACCTGCCGCGGCGAACCGACGCGGCGCCAGGCGGGGCCCCGGGTCGCCCCAATTCTACGCATCTGCATCCACCAATGTAAACGGCCCGCCGTGGTAACGGTTACCACAACGGGCCGATTCTTTTGGCGAGGAAAGGGGAATCTGGTTTTTTCACGGAGTCCGCCGCCGTGCGACGGCCGCCGTGCCAGCATGATGCCGGCAACGACGCTAACGTCGCAAGATGCCGCGACGCTGGCCGTTGTCGCCAGCCGAGCGGAAGTTGGGGTGCTGATCGTCAAAATCGGCGTCCGTGAAGCCGTTGTTGATCTTCAGGTTGAGGTAGGTGTACTCCTCTTCCAAGACCGGCGCACCACCCTGTTGCTTGGGCCAGCTGTACGCGGCGTAGCGAATGGGCACGGTCAACTCTTCGTCGATGAAGATGCGAGCCACGTGATACTCGAACTGCTGACGCGGCGTCGGGTGCGTCACCTGAATGCACATGCAGGAGCGACCGTTGATCTTGGCGCCACGGAAGTACTTCACTTCACATTCACCGAACTGCATGTCTTTCGTGCCGACCTCAATCATTCGCTCGGTGAGCTTGCGAATGCCGGTCATTGTGATCGGGTAACGCTGCCCGTTCATCATCATGCGGGCGTTCGGATCGAGGGAGACCCAACCGACGAGCCGCTGAGGTCCCTTGCCGGTGCGGCAACGGGCCTTGCCGTTGTTGCGACCCTCGACGAACATCGCCTCGTTGGTGCGAACCGCCTCGGGAGCCTGGAAATAGAGGTACACGCTAAACGGCTCGTGGCGGACCTTGCAAAACGCGTACTGATGCTCGCCCAATTCGCCGTCCAGCCGCTCGCGTTTGACGAGGGTGCACGAGAAGTCCTTGACGTTTTGGTCGATGTGCTGCAAGCCGGCACTCGCGATCCGCATGGCCGGGGCCAAGGGATGCTCGCCGGGGGCGGCCTCGGTCTGCGTCAGATCGACCTGGCCATAGGCGATCGAACTACCAAAGAACGATAGCAGCAGCGCCGGCAACAGGCCACCGCGCAAGAATTCCCAGGCTCGTTTCATAACCACTCTCCTTGTTGGTCGTGGGAACGCGCCGTCAGAGATTCTGGGGCTTGCGCCGCAGATCCATGTGGCAATCTCTTCCCTGAGTTACCGCTAGATTGTGCAATTTTTGGGCCAGATCGGCCCCCCAATGCACGCTGGCGTAGGCCGGCAGCGTGAAAGGGCCAAGTATGCCGTGGCTTGCGCTCTCGTGTCTAGACGAACTTCCCTGCTAGCACCGCGCCACGACGCCCCGCCGTTGGTATGTATCGCCAAGCTGTCGCCCCAGAATTACAATCATCCCCGCGATAGCATTGGTTTCCTCGGGCCGTCGCGCTCGATTGCGTGCTTCCGCCCCGGTTCGCCTAATCCGATTATTTTCCACGTTCGGGAGAGTTTCGTGAGAGTCGACCATCCCCAGGCCGAACTCGAGATCATCGTTTCGGTCCCTTTCGACGAGAATACGCTGATTGCCCGCCTGGCAGACCGCCACGACTGTCTCGTCGTCGATCCCGGTCTCGAACCTGAAAAGATTCTCGATTTCCTGGAACCGCGGCAACTCGAGCCGGCGGCCATTCTGAATACGCACGGACACAGCGATCACATTGCCGGCAACGCGGCCCTGAAAGAGCGCTGGCCCGACGCCCCCCTGGTCATCGGACATGGAGACGAGGAAAAGCTGACCGATCCTCGGAAAAACCTCTCGGCCGCTTTCGGCCTGTCCTTGGTCAGTCCGCCGGCAGATCAATTGCTGCGCGAAGGCGAACCCTTTGCCGCGGCGGGATTCGAGCTGACCGTGCGCGAGATTCCGGGACACTCCGCCGGACACATCGTGTTGATCTGGGAAGCTCATCCGCCGGCGGTCGTCTTTGGCGGCGACGTGCTGTTCGCAGGCAGCATCGGCCGCACCGACTTTCCCGACGGCAGCCTGGAAGCCCTCACGAGCGGCATCCACACCAAGCTCTTCACGCTGCCGGACGACACGCTGGTGCTGCCGGGCCACGGACCGGTGACCACGATCGGCCGCGAGAAGGCCACCAACCCATTCGTCGGTGCGCCCGCGGGCTACCAGCTGTAGTTCTACTGTTCTCGAAGTGACCGCGCAACGCGGGCGATTCCGCGACTCCCCGTCTGCAATTCCCCGTCGGCTACTCCCCGGCACCGAAGCGCTCGCGCACCGATCCGCGCACCCGCTCGTCGGGATCGTCGCGCAGCCTCCAGACGTCGTCGGATTGCCCCAGGTAAAGATCGAGCGAGACGGTGTTCACCGCTTGAAATCGCAACTCCGGATCCTCGCTGGTCAGCAGCGATCGGATCACATAGGCGCGACAACGCTGCCGATCCTCGTGGCTGAAGGAGTTCTCGCCCAAGCGAAAGTGATCGGCCGGTCGCGACACCGGCCAGCCCAGAATCCGCACCTGACGTTTGACACTCAGCCACGAATCGTCCGCCTCGAACGCCGCGCTGCGGTCGGCTGCCAGATTCTCTCCGGGCACGACGCCCAGGACGTGATGTACGTAGACCTCCTTGCCGCCGAGATACCAGCTCGACCGCGTGCGCACCGCGGCAAACTGGCCGACATCGAGTGAGGAGGTTGAACTCACGTGCCGGATGGTAAACGCGGCCCAACCGAGCGCGCAGGAAATCGCCACCACACCGGCGACGCGATACAACCTGGAGCGGGCGAAGAATCCGAACGCCAGGAAGACGAGCCCCATGAATAGGGATGCCGCAACCGCGCCGAACAGTCCGGCCGCGGACGTGGCGGCGAAGAACACGCTCAAGGCCGTCACCGCGACGAGCAGCGTCGAGAGCCCGAACTGCCAGCGTGGTCCTTCCGAATCGCTCATCGCGCGGCATCCTCGGAAGTCGACGAGCGAGCCGCCCGGCCGACGTGGTACCGCACCCAAGCCAGATGGAGCCAGGGCAGCAACAACCCGATCCAGAAGCCGCCTGCGCCGCCGTTAAGCGACGTATTCACGACCACGATCGCGCGGACCTTGTCCGAGGGCGCGCTGCCAAAACGTCCGCCGAAGACGACATCGGCGTAGTAATTCGGAAAGAGATCGCAGGCCAGACGACCGACGACATTGCCGCCGATGAGACCGAGAAGCCCCAGACCGAGTGCGAGCCCGATCGACCACAGCAGGGTACGGAAGAACCGCGCAGAGGCCGCGCGACGGACACGCTCGTCAACGACCGACTCCGGTGCGGCGTAGGGATTGTTCATGGACGACCTCGTCGCGCGCATCGACTTGACAAGCCGGTGTTCATGCCAGCTGAGGATAACGCCCGGGAAACACCACGTCTCAGATCGCCGCCATTATACAACGTCATTTTACAACCATGCCGCGAGACGGGCGAGCGCAGCACAAGCGGCAACGCTTGCCCGCGTCGCCGCGGCAGTTTGACAGGCCTGAGAGGAGGCGATACGCTCAGGGTCGCGTCGTCAAATGGCTCGGAGATCATGAGCGGGCTCGGGCAACACAGACCCGACGGCACG
>ERZ869936.1992-NODE-1992-length-12908-cov-5.622034_pt1 | contig 12908 bp, 9 predicted proteins | sample MGYA00520876_ERZ869936 | MGnify/ENA primary metagenome ERZ869936 (study PRJEB32218, sample SAMN09650985) | biofilter metagenome | isolation source: enrty point of leading RO module | place: Saudi Arabia: Thuwal, RO plant located on Red Sea | collected 2016-02-17 ...
GCGTGGACACGGGTGCGAAGACCTTCACCTTCACCCACCCGCTCAACGACACACCCGCCAGCGACCTGACCGCGGCCTACCGGTGGTCGACTAACCTCGTGGATTTCCATGATGATGGCTCCGCCAACAGCGAAGGCACCACGACGGTAAGCTTCGCGCAGGGGACGCCATCCGGAGGCGAGGTGAGCGTCACCGCCACGATTTCCGGAAGTGTGATTCCTGACAGGCTCTTCATCGACGTGGAGGTCACCCAGAATTGACATCGCGTGCGTCTGGAGATCGAAGTGGAAAATCGCTAACCTTCACCAGTCCCGTTCCGTAGCCCAGTAGAACCCCATGGCCCTCAGCGCGACAGAACAGGCGGTCTTCGTCGGCCAGATCACACGTCATCAGTCGATGCTCAAGGCGTTCATCGTCTCCCTGATGCCGGGTATCGATGGGGTGGACGACGTCCTGCAGCAGACGAACCTGGTCCTCTGGGAGAAGCGCGAGGGCTTCCGGCCGGGATCGAACTTCCGGGCGTGGGCCTGCACGATCGCTCGTCTGGAAGTGAAGTCTCATCGGCGCAGGATGGTCCGCCAGGGGAAGCTTTCGCTCTCCGAGGAGTTGTCCGAGATGCTGGCGGAGCACTCCGTGGCATCGCCCACCGAGATCGACGAGCGGCATGCGGCGCTCGCCCGTTGCTTGGAGAAGCTGGGCGAGAGCGAGCGGGAATTGATCGACCACCGCTACTTTTCGGGAGGAACGCTCAAGGATTTCGCCGCCAGTTGTGGGCGTTCGGCCCAATCGTTGAAGGTGACGCTTTTCCGCATCCGTGCGGGGCTGAGAAAGTGCATCAACGGCGAGCTTGCGATGAACCGTGTACGTTCATGACCCCCCGGGATTTCGAGAGCCTTCTGCAGGACCTGTTCGATGGTTCCATCGAGCCGGATGGCCTGCGGTTGCTTGAGGAGGAGTTGCGCGCGAACCGCGCCTCCTGGGACGTGTATCGCGACTACGTCCATCTGCAAGGCGCTCTCCAACACCGCGCCGAGGGCATCAATCTGCTGCATGTGATCCCGATGGATCGGGTGATCGCACGCCGGCAGCGGCGGTATTTCCGCAACGCGCTCCTCGGAGCGGCCGCCCTGCTTGTGCTCTCCGGTGTTGTCGCCGCCCTGTTCATCATCGCCCAGCCGGAGCCGGAGCGGCTGGCCTTGTCCGCAACGGCGGACACCGTGTGGTCTTTGGCGGGAGGGCGGTCCGATTCGGAAGAAACGGTCCGGAGCGTGAGCGCGGGAGCAGACCTGTCGGTGCCGTCGGGAACGCTGAGGCTCGAGTTTGACTCCGGGGCGACGATGGTGATCCAAGGACCGGCCTCCGTGTCGTTTCCGGAACTGGAGAAGCCGGTTCTCAGACACGGTTGGTTGTGGTTGGACTCCGGCGGTTCGGGTATGGCCTTCGAGGTCGAGACTCCGGAGCTGCGGGTGCTGGACATCGGAACACGCTTTGGTGTGCGGGTGCCTCGGGAGGGCCCTGCCGAGGTTCACGTGATCGAGGGAAAGGTGGAGGTCTTCGACAAGCTCTCGGCGGGTTCGATCATGTCGCTGGAACCCGAAGACCGTGCTTTTTCGATCAACGGTTCGGGCGAGTCGTCGGAAGTCCCGCTCGCCCGCGACCCGTTTCCCGAGCTTGAGAATCTGCTGCGGGCTCCCTCCAGCTATCCGAACACCGTCCTGGGCCAGAGCCCGTCGGGCTACTGGCGGCTGAACGATTCCGGCGCCGTTGGTCTGAGCAATGAGGTCTCCGGCGGCATCACCGGGCACGCCACGTCCGGCGTCAGGGCAGGTCTGGCCGGACCACGGCCGGCGGAAGGATTTGAAGGATTCGAGCCCGGAAATCTCGCCGCCGACTTCTCGGGATCGGGAGTGGAGTCGTCGATCTCGCTCGGTGCCAGATCGGTTCACCGGGGAGTGGTGTACCGCGAGAATTTCGAAGGAGAGGGCCTGCTTGATGGAACGAAGCCCGATGTCTCCGACGAGCGATCCAGTTGGGTGGCGACCAGTTCCCTTTCCGAGTTCCGGGCCGACGGCAGATTTGTCGGCCGGGGCGAGAAGACCGACGCGATGCGCGGTGGCAGTGCGACGCTGCCCTTCGATCCAACCGACGGGGTGGTCTACACTCTGGAGGCGTCGATCTCGGGGCTCAACGGTTCCTCCGGCTGGCTGGGCGTAGGCTTCGCAAAGGGCCGGAGTTCGAGAGCCAGCAAAGACTGCCGATTCCTTGGGCAGACGGTGTCGGGACGGGCATGGATGCTCCTTACCGGCTCGACCGTCAACCAGAGCTGCGACGCCATTCTCGGAACGACCGGGAGGACCGGTGGGGTGGCCGACCGGATCCCGTGGGCCGACTGGGACGGAGGTGTCGTCGATGACGTGGATATTCGCATCGTACTGGATACCACCGGCGGTCCGGGAAACTGGACGGCGACCTGGTATGCGAGACCCCTGGGTGCCGGGAGCTACACCATGGTCCGCCCCACCTCCAGGCTGCTCAACGAGGACATCTCATCGGTTGGCTTCGCGGTTGCCGGTGCGGGCGTGAACGGAGCCATCGAGCGCTTCTTGTTGAGATCCGACGTGAGGCTTCCGGGCGATGCCGAAGGGAGTCTGAATGAGAGGCCCGCGGATATTTCCCTCAAGGAGGGTGCCGTCTCCTTCTGGCTCCGGCGGAGTCCCGGAAGCGGAAGGCGGGAGATGCTCTGGGCCGCTGGACGGTTGCCGGGCGATGACGCCGTCCATGCCCGACTGGAGTCCGATGGCAGTGTCGGGTTTTTCATGGAGAACGGCCGCTACGATGTGCTCCTGACTTCCGAAGTGACGATCGCCGATGACCGTTGGCACCACGTCGCGGTCTCTTGGAGTCCGTCCGCCGTGGAACTCCATATCGACGGTCGGCGGGCCGGTGTTGACGCTGAGTTCCGCGGGAATCAGCAGGGCAAGCTGAGCGAGTTCAGCTTCGGAGGCGGGGCGAAGGAGGAGGGTCTCGCGCCGTTTACCGGATGGCTGGACGAGATCGCACTCTGGAAAAGGCCGCTTACTCCGGTCGAGGTCGCGGCGCAGTTTCAGTCAGCTCGGGGCCTGGAAAATCCTGCGACCTCGAGCGATCCACCACTCAGCGATCCGCAGTGAGTCTCCGCCACTCGCGCATCGACTTTGCGAGGTGGGTTCTGGCCGGTTGTTTGATCGCGTAGCACTGGAGGCCAACCGGGCCGTCGTAGCCGATCTCCTCGAGCAGATCGAGAACCTTGGAAACCTGGAAGCTGCCTTCTCCGAGCGGACGGATCAGCCGGTCCCAGCCCATGCCGCGCGTGTCGCCGGTGTCGGCGCCGTTGATCGAGACGATCTTCAGGTGCGGCGCGGCGGCGCGGATCGTCTTCTCCAGGTCGGCGGGGTCGTTCTGCTTGAGAAAATGGCAGAGGTTGAAGGCGACGCCGAGGTTGTCGCGCTTGGCCTTGTCCAACAACCGAAGGCAGGTCGCGACGGTGTCGGTGTGGAAGCCGACGTGGGGGTAGAGCACGACCTCGAGGTCGAGTTCCGCGCCGAGGTCGCAGACCCGCTGGATGGCGGGTACGACGACCTCGTCGGAAGAGCGGCCGTTCACGCCGAGCCAGATCTTTGTGCCATGACCCTTCAGCGCCCCGATCTCGACGACAACGTCCGGCGGCACCGGGCAGGACGTTGCGTCGGCCTTGAGGACGAGATAGGTCGCGCCGAGCTTGAGCCCTCGCTTCTCAAGCGCCGCGATCACCTCGGCGTGGTGGCCGACCCGGCCGATCATGCCGTCGTAGCCGAGTTGATCCAACAGTTGGGCCCGGGCGTCCAGGGACTTCACGTCGTTGAGCCCGTTGTCGTAGGCGAGGAAGTCGCGGGCGGCGAGCGGGGCGGCCAGCAGCAGGGCGAGGGTGACGGTGAGACGCTTCATGATTCGAGTTTCCACGGGTCGCGGTAGGTCCCGACCAGTTGACCGTTGGCCTCGGGATCGTTGGTGAATTTTTCGGTCTCGGGGTCCCACTCCAGCCGCTTGCCGCGCTGGATCGCGATGTGGCCGATCTGGCCGATCGAGCAGGTCCGGTGGCCGATTTCGGCGTCGGCCATCGGTGTGGTGCCGTGGAGGATCGCGGAAATGAAGTCCTGCTTGTCGCCGCGGGTCGGGACGCGCTGGTCCGAGTCCCTGAGCTTGGTGCGCAGCAGTTTCGGATCGCTGGCCTTGAGTCCGCCATCGCTGTGCCAGTGCGCCTGGACCCAGCCCTCCTCGCCTTCGACCCGCAGGTATGGGACGTCCATCTTGTAATCGAGGGTCACGCCGCCTGCGTATTCGTAGTGGAGCTCGAAATCGATCAACGTGTTCCACAACGAACCCTCGGGCGGATACTTGCCGCGACCCTCGACCGAGACCGGGCCGCTGCGTTCGCTGCCGTTGATCAGGCTGGCGACATCGAGGAGGTGGGTGCCCCAGTTGGTGACGATGCCCTCGCCGTAGTCGAGGATACGCATCCAGCCCGGCCGGCCGTTGTGCTGCTGCGGGTGGACTCGGTCGGTGGTGTAGGGAGCTTCCGGGGCCGGGCCGAGCCACATCTCGTAGTCGAGGTGGCCGGGCACCGGCATCGGGCGCGCATCGCCGAAACCGCCGCCCATTTCCCGCGGCACGCCGACCTCGAAACGCTTCAGCTTTCCGAGGTAGCCGTTGAGGGCGAGGTCGGCGGTCTTGATCATGTAGCCGTGGGAGCGGCACTCGGAATCGGTGCGGAAGACGACGCCCTTGCGCTTGACCGCATCGGCCAGCACCCGGCCTTCCGTTAGATGGCGGGTGAGCGGCTTCTCGCAGCTCACGTACAGGCCCTTTTCGACCGCGGCCAGCGAGGTGATGACATGCCAGTGGTCCGGGGTGGAATTCATCACCGCGTCGAGACCCTCCATCTCCAGCGCCTCGCGCCAGTCGGTGAAGAGCTTGCATTCCTTGGTGCCGTAAGCCTGGTCGATCTTCGCCCTGGCGGCCTCCGCCCGCTTGCGATCGACATCGCAGACGGCGACCACGCGCACCTCGGGCATCCCGAGCAGCGTGGGAAGGTTCACGAAAAGGGCCTGCCGGCCGGTGCCGAGCATCAGCAGGTGAATGCGCCTCGACGGCGCATCCTTGCCGAGCAAGCGGGAGGGGAGGATGAGCGGCACCGCGGCGGCACCAAGACCGCCGAGCAGTCGGCGGCGGGTGAAGAGCGGACGGGCGGAATGGTTCATGGCTGCGACCTTGGCTTGTCACCGGGCCAGGGGCGTCAGCTCGACCTTGCGGAACTCGACCTCGGCGCCCTCGGCCTGGAGGGCGATGCGGCCCTTCGTGGCGGTGCAGTTCGTGCCGTGGTTCACGAGGTCGCCGTTGACGTGGACGATGACTTCGTCGCCGCGGCATTCGATGGTCATCGTGTTCCACTCGCCGAGCGGCTTCTCGGAGCCGTCGGTGAGGTTGAGGATGTGGCGCGCGTCCTTCTGGCCGCCGCCGAACTTCTGGCCGTCCTGGCGCGGACGCCGCTTTTCCATGTCGGGCACCTCGATGTTCTCCTCGATGCACCAGAAGTCGCCGGCGTTCTGGTGCATCATCTGAACCTCTAGCGATTGGGGGAACATGTTGCCCCGCGCCCGGAGCTTCGAGGCGTGGACGAGCACCCCGCAGTTCCCCGGCTCGCCGGGGAAGCGGTACTCGACGACGAGCTTGTAGTCCGAGAACGACTCGTCCGTGAGCAGGTGACCGCGCGGCTCGCCGAGCGAGACCAGCTTGCCGTCACGGACGATGAATGCAGGGGCACCGTTCTCCTTGCCGTCATTGGAGGGGATGTCCGCGGTCCAGCCGTCGAGGCTCTTGCCGTCGAAGAGGGCGATCGTCTCGGCGGCGTGGAGACATGGGATCAGGAGGGCGACCGTGGCGGAGAGCAGCGACTTCATGGCGGGAACCTACGTTGAATCTTGTCCGGATCGTACAGTGAGTCCCGCCGATCGCGCGATGCCTCCAAGAAGGGCAATCCGGCACGGAGACCGCCTGAAGGCGGAACTACGTACGACGGTGGCGGGCGTTCGGGGTTGATGCGGAGGCGGGGATCGGGGAGAAAGGGCGCGGATGAAGATTCTGGTGGTGGGAAAAGGTGGGCGCGAGCACGCGCTGTTGCGGGCTCTCGCGGAGTCGCCCGAGGTGGGCGAATTGTTCTGCTTTCCGGGCAGCGACGCGATCGCCGAGATCGCCCGGCCGGTGGAGGTCGATGGCCTGGAGGCGCTGGTCGAGTGGATGGGAATCAACGACATCGATCTGTGCGTGGCCGGCGAGGAAAGCTACCTGGTGAAGGGTGAGGGCCTGGCGAACCTGTGCGAGGAGGCCGGGATTCCCTGCTGGGGACCGCACAAGCAGTCGGCCCAGCTCGAGGCGTCGAAGGAGTTCGCGAAGGGCTTCATGCAGCGCCATGGGATCCCGACGGGTGGCGCGATCGCGGCGGGCACGCTGGAGGAGGCGCGGGCGGCGATCGGTGGAAACTATCCGGTGGTGCTCAAGTTCGACGGTCTCGCCGCGGGCAAGGGCGTGGCGGTGTGCCTGGAGGAGAGGCAGGGCGAGGCGTTTCTCGAAGAGGTGTTCGTCCAGCGGCGCTTCGGCGAGGGGCGGGTGCTGGTGGAGGAGTTTCTCACCGGCCCGGAGGTCTCGATCTTCGCCGCGGTGGTCGATGACGAGTATCTGATCTTCACCCCGGCGCGGGACTACAAGCGGATCGGCGAGGGCGACGAGGGCGACAACACCGGAGGCATGGGCGCGGTGGCGAGTCGCCGGCTGATCCCGGCGGAGACGCTGGCGCGGATCGAGCGCGAGATCGTCGGTCCGACCGTCGCCGGGCTCCGGTCCGAGGGGCTGCCCTACCGCGGTTTCCTGTATTTCGGCCTGATGCTGACGCCCGAAGGTCCGAAGGTGATCGAGTACAACTGCCGCTTCGGCGACCCGGAGTGCCAGGCTGTCATGCCGCTGGTGCAGGGGGACCTCGCCGGATTCTGCCTGAGCGGCGCGGAAGGCCGCCTGCGGCCGGAACTGCTCGAGTTCGACGGCGGCTGGAGCGTGTGCGTGGTGCTGGCCTCGGCCGGCTATCCCGCAAGCTCGCGCTCGGGGGATGTGATCCACGGGCTGGACCAGGTCGGCGAGGCTCGGGTCTATCATGCCGGGACCAAGCGACGCGGCGAGACTTGGGAAACGAACGGCGGCCGGGTGCTGGCGGTGGTGGCCGGCGGACCGGAGCGCAAGGCGGCCGTCGATGCGGCCCACGTCGCGGCGGACCGGATTTCCTTCGATGGCATGCAGCGCCGTCGCGACATCGGAATCCTTCACTTTGAAACGACATGAGCAGCACCCTGAACGCCGAAGAGATGGAAGCCGGCGTGGACCGGCTGGCGGAACTGATCCTTGCCGGCACCGAGGGGAGGTCGATCGCGCTGGTCGGCATCCGACGTCGAGGAGACGAGGTGGCCGAGCGGTTGCGTGACCGGCTCGCGGCGCGCGGGCGCGAGGTGGATTTCGGCACGCTGGACATTTCCCTCTACCGCGATGACTACGAGCACCTGCGGGAGAATCCCCAGCTCCAGGGCAGCGACATCGTCTTCGAGGTCGATGGGGCGCAGATCGTGCTGGTGGACGACGTGCTTTTCACCGGGCGCACGATCCGCGCCGCGCTGGATGCGATCTCCGACTACGGGCGCCCGGGACGGGTCGAGCTGGCGGTGCTGATCGACCGCGGCCATCGCGAGCTGCCGATCCAGCCGGACTATGTCGGCATCCCGCTGGAAACGGATCGTCACGATCACGTGCATGTCTCGCTGGCCAATACCGACGGCGAGGACAAGGTGGAGGTCAGGAAAAAGCAGAACCCCTGAGATGCCGCTTCCCGAGCGCCGCAAGACTCCCGAGGAACTCGCGAAGCTGCGGGAGTCGCTGGGGATTCCGGCCGAGGGTGCTCCCGAGGACGCGCCGGGGCTGAAGCGCGGGGAGCCTGCGGAACTCCCCGACGAGAGCGAGTCGCTGAAGGCGGCGGTGTTCGAAGCGCCGGACAAGTCGGTGCGGCATGACCGTCCCGGTCAGGAGCGGGAGACGCGCGATGCCACGGCGGAGGAGGCAGGTGGAGAGCTCGGCCGGCCGAAGGAATCCATGACCGGGACGGTCATGCCTCGGGAGACGGAGAAGCCGTCGCCTCACGGTCCGCCGCCCAACCTCCGCAAGTCCGCCAGCCTGCCGGTCGACCGGCCGAAGCCGGTCCGGCATCGCGAGGACGGATCGCTGCCGGTGAGGCGTCACACCGACGAGGAACTGATGCGGTTGCGGCGGATGGATGCCGCGCCGATGGGAGCGGCCGTGCAGGACCTGGCCCGGCGGACCCTGTCGCTGCCGGGGATGATCCTCTTCTACCTGCTGGCCGCGTCCGCGGTCACGCTGCTGGTGATCGAGTCGCTCTGGCTGTCGCGGGTCACGGCGCTGGATCTTCCTTTCGACTGGCTGCGTAGCCTGGTGGGCCGGGACTGGTATCAGTCGGGAATGATGGCCCTGATCGGCGGCCTGAGCGTCTGGGTGCTGCTGATCGCCGGATGGATCGCCTGGCGGCGTCCGCTGTCGCGGCATCACGCCGGATTCCTCACCATCATCGCGGTGCTTGTCCTTGTCTTCGGAATCCTCTACTTCTTCCCCGAGCTCCATGCCGCGTAAGGATCTTCTCGAACTGGCCAGCCTCTCCCGCGAGGAAATCGACCGGATTCTCGATCAGGCGGTCCCTTTCAAGGAACTCTTCACCCGCTCGGTGAAGAAGGTGCCGACCCTGAAGGGCAAGTCGGTGCTGATGCTCTTCTACGAGCCGTCGACGCGGACCCACTCGTCCTTCGAGGTGGCGGCGAAGCGGCTTTCGGCGGACGTGACGAATTTCGACGTCGCCCAGTCATCGGTGGTGAAGGGCGAGTCGGTGCGGGAGACGGTGGAGACGCTGCAGGCGATGCGCACCGACTACATCGTCGTGCGCCACGGCCGCAGCGGACTGCCGGGCATGATCGCGCGCCAGACCAAGGCCAGCGTGGTGAATGCCGGCGACGGCGCCCACGCGCATCCGACGCAGGGCTTGCTCGACGCCTTCACGGTGAAGGAGGTGATGCCGGAGATGGCAGGAAAGCGCGTGCTGATCGTCGGCGACATCCTCCACAGCCGGGTGGCGCGCTCGACGAGCACGGTGTTGCGGCGGCTGGGGGTCGAGGTGGCCTATCTCGGCCCGGGATCGCTGGTGCCCAGGGCGTGTCCGGAAGGCGTGCGGCGATTCACCGACTACCGCGAGGCGATGGCGTGGAATCCCGACGTGATGTACCTGCTGCGGATCCAGATGGAACGTCAGGACGCGCAATATTTCCCCAGCCTGCGCGAGTATCACCGGGTCTACGGCGTGACCCGCGAACGCCTGCGCGAGCTGGACGACAAGGGGATCTGGCTGATGCATCCCGGGCCGGTGAACCGCGGTGTCGAACTGTGCGACGAGGCAATGGACTATGAGCGCAGCCTGATCAACCGTCAGGTCGAGAACGGCATCGCGGTGCGCATGGCGGTGCTCTACTCGCTGAAGCCGGAGGGGAGTGGCGCTTTGGAAGCGCCATAGGAACGGTCGGCGATCTCCGGCTCGCGGGGTGAGCGGGCGAGTCATTTGGCATTCGGTCACCGATCTCGAGATCCGCCTGACGGAGCGGCTGGAAGCCGCCGCGCCCTGATATGGCGCTTTGAAAGCGCCACTCCTTTCTCCTAAGAATTTCCGCAGTCGCGTGTCACAATCCAAGGAGCTCCCGACAATTCCGACGGGTGGCACCGTTGAACCCATTGGAGAAATGATGATGAATCGTGGTTTGTTGGTTTTCGCGTGGCTCGGGTGTTTGTTGCCTGCCCTGATGGGCGCCGACCGGAGCAAGGAGTGGGAGAAGGTCGACAAGGCTCTGGCGGAGGACCAGCCGCGGACGGCGATGAAGCTGCTCGCGCCGATCGAGAAGGCGGCGATCGACGACGAGGCCTGGGGCGAGGCCGGCAAGGCGCTGGTGCTGCGGCTCATGCAGGAGGCACAGATCGAGGGTGGGACGGCCAAGGCCATCAAGGCGGTCGACGAGGCCGTCAAAACCGCGCCGGAAGCGCTCAAGCCGGTGCTGCGGGTGCTCTCCGCCGAGTGGCTCTTCGCCCACTACCAGCAGAACCGCTGGCGCTACATGGAGCGCAGCGAGGCGGAGGCGCAGGGCGACGACATCGAGACGTGGAGCCTCGGGAGGATTCTCGAGGAAATCGACACGCGGCTCCAGGCGACCCTCGAGGATGCCGCGGCGCTGAAAAAGATGCCGGTCGGGCAGTTGGAGGGCCTGCTTTCCAAGGGGAGCCTGGGCGACGACATCCGGCCGACCGTGTTCGACTTCATCGCCCACCGCGCGGCCGCTTTCTATGCCCAGGCGGAGACCGCGGTGGCGAAGCCGGAGGAGGCCTTCGAGGTGACGACCGACTCGCCGGCCCTGGTGTCGGTCGATGACTTTCTCGCCTGGAAACCGGAGGCGGGCGACTCGCCCCACGGCCGGGCGATCGGGGTCTATCAGTCATTGCTGGAGTTCCACCGGAAGGACGAGGACCCGGCGGCGTTCCTGCACGTCGATCTCGAGCGCCTGGCGTGGGCGGGCGGGGCGATGGTTGGAGAAGGTGCCGACGACCGCTTCAACGACGCGCTCGCGGCCTTCGCCGAGGCGCATGCCGGTCAACCCGAAAGCTCCCGCGCCCGCTGGCTGCTGGCCCAGCGGCTCATCGACGACGAGGAAACCGCGAAGGTCCACGCCGTCGCGGTCGCCGGCCGCGATGCGTTTCCCAAACATCCGTATGGGAAGCTCTGCGGCAACGTCTTGGCGCAACTCGAGCGACGAGAGATCGAGTTGACGACCGAGTCCCACTGGACGCCGGCGGGCGAGAAGATCCGGGTGACGCACCGGAATCTCGATCGCGTCTGGTTCCGGCTGTACTCGGTCGGCTTCGAACCGACGAAGCGGACGATCCAGGAGGATCCGCTGCCCGGGGACGATGGCCTCGATGAACTGCTCAAAACCGATCCCGTGCTGGCGTGGGAATCCGCGCTACCCGACGACGGCGACTATGCGAGCCGTACTTCGTGGCTGACGCCGCCCGCGGACCTGCCGAACGGGTATCACGTGCTGGTGGCCAGCGCGGAGGAGGGTTTCAAGATCGGCAAGGTGGCCGTGGGCCGGGTGGGCATCCACATCACGCCGCTGGCGATGACTGTGCGTCGCGGCACCGGCAGGGGACTGGAGGGTTTCGTGGTCGACGCGGTGAGCGGTGCGCCGGTCGAGGGGATCGAGGTCGGGGCGTGGAGCGATGAGGGTGACGACAAGTCGATGCGGAGCCGGAAGGTGACGACCGGGAAGGATGGTCATTTCGAGTTCAAGGAGGTTGAGCGCAGAACGCTGGTGATGGCGAAGCGGGGCGTGGACCGGGCGGTGGTCCGGACCTGGGGGGGAGGTCGCGGGAACTACGACGCGAAACCTTTCGAGCGGATCGTATTCTTCACCGACCGCGCGATCTACCGGCCCGGGCAGACGGTGCATTTCAAGGGCATCTGGTGCCGGTCCGACCGGAAGTCGGGGAAATATGGCGTGCGGACGGACCGGACCGCGACCGTGACGCTGCGCGATCCGAATGGCGAGGAAGTCGGGAAGATCGACGTCCGGCCCAACGACCGCGGTTCCTTCTCGGGGACATTTACCGCGCCGGAAGGCCGGGTGCTCGGGAACTACCAGATCCGGATCGACGGCCACAACGGCGGAACCTCGGTGCGAGTCGAGGAATACAAGCGGCCGAAGTTCTTCACCGAGGTCGAGCCGGCCGCCAATGCCGCGAAGCTCGGTGGCGAGGTGAAGGTCGTGGCGAAGGCCGAGGGCTACACCGGGGCGCCGGTGGATGGTGCCAAGGTGGCGTGGCGGGTGACCCGGCAACCGCGCTGGCCTGACTGGATCCGCTGGTGCTGGTGGTTCGAGCCTCCGGGCAGTGCGGCCGAGGAGATCGCGCACGGGATCGGCGAGACCGATGCCGACGGGCGCTACGAGATCGCCTTCAGCGCCAAGCCCGATCTCAGCGTGCCGGAGGATGTCGAGCCGGTGTTCGAGTTTGTCGTCACGGCCGACATCACCGACGGCACCGGGGAGACGCGCAGCGGCAGCCGCACGGTCTCGGTGGCCTACACGACGATGCGGGCATCGCTGACGACCGACGAGTGGCTGACGACCGCGGAGCCGGTGGAGATCACGCTGCGCACCGAGTCCCACGACGGCGAGCCGCGGGCGGCGGAGGGATTGTTGAAGATCCACCGCCTCAAGGAACCGGAGGTCTGTCCGCGACCGGAGCAGTGGGGAAATGGCCGCGGCAAGGATGGCAAGCCGGAGCATCCGTCGACCGATCCCGATGACTGGGAGCTGGGCGAAGTGATGGCGGAGATACCGCTCAAAACCGAGGCCGGTGAGGAAGGCGGGACGGTCGCCATCCGGGAGGGATTGAAGGCCGGGGCCTACCGGCTGGTGTTCGAGGCGAAGGATGCGAACGGGCGTGCGGTGAAGGCTTTCCGCGGCATCGAGGTGGTCGATCCGGAAGCCGAGGACTTTCCGACGATGCGTCCGTTTTTTGTCCAGGCGCCGGACTGGACCGTCGAGCCCGGCGGGGAGTTCGAGCTGTTCTGGGGCAGCGGACACGAGGCGGCCCGGGCGTTGGTCGAGTTCTATGCCGACGGCCGATTGTTGAAACGCCAGTGGTCATCTCCCGGCCGCACCCAGTCGCGCTTCGTATTTCAGGTCGATGGA
>ERZ869936.1993-NODE-1993-length-12907-cov-6.110878_pt1 | contig 12907 bp, 8 predicted proteins | sample MGYA00520876_ERZ869936 | MGnify/ENA primary metagenome ERZ869936 (study PRJEB32218, sample SAMN09650985) | biofilter metagenome | isolation source: enrty point of leading RO module | place: Saudi Arabia: Thuwal, RO plant located on Red Sea | collected 2016-02-17 ...
TGCTTCCCTGCCCCGAGGAGCGAACCTCCGGGCGTCCGCCCGCGCGGGCTCTATCCGTCTCCCCCGGCCGTCCGGCGGATGTCGCATGTGAGCAGCATGAGCCGGGACGCGGTGCAGCTGATGCGGCCCGGCACCGGCGGGATTCCGATGTGGGACGATGATTACGTCTTCACCACGGCGGCCGTTTCGGCGTCGACCGCCGGAGACACGCTGCCCGACGAAACCATCAGGCCCCGGTTGATTCCCTGCACGCCATTGCTGCCGGCGAAGGCGGCCTACAAACGGTTCGACGGATTGCTGGCGAACGGAGATCCGATCCCCGGTTCGATCCTGCAGGCGATGAACCAGGAGCCTCATCCGTCCTCCGGTGAGTTGTGGGGGCCGACCTACGAGGGAAGACTGTCGCGCACGTTGTCGTTTCTGGAGATCTTCTGGTGGGAACTCTGTTCGCCGGCCTGGGAATGTGTGCCGGGACAGATTCCCAACCCGGACTACGACCCGGATGCCGACGTGTGCGATCTGTTCCATCCGGATTACGACCCGGACAACATTGTGTGCCAGCCCACGATCGACGGGCAGGTGTGGGGCATCGTCTGCGACGGGGAGGTGGTCGCCCGCGCGGCGGCGGACGATGGTGGCATCATTCCCTGCACCGATCCGCCGCCCGAGCGCCGGTCGGCATTCTGGCGCTCGCCGATCGGCTGGTGGGGGCTGGGGGGCTGGAATTGGAACTGGTGGTGGGGCGTCGGTTGGTGGCGCTATCCCTACGGCTGGTGGAACGGGGGCTTTCCGGCCTGGAACGACTCCTGGTGGTGGGGTCCGTTCGGTTACGGCTGGTGGACCCACCGCTGGGGGGGCCGCCCGCCGACCGATGACGATCTGCTGGAACTGACGGCCGGCGACATGCCCGACCCGCCCTGCGGAGGGGGCGTCATTCGGCGCACGCGGTTCGGGTTCATCGTGTGGGAATCGGGCTGGCGCGTCCTGGGGGCCGACACCGACAACGAGGTCGCAACGATCGTCGGACCGCTGAAGTTCCGAGAGCCGTACCTCGTGGTGGAGAACCCCGAGCCGCCGGACTCCGCCTGTGATCAGGGATATGGGGCAACATGACGGCGATTCTGACCAGGTGGCCGCAGTCGCCGCGCGTGCAGTGGAACGAAACGAGGACCGGAGGATTACTGCCGGGCGTAGGCCGGTTCGTCCTGGCCGAGGGCGTGAGTCCTGAACTGTCGGGGGAAAACGTCGACGCGCAGCATCCCTGCGATGGGTGTTCCAAACAGGCGAGTCACCGGCGGAAGGGACCGCGGGTCACGTTCGTCACGCCCACCCTCGGGCTGGGAGGGGCCGAACAGTTTGCACGGATGCTGGTGACGAACTCGCGGGAGATCGCCTGGTCGGTGCTGGTCGTCAACCCGCACAACTGGCACCCGCACTGCGTCGGTCCGATATCGCAAGCGGCCGAGGTATTCACGGTGGGCCGGCCCGGCCCCGAAGACCCGCCCGGCATCCACTGGTGCTGTTCGCTGAGCTGCGCCGCCCGATCGGCGTTTCGGGACGCGGAACTCGTCTGCCACTGGGGCGGGGGGTTTGACGGGCCGTTTCCGCAGACGCCGCTCGTGTTCATCTCGCAGGGCCAATGCGAATGGACGCGCCGGGCATTTCGGAAGGCGGTATCCAACGGCACGACGCACCTGGTCGGCTGCAGTCAATCGGCGCTGGGTGTGCTCGACGATCTGCACCCGCCCGAGTTCCCAGCGCGGGTCATCTGGAACGGGGTCGACGAACGGCGTGTCTGCGTCGAAAAGGATCCGCGCACGGTCCGCCGCGAGGTCTGGCGTCTCCCGGAGCACTGGTTCGATTACACCTGGAAATACGCCGGTTACTGCGGACGGCTGAGCGATGAGAAGAATGTGCAGAGTGTGATTGAAGCGGTCGCCCAGTTGCCGAATTACTACCGTGCCGTTCTGATCGGGGGCACGGGTACGGCACGGGACGAGGTCCTGCGTCTGGCGAAGCACCGGCTTGGAGACCGCTGCACACTGGTCGAAGCGGTGGACGATATCGGGAACCATCTCAACGCGCTCGACTGCCTGGTGCAGGTCAGCCCGCGCGAAGGGAATTCACTGACAATCTGCGAGGCGATGCACGTGGGCGTCCCGATCGTCACGACGCGCACGGGCGCGATCGACGAGTTCGAGGAGTCGGCGGGCGGGCAACTGTACTGGTCCGTGCCGCCCGATCCCACCGCGCAGGAAACGGCCGTTCAGATCCGCGCGGCCGTGACGTCGGGCCGCTCCGATCGCAGGGTTCGTCGCGCCCGGGAGTTCGCCCGTCGCAACCTGACGGCCGAGCGGATCGGCCGCGAATGGTCAGAGTACCTGCTGAGCTTGATTAAGGAGCACAAGAATGCAAAGACCGGGTGACAAACCGATATGACTATATCAGTGTGATGACGTTGCTCAGGCCACAACCGAGACTGGCCAGTCGGCGTAGAGCGCTTCGGCCTGAGCCATGATGTGTGTGATAAACTGATCGAAGTCTTCGGGTTTCACTCCGCGTGTCCGCAGAACACGCTTCACCGCAGCACGCACAGCTGCTTGGACGTCTTCGCGATGAGGCTCTGTCCAGTCGACCTTCAGATTGCGTCTTATCGTTTGCACAACATCGTTGATCAATTCTCGAAGGAAGTCCACGCCGTAAATGTCGTTGTAGTTCGAGGCGACGGCGTCGTAAAACGCGAGTTCCTCTTCGCTGAGGCCCAATTCTGCCGCCCGTTTGTCGGAATCGTCCATTTCATGCTTGATCTGGATCATGGCGCGAATGACCGCCGCCGCGTCGATCAACCGGTTGTGGTACTTCTGCAGCGTGGTTTCCAACAATTCGCGGAAGCTCCGCGCCTTCGCGAGGTTCTTTCGTTCGCGAAGCTGGATCTCGTCGGCAAGCAGTTTCTCCAAGAGTTTCAGTCGCAGGTTCGGCAGGGGCTGATCCTTGAATGTCTGCAAGAACTGATCGTCCAGGATGGAGATGTCCGCTCCTTCAATGCCCGCGGACTCGAAGATGTCGACGACGCCCTCGGATTCAACGGTGTCGTCGACCAGATCCCGGACGGCGTGTTCCAACTCCCGCGGCGGCCGGCGCCCCGGAATCGTCTTTAGGATCTGCTTGCGAACGCGCTGGTAAAAGATGATCTCGTCTGCAAACGGCCGACAATCGTCCAGGTGTTTCACGAGCAGATAGGCCTGGGTCAGCCGCAATTCGGCCTGAAGGTAGTGATCCCGTAGTTCGTCATCGGCCGTCAGGTGGCCGAAGACGAGAGCGTACCGGTCCTCCAAATCAATGCGAGGTAGCCGCCGCCAGTCGCCATAGTTGATTCCCTCGGGCAGCAACTTCAGCACGGCTTCCAGGCATTCGAGGAACACCGGTTTTGCCTCTTCCGATACATCCGGTGCTGGTTCACCGCGGCCCCCTCCCTTCGTGTACTTGTTGGTCGCCTCACGGAGTTCGTCACCAACTCCGATGTAGTCCACCACCAAGCCGTGGGGCTTGTCGCGGAAGACCCGGTTGACGCGGGAGATCGCCTGGATCACGTTGTGCCCGCGCATCGGCTTGTCGATGTAGAGCGTGTGGAGGCAGGGAATGTCGGTTCCGGTCAGCCACATGTCGCAGACGATCACAATCCTCAGCGGGTCATCCGGATCAACCATTCGCTGCTTGATTGCATCGCGTTGGGCCTTCGTGGTGATGTGTCCGGCTTGGCTCCATTCGGGCGGGTCCTTTGAAAGGTCGCCGGTCATCACGATCTTGACCTCGGGGCATCCCGGCAACGCAGTGAGGGCGTCGTACAGCCGGACGCAGTTCTCACGGATCATGCAAACGACCATCGCCTTCCCATCAAGCGTCGCATGGCGAGCGATGAAATGATCCAGTAAGTCCTGGGCGAGTTCGTCGACGCGATCTTTGGAACCGGCCGCCTTCGCCAGTGCGGCCCATCGCGACTTGCGGCGTTCCAGGTCGCCGACAACCTCGACGGGCTGATCGTCGACGATGTCCTGCAGTGCCGCATCAACGTCGGTCTTGTTCAGGTTCAGCTTAACCTGGCGCGGCTCGTAGAAGATCGGAACCGTCGCGTGATCCTCCTGCGACTGCTGCATGTCGTACCAGTGGATCAGATCGCCGAAGACCTCGACCGTATCCGCACTGCTGAATGAGACGGGAGTCCCGGTGAATCCGAGCCGGCGGGCATTGGGAAGCGCCTCAGCCAGGTAGCGCGCGAAACCCTTCAGGAACCCGTACTGACTCCGATGCGCCTCATCGGCAATGACGATGATGTTCGATCGAGTCGACAGCACCGGATGCTCAATCTCTCCCTCTTCGGTCTTAAGACGAAACTTCTCAATGGTCGTGAAGATGACCTCGCCCCCTTCGGTCTGTAGGAGATCGCGCAGTTCGTCAACGGTCCCTGCGTGCTTCACATCCCCGACAAGCGAACGGGCTGCGACAAACTGGTCGTGTAATTGATCGTCAAGGTCGGTGCGATCGACCTGAATCACGAATGCTGGGTTCAGACCGGACTGACGGCGCAGGATGCCGACCAGGAAAGCCATCGATAAGCTCTTGCCTGAGCCGGTCGTGTGCCAGATCACACCGATTCGTTTGTCGCCGTCGGACTCCAACGTCTCGAGGGCCTTCTCGGCGGCGATTCGGACGGCGAAGTACTGGTGGTACTTGGCCCCCTTCTTGGTGATCTTCTCGTTCGCGACTTCGAACACCAGGAAATCGCGGATGTAGCTCAGCAGCCTGTCTTTCGGAAACAGCCCTTCAACGAGCGTCTTCATCGTGCCGGTCGTATTCGGCTCCATTTTGAAGCCGTCGATCGACTTCCACGGAGCGAACCATTCCCGGTTCGCTGTCCAGACGCCGTGTAGCGTGGTGACACCATCCGAGACAACCGTGACGGCATTGAACTCGAAGATCTGCGGAATGTCGTGTCGGTAATGGGCAATCTGATTCAGTGCGTCGTCGACAGTTGGCTGGTCACTGTACGGGTTCTTCAGTTCAAACAGCACCAGCGGGAAGCCGTTGATATACAACACGACGTCCGGCCGACGGTCGTTTTGGCCGTGAACCGGAAGCTGGTTGACAATCAGGAACTCGTTGTTGTCCGGGTCGTCCCAGTCGATGGCGTAGAGGTGGCGATGCTCGACGCGGTCGTCCGGGAGTTCGACGCGGACCTCGATACCCCGCGTGAGATCGCGATGAAACGCCATATTGCGGCGGAGTGCATCGACTCCTTCCGGTCGAGAGAATCGACGTACGGCTTCTTCCAGACTGTTCTCCGGAAGGTCCGGGTATCGTGCCGCCAGCGTGCGCCGCATAACATCGCGGAGAACGACCTCGCTCGGTTCGCGGTCGAGTTCTGAACCGTGGCAGTAGGCATCCTCCCCGTAGAGCTGCTTCAGCCGCTCGATCGTCGTCAGTTCGAATTCAGTTTCTGTGCCGTGGTGAGGCATGCCTAACCTCTTCGACGTCTGGTCCCCGCAGTATCAAGGTGGTCACCACAATGACCAACGACGAGGATCTGCCGACCATTCGAGTTCGTCGCCTTTCCGAAGTAGACTCGCAGCCATTTGTTCTGGACGGGGCCAAGCTTCAGATGCGGGGTGATGTCGACTGTTTCGCCATTGAAATCGACGCGTCGAGCTGCCGAAGCACTTGAGTCACGATTCGTCATCGATCCTTCGGTCATCGTCATCTCAAATCCGCCGGACCGTTCTCTGAACAGGTCGACAATGCGTCCGGACTCCGTTCCGTCTCGGTACAACAATTCGTGCATTGTCGTTGCCAGGTGCCACAGCAGCCGCACGACCTGCGGCATCTCGCGTCTCAGGCTATTGAACTCAGCCCGCTCGGCAGATCGTCGCGCCTCAGGCGTGAATGCAATACGGTCCGGAAAAAGCGTTTCGATTGCGTTTATTGCATGGCCGATTGATTCAACCGGCAAACCGTGGTCAGCAATCAGCTGCAGCACCTCAGTCAGTCGACTCGCGTCGGCTTCTGCTGATGCTGCGCGTTGTTCCGCATCTCGTCTGCGGAATTCTTCCGTACGAATCGTGGTCTCTGCCTGATCCGCTCGCTCCTTTGCTTCTTCGAGTTCAAGCTGCAGACGCTCAACATCGGCCTCGAGTCGCTTTACCTCGTTGTTACAGTATTCGACGAATTCACTGTCGTGGCCGCTCTCCCGCGCCTGCTGGATGACACGTTCAATTTCAGCGCGACGCTCCAGTTGCTCGACATCAGCAATTGACCCGACGGAATGCCGAGCCGATGCGGTGAATCGACGGGCCAGTGCCTCAACAATGAGATCCCGGATGACATCCTGCCCGAGAGAATCGACGTCTCGATCCAGGAAGAACCGATGCCGACGGTAGTCGTAAGGAGCGTCCAGGCGAAGACCGGGCATGTACACTCGTGCCATCCCGTGCGTACAGCGGTAATTCTCCGGGATCATCCATTCCAGCTCTTCGTTCAATTCGCGAGCGGGGGCGTCGTACACGACGGCAATTCCCGCGAGCAGCTTTGCCAACTCGACAGGATTGAGAACAGGCCGTTCGGTAACCCGGCTCGTCCGAATGACTACGATGGGGCACTGTCGGTCGGGATTCGCCAGCTCGTCCCGAAATGCAGCCCCGCCGCCGACATCAAGCCGGCGAGGAGTCGTAGATGACTTTGTAGTTCCCAAACAGGCGGAATACCTCGAATCGTCGAGAAGCTTCAGAACGATGCCGGGCGCGGAAGATGGCGGTGAATCAGGTTCCTCACCAATGAATCCGGGAATAATCCAGTGGTGGTTGGAGATCGCGAATTCCAAACTGCCATCTTCCTGAAGCGCAATTCCGATATTCGTTTGCCATCGGCGCGACTGGGGAAACTGCCCGCACGGATGAGTCAGGCACAGTGCCCAGAACTGCGGGGCGTCATCGGTTCCGGAGCCAACGAACCGGCGTGTCTCCACAAGGGTGCCTTGACCGCTGGGAGGTGCCCATTGGCCGCCGGTAAAGAACCAGGAGCCGCGGTTGTATGCATCGTTCCTCTCAACGCGTTTACCGATCCAGAATCGGACGTCACGGACAACGTCTCCCCAGTCGATTGCCGCATCGGTTGTCGGTCGAAGAATGAAGCGCGTGCGATAATGAAGCGTCGCGTTGGCAGGTAGATTCATTGGCTCGCTCCGATCGGTTCGCGATTCCGGTAGGCGATCTCGCGGCCGCGAGTTTCATAGGCCTGATTGAGCAGTTCCTCCTCAGTGAGATCAGGCTCGAACAGGGTGCGTTCGGTATTGGTGATTCTCAGCAGCCGCCTCTCTGTGGCCTCGTGATCTTCGAGGCTTCCGTCGGCCAGGATATGGCGGATGGGGAATTGATGGTCACGAAGGTGGCGGCAGATCAGGACGGTGCGGTGGCAGTCGAGCGGTTCCTTTTCCGCGCACATCAATGCGATGCGGTGCTTCTGCAGTCCCCGGACGGTGCGGTCGAGTCCTTCGCGGAAAGCCAGGAGGTCGGCAATTCTCTCGTAGACCGCCTGACCGTCGTCGTAGCATTGCGGTTCGTCTCGGCGGGCTCCGAGTTCCCGGCCGAGGAAGACGTAATCGATTCCGGCTTTCTTCAAGCCTGCCTGAAGTTCAGCTTTCACGTACTGCGGCAACCGGCTCGACGGCTGCGACCGCACATCTGCCACAGCTGTGACGCCGTGCTTCTGCAGCAACGCCACAAACTCGACCCACTCGTGCGTGGAGTGGCCGATCGTGAACAGGACGGGCCGCTCGGCTTCCATCAGGCGACATCCTCCGTTGTTGCGCACGCGTGCGCAACAATCGGCATTGTCGCGCACCGGTGCGCAGCAAGCCGAGTTATCGCGCACGGCCTCAGCCTCTCGTTCGTGGTCGGTTCGAATTCAAGTTCAGAGCCGCGTTGGGACATGGATCGCGTCAGTTGGACTTGCAGGAAACTGAGGAGTCATCCAGACTTGCGTCGAATCGCCGTGCTTCGATCGGGAAATGCTTGAAGTCTGGTCTTGACAGGCCGATAATCTATGGCAGCTCATCTGCCAGGTGCAGAAGGAGTTCCGACGCCGTGCCTTCCCGGGTGCGGCGTCAGCCATTTCAGGGGTTTGCTCGATCGCGCTCCTTTCGAAGTTTGTTCTGTGTGTGCTGCCTGTTCGTCGGAAACGCTGTGATCAGCAGGTAGTAGGTGGATCGAACTCCCAGCACGACGAGGTACTCCTCGCCGAACCACAGGTGGACGCGCTCGTCCCGGTTCTTTCGCACCGTCCAGACATCCACGTCGCCGTGGTTGTCAATGATTGGCCGCGTCCAGGGAATCCGTTCACAGCGTCTCAAATCCGGGGTCCGATGCTCTTCGACCTTTCCCTCTGAGACGCAGTGCCAGAACGTGAACTCCTTTCCGTCATGTGACGGGTGCCGGCGCACTCCGACACGCTGCCCCCGCAGGGATGGCTGTGAGGCGACGAAGTCGGCACGGAAGACCGCGTAGACGGCATCGATGTAATCGTTCCAACTGCCGTTATGGTCATTCAACGTGATGATCGCAGGAAGCCAGGCCGGAGTGCTCATGGGCCACCTCCCGCCTGCCAGCGCAGAACATTGAACTTCGGCTCTCGCAGCCACGTCGTCGTTCCGAGCGGCCAGTGTGTCCGCTCCTGGATCCTCTCGATCACGCGCTGCTTCGCTTCGCTCCCCTGCAGTCCGCGCACACGGTGAGCCAGGGCGCCGATCAGTAAATCCGCCAACTGCAACACGGGAGATTCTTCCGAGCGGATCGGCTGGACCCGTTCGATCATCCGGCAGCCGAAGTCATACCGGCTGTTGCACAAGACCTCGCGCAGCTTACGCCCCTTGACGGCGCTGTGCGTGTCCTTGATATCCAGGTAGATGCAGTAGCGCTCCCGAGGGGAGACAATCGGCTCCAGCAGCGTGAAGCACATCTTGTAGTACCACTGGTCGTGGTCCTGGCTGTACCGTGAGTGGTCGAGCAGAGATTTGTCTGGAATGACGATGCCCCGAAAGTGCAGATCGTCGTCGTCGAAAAACAGATTGAGCAGATCGAGGTACAGCTTCTGCCCGCCGGGCGACACCTTCACCCACTTGATCTCGAATTCCGGAGGAAGTCCGTGATCCCGTTTGATTTCCTGCACACGCCTGGAAATCTGAGGGGTGGCGTCAAGAGGGCACCAGACGGCTCCGAGCACCATCACCGGAATCTGGTCGTGCTCTAGATGGCAGCTTTCGTCGAGGTAGACGTTGTAGGTCTCAGCCATCAGGCGACCTCCTCGACCAGTTTCTCGGCCTGCCGCAACCGGATTTCGCCGGACAGCAGTTGCGGCAGCAGAGCATCGCGGGTCTGGGCGATGACCGTCGATTCGCGAAGGTTTTCAGCAACCTGCTCATGCCACTCATCGGTGCGGACCACGAACGCATCGAGCACAGGACGCGCCGGGATGAGTACGGGAATTGGTCGGAAACTGCGTTTGCTGATCTCCGCGAATGTGGTCCCACCGGCCCGCGACAGGATTTCGTCCATGTTCTCTTCGGCCCAACGCAACACGTACTGGTTCGGCAGTTGCTTATCGCAAATCATGGCGATGAACCCCTGATTCACCGCAAGCGGCACCTCGGCGATTGCGAGATAACCGATGGGGGCGCGGGATGAGAGCAGCACCGTTCCTTTTGGCAGCAGCCCCGAGCTGATTCGGCCGAGGCCGGCTTCTGTGATCTTTCTTTCTGTATCAAGCACCACGGGATCGACCAAGCGTGACAGATCGCGTGGGGTGCACCAATGGATTGTCCCCCCTTCCCAATAACGCGGTTCATTCGTGCTGGGCGTTGAACCGCCCACTACGCGAACGGCCTCCCCAATCGTCGACACATGCCACCCCTCCGGGATCGGGCCGAGGGGGGAATCGGTGAAGCGGTCGGGAAACAGGGCGGCGAGGTCGGGGGACATGCCGAAGGGCTGGCGGCCGGCAGCTTTGGCGGTGACCGGGTCGAAGTCCACGAACCACGACTTGAACAACGCCCGCGCCATCCCCTCCAGCGTCACGTTCATCTGCCGGTTCAACTCGATCTTGTCATCCAACGCGCCAAGGATCCGTGCAATGGCTCGCTGCTCGGGGAGAGGCGGAAGGTCAAAGCGGAAAGCTTCAATTCGGCTCGGCGCAGTGTGGACAATTTTCGTACCAGAAGATGTCGCGAAGAGCTCCTGATTGAATTCGGACCAGAGAAAGACCCAATAGAGAAAGTCCTCATCTACGCAGTCAGGTCGTTCTACGACGACCTTCCCGAGTCGCTGGTTGTGAAGATAGGTGCGTCCATCGTCGGGGATACGTGCCGGGATTCCGAGAATCTCACCACCTGCGGTTTGGCATGTCATCACAAGGAGCGTGTCCCCTGGCTTCAGCTCGTAGTCACGCGGGTAGTCCGCTCTGTACTCCTTCACGGCAGTGGATTCGAATCGGAATCCCCCTGTGTAACGAAAATTCCCCACGGCAACGACGATCGGGCGACCAGTGAGTTCTTCACTGAAGAATTCGCTTTTGAACGGCCACCCGTGCTTAATGCTGACAACGTCACCAAGTCGAACGGGGGACCACTTTCCATTAGACAGCATCCGCCACCTCCTTCAGGCCGGCGCGGATGGCCTTCTCCAGCTTGGCCGAGCGGGTGAACTGCGCTTCCAACTGCTTCACCAGTTTCGGAAACCGCTCCTCAAACGGCTCGTCGTCGTCCGGGCCGTCTTCATTACCGACGTAGCGGCCTGGCGTCAGGGCATAGTTGTGCTCCCGGATTTCCTCCAGTGACGCCACGTGACAGAAGCCCGGCACCGATTCCGGCACTCCCTTCCTCTTGAACGTGCGGTACACCTCGGCGATCCGCTCAATTTCCTCGGCCGAAAGCTGCTTCTGCTTCCGTGAACCGGGGATCAGCGTTCCCAACCGGCGGCCGTCGATGAACAGCACCTCGTCGGGGCGCTTGCGGTAGCCTTTCGTCTTCCCGTCCCGGTTCCGCGACAGGAACCACAGGCAGCAGGGGATCTGCGTGTTGGCGAAGAGCTGGCCGGTGAGCTGCACAATGCAGTCCACATAGCCCGCTTCGACCAGTGCCTTGCGGACCGTCAGCCGGGACGTTTCGCCGTTGGACAACTCGCCGGTCGCCATGACGAAACCTGCCGTGCCTCCTGGCTTCAGATGGTGGAGGAAATGCAGGATCCACATCGTGTTGGCATTGCGGGGCGAGAGGGGCATGTTGTCGTCGCCGAGCTTCAGCCGGGGATCTTTGTCCGGCACCCGGTTCGCGCCCCAGCCCTCATTCCCCTTCGCACCGTCGTTGAACGGGGGATTGGCCAGCAGGTAGTCCGCCCGCAGCTTGTCGTGCCGGTCGTCGAAGTACGAGTTCCCGAGCTCGATCTTGCCGTCCAGACCGTGAATGAACAGGTTCATCCGGCACAGGCGATACGTGAAGTCTTTCGACTCCTGCCCGTAGAAGGACAGCCGGCCACTGTGTTTCGTGAAGATGTCCGACTGCACGAACATGCCGTCCGACCCGCAGCAGGGGTCGGTGACAATCCCTTCCGTTGGCTCCAGCATCGCCACGAGCGTGCGCACGATGGACGCCGGCGTGAAGTACTCGCCACCCCGCTTTCCTTCGGAGTTGGCAAACTCGCCGATGAAATACTCGTAAACTCGCCCGACGAGATCTTCGCCCCCGTGGTCCTGCTTGAAGATGTCCTTCGAGAACAGATTGATCAGCTGCGTGACGTTTTCGCGATCCAGATTCGAGCCCGCGTAGACGCGGGGGAGCAGACCGCGCAGCTTTTCCGGGTAGGCTTTCTCCAGGGATTCGAGCGCATCATCCAGTCGGACTTTGATATCATCGGCCTGGGCATGCTGGAGCAGTTCCGACCAGCGGGCCTTCTTCGGCACGATGAAGGTCCGGGCCTGTGCGTACTCGTCCGGGTCTTCGAGGATGGACTTCGCGACCTTCGGATCGGTAGTGTGGTAGTCGCTGTCGGGATCGGCAATGAGCTTCTCCAGCTCTTCGCGACGGCGTTCGTACCGCAGCGACAGAAAGCGGAGAAAGATGATCGGCAGCACGTACCGTTTGTAGTCAGCCGGCTCGATCGACCCGCGCAGATTGACGGCTGCCTGCCAGAGCTCCTTGATCAGGTCGGAGACGCCGTTGCCTGCGCCGTTTCTGTCCGCTTTTTTTGACTTCGTCTTCTTCTTCGCCATATCTCCGGCTACACCCTGTCGTGTGTTTGGCCACAAGCGTAAGCGACCGTTTCACAGGTCCGCCTGCGTCTATCATGAGATCGTACCGGTAGTAACGTGCGATTTCACACCACTCGCTGGTTCGGTCAACCGCGTCACGGCTGCGGCTCGGCATCACGCGCGATGATGCAAACCGTGATGCTGGACGTTGGGCGGTCGATTGCCTGCTGACGACCACCGTGGTCAAATCGGGGAATGGCGGATTCCTTCAAGTGTCGAAGGGACCGATCGCCACCGTCGTCGGCCCGGCGTCGGAGTTTCGGGATGATCTGCGGGGATGGGACATCGAACCGGCGACCTCTTCTCGTGCGATATAGAGAGCCAAGCGTCTACCACCGACTACCACCACCTACCACCAGAAACGCGAAATCCCGCAGTAACGAGCGAGTGGTAGTGAGCGGGCTTGAAACCGGGACGACGTTTCGTAAAGTACGGACGTCGTTACCGTTACGGTAGTCGGCGTGCCAGCACGGACCTGCTTCACACGGAAGAGGTCACAGGTTCAAGTCCTGTAACGCCCATTTGGCATAACTCTCGCTGATCGCATCGCTTGCGTACCTGC
>ERZ869936.1994-NODE-1994-length-12906-cov-3.708038_pt1 | contig 12906 bp, 14 predicted proteins | sample MGYA00520876_ERZ869936 | MGnify/ENA primary metagenome ERZ869936 (study PRJEB32218, sample SAMN09650985) | biofilter metagenome | isolation source: enrty point of leading RO module | place: Saudi Arabia: Thuwal, RO plant located on Red Sea | collected 2016-02-17 ...
GTCCTCGATGCGGTAGACGAAGCTGTCGGTGGCGGAGCTGCCCGGCGCGAGCCCGGAGAAGCCGGCGTCGGCGTTGTAGCTGATGGTGTTGTTGCCGGCGTTGAAGGAGATGACGGCGCCGGAGGCGAGCGCAGGGAGAAGATCGAGAAGCGCGAGGACGCCTGGCGGCGCGAGCTGTCGCCGGAGCGCTTCCGCGTGATGCGGCAGAAGGGCACCGAGCGTCCGTTCAGCGGCGAGTACTGGGCCACGCGCACGCCCGGCGTGTACGCGTGCGCCGCATGCGGCACGGAGCTCTTCCGCAGCGACGCCAAGTTCGACGCCGGCTGCGGGTGGCCGAGCTTCTTCGAGCCCTTGGACGGAGCGCGGCTCGAGGAGCACCGCGACACGTCGCACGGCATGGTCCGCACCGAGATCACGTGCGCCCGCTGCGACGCCCATCTCGGCCACGTGTTCCCGGACGGGCCCCCGCCGACCGGGCTGCGCTACTGCATCAACTCGGTGTGCCTGCGCCTCGATCCCCAGGACGGCTGAGACCACCGTCAGCAGGTGCCGGGAGGCCGCGGCGCGGGGCCGGATGCCCCGCGGCGGGAGCGGCGCCGGGCGGGCTCGCGCAGGCTCGGGCGGCGCCACCCCGGCCTTGCGAATTCCTCCGGGAGCGGTCGCGCGCGGGCCTTAGAATTGCCGGATGGGGCGTCGTGCAGGGCGCCCGAGTCGAATCCGGAGGTCCGAGATGGAAGACGCGACCGAGTTCCTGGCGCTCGAGCGGGCGATCGCGCCGTTCGCGGAGGGCTTCACGGTGCGCAGCGCCGAGGCGGACGGGCTCTGCGGCGTGTACCTCTTCCGCGCCGCGAAGGGCCAGGAGGTCGGAGTCTTCGCGGGGCTGCTCATGGACGAGTCGGCCCTCCCCCACGTGGCCTTCGGCGGCTCCCCGGAGGCGCTGGTGATGGCCTACGTGCAGCCGCTCGGCGGCTCGGCGCGGGCCGAGCTCGTGGACGACCTGGACGGCATCTTCGAGATCGCCCACGAGACGCTGATGCCGCTCGCGAGCCCGGAGCCGTTCGAGTTCTTCGAGGACCAGCCGGGGGCGCTCCTGCGACGCCGGCGGCTGCCGGAGAGCGCCGCCTCGCTGACGGACCGGCGGCTGCTCGAGTTCTGCCGCGGGAGCCTCGCGCTGCTCGGCCAGGTCGACCTCCTGGACACGCTCCGGGAGTACGAGATCCGCTAGACCGACGGGCGCAAGTCCATATCTCATAATAACTTGCACGACCCACTCCCGATCCGGACAGACGACCGGGAAATCTTGAGTATCTTCTAAGGATTAGTAGGATAGGAGGGTCGGCAGGCCGCCCGCCCCGCGGGTCCCGGCCGATCCCCGCTGCAGTCCACTCCCCAGACCGAGCGGGCACCGGCGCTGCGGCCGGCGCCCTGGAGGCTCCCCCGATGAGCGAGACCGATGAGACCCCCATCCTCGACGTGCGCGACCTGCGGGTCGCGGTCGACGGCAAGGAGATCCTGCAGGGCCTGACGCTCGCGATCGCGCCGGGCGAGACGCACGCCATCATGGGCCGCAACGGCAGCGGCAAGAGCACGCTCTCCGCCGCGATCATGGGCCACCCGCGCTACGAGGTCACCGGGGGCGACATCCGCTACCGGGGCGAGAGCATCCTCGACATGCCGGTCCACGAGCGCGCGCGGGCGGGCATCTTCCTGTCCTTCCAGTACCCGGTCGCGCTGCCGGGCGTCAGCGTCTCGAACTTCCTCCGCCAGGCGGTGAAGGCGGTGCGCGGCGACCAGGTGCCGACGAAGCAGTTCCGGCCGCTCGTCAAGGAGAACCTGCAGCGCCTCGACATCCCGCAGTCGTTCATGACGCGCTACGTCAACGACGGGTTCTCCGGCGGCGAGAAGAAGCGCCTGGAGATGCTGCAGATGCTCATGCTGCAGCCGGCGCTCGCCATCCTGGACGAGACCGACTCGGGGCTCGACATCGACGCCCTCAAGGTCGTCTCCGACGCCATCAACCTGCTGCGCGGCGAGGGCCGCAGCCAGCTGCTCATCACCCACTACCAGCGCATCCTGCGCTACGTGAAGCCCGACCACGTGCACGTCCTGCTCGGCGGCCGGATCGTGCGCAGCGGCGGGCCCGAGCTCGCCGACGAGCTCGAGAAGCACGGCTACGAGTGGCTGGAGACCGAGGCCGCCTAGCGGCGCAGGAGCCCCCATGTCCGACACGCTCGCCGACCGCCGCACCGACGACGCCGAGCGCCCGAAGGGCGCCGCTGGCACGCGCGGGATCAACGAGGACTACGACACCCGCTACGGGTTCCGCGACGACGAGAGCGCCTACGACTTCAAGTCGAAGAAGGGCCTCGACCACGAGATCGTCGAGATGATCTCGCGCTACAAGCGCGAGCCCGAGTGGATGCGCGAGATCCGCCACGCGGCGCTCGACACGTTCCTGGCGCGCAGGATGCCCGACTGGGGCAACACGCACCTGCTGAACGACATCGACTTCGCGAACATCCACTACTACGTGCGCGCGAGCGAGCGCCAGTCGAAGAGCTGGGACGACGTCCCGGAGTCGGTGAAGAACACGTTCGAGAAGCTGGGCATCCCGGAGGCGGAGCGGAAGTTCCTCGCCGGCGTCACGGCCCAGTACGAGAGCGAGGTCGTCTACCACTCGATCCGCGAGGACCTCGAGAAGCTGGGCGTGATCTTCACGGACATGGACTCGGGCCTGCGCGAGCACCCCGAGATCGTGAAGCGCTGGTTCGGCACGGTCATCCCGCCGGAGGACAACAAGTTCGCCGCGCTGAACACGGCCGTGTGGTCCGGCGGCTCGTTCGTCTACGTGCCGAAGAACACCGAGGTGGCGATCCCGCTCCAGGCCTACTTCCGCATCAACACGGAGAACATGGGCCAGTTCGAGCGCACCCTGATCATCGCGGACGAGGGCAGCAAGGTGCACTACATCGAGGGTTGCACCGCCCCCACGTACAGCAGCGACTCGCTGCACTCGGCCGTCGTCGAGCTGATCGCGCTGGACGGCGCCACGATCCGCTACACGACGATCCAGAACTGGTCCAAGAACGTCTACAACCTCGTCACGAAGCGCGCCGTCGCGCACCGCAACGCGCGCGTCGAGTGGATCGACGGCAACCTCGGCTCCAAGCTGACGATGAAGTACCCGGCCGTGTACCTGGTCGGCGAGGGCGCGCACGCGGAGGTGCTCTCGGTCGCGTTCTCGGGCGCCGACCAGCACCAGGACGCCGGCAGCAAGATCATCCACGCCGCGCCGCGGACGACGTCCGTGGTCACGTCCAAGTCCATCAGCAAGGACGGCGGCCGAGGCAGCTACCGCGGGCTCGTGAAGGTCTACCCCGGCGCCAAGGGCAGCAAGGTCAACGTGAAGTGCGACGCGCTGCTGCTCGACGAGCGCTCGCGGTCCGACACCTACCCGACCATGGAGGTGGACGACGACGCCGTCGCCATCGAGCACGAGGCCACGGTCTCCAAGGTCGGCGAGGAGCAGCTCTACTACCTCATGAGCCGCGGGCTGACGGAGGACGAGGCCACCGTGCTGATCGTCAACGGCTTCATCGAGCCCTTCACGAAGGAGCTCCCGATGGAGTACGCCGTGGAGCTGAACCGACTCATCCAGCTCGAGATGGAGGGGTCGATCGGCTGACGCCGGCGGCCGTCGCAGCATGTCCCAGCAGACCACGGGCGACGACGCCTGCCAGACCTCCCGCGAGAGCGCCGTGGCGCGCCTCGCGGCCGACGACCCGCAGTGGCTCGCCGCGGCCCGCCGCGACGCGCTCGCCGCGTTCGAGGCCGCGGGCCTCCCGGCGCGCAGCCAGCACCTCTGGCGCTACACCGACCCCGCGCGCCTCCTGCCGGGCGACCGCGAGCCGACGCCGGCGGGCCAGCCCTTCGGCGACCTGCCGCCGGACTACCACGACGGCACGTTCGAGCACGTCGCCGCGCTGGCCCTCGAGCGGGACGGCCGGCTCCTGCGCACCGCCGTGGACGAGAGCCTCGCCGACGCCGGCCTGCTCGTGTGCGACCTGCGCACGGCGGCGCGCGAGCACGAGGCGCTCGTCCGGCCGCGCCTCCTCTCGCTGACCCAGCCGGCGCTCGACAAGTTCGAGGCGCTGTCGGTCGCGCTCTTCACGGGCGGCCCGTTCGTGCGCGTGCCGCGCGGGCTCGCCGTGGAGCGCCCGATCCGGGTCGCGCACCGCGTCGGCGGCGACGGGCTCGTCGCGAGCCGGGCGCTGGTGATCGTGGAGTCCGGCGCCGAGGCCACGGTGGTGTTCGACCTCTCGACGGCCTCCGCCGAGGACGCCGCGCTGTTCCACACGGGCACCGAGGTGATCCTCGAGGCGGGCGCCCGCCTGCGGCTCGTCACGATCCAGGCGGCCGGCCGCAGGCTCGTGCACGCTCCGGTCGTGCGCTGCCGCGTCGAGCGCGACGCGGCGCTCGAGACGGTATCCGTCGTCCTCGGCGGCGGCCTCGTGAAGGCGCAGCAGACGACCGAGCTCGTGGGCCGCGGCAGCGAGGTGAAGGTGCTCGGCATCGTCTTCGCGGACGGCCGCCAGCATCTGGACCACCACACGCTGCAGGACCACCTGACGGCCCACACGTCGAGCGATCTCGACTACCGCACGGTCGTCGCCGACCGCGCGCGCTCGGCCTACACCGGCAACCTGCGCATCGGCCTCGAGGGCTCCGGCGCCGACGCGCACCAGCGCAACCACAACCTGCTGCTGTCGGAGCGCGCCCGCGCGGACACGATCCCCGAGCTGGAGATCCTGACGAACGACGTCTCCTGCTCGCACGCCGCGGCCGTGGGCCCGCTGGACGAGGACCAGCTCTACTTCTGCACGAGCCGCGGCCTGTCGCCCGCGGAGGCCAAGAAGCTGATCATCGCGGGCTTCCTGGAGCCGGTCATCGCGCGCGTCCCCGGCGAGGACCTGCAGCTGCGCGTGCGCACGGCCCTGGCGACGCGCCTCGAGGCGGTGGTCTGATGGCCGCCCATCGCCTCTGTGCGGTGTCCGAGCTGCCCGAGGGCGTGGCGCGCGTCTTCGAGGCCGGCGGCCACCGGATCGCCGTCGCGCGCTCGGGCCGCACCGTGTTCGCGCTCGAGGACCGCTGCAGCCACGACGACGGCGAGCTGGGCGAGGGCGAGGTGCGCGGGCTGTCGCCGGAGGGCGGCGAGATCGAGTGCCCGCGCCACGGCGCGCGCTTCGAGATCTCGACCGGACGTGCCACGCGCATGCCGGCCGTCGCCCCGGTGGAGACGTTCCCGGCCCGCATCGACGGCGACGTCGTCGTCGTGGACCTGCCGGAGTCCTGAGCCCGTGAGCGGCACCAGCACCTCCAAGGCCACCCCGGCGGGGCGCGAGCGCGCCCTCGACCTCGCCGCGATCCGCGCCGACTTCCCGATCCTCGCGACACGCGCCCGCGGCGAGCCGCTCGTGTACCTCGACAACGCGGCGACGTCGCAGAAGCCGCGCCAGGTCATCGACGCGCTGACGGCCTACTACACGACGTCGAACGCCAACGTGCACCGCTCGGTGCACTACCTGGCCGAGCGCGCCACGATGGCGTACGAGGAGGCGCGGGCGCGCGTCGCGCGCTTCGTCAACGCGCCGGCGCCCGAGAGCGTCGTGTGGACGCGCGGCACGACCGAGGCGATCAACCTCGTGGCCGCCTCCTGGGGGCGGCGCAACCTGGCCCGCGGGGACACGGTGCTCCTGACCGAGATGGAGCACCACAGCAACCTGGTGCCCTGGCACCTCCTGGCGAAGCAGACCGGCATCCGGCTGGCGTTCGTGCCCGTGACCGACGACGGGCGGCTCGACCTCGACGCGGCGCACGCGCTGCTCGCCGAGCGGCCGCGGCTCTTCGCGTTCATGGCGAAGTCCAACGTGCTCGGCACGGAGAACCCGACGGCGGAGCTGTGCCGCGTGGCCCGCGAGCACGGCGCCGCCACGCTGGTGGACGCCGCCCAGGCCGTCCCCCACGGCGCCGTGGACGTGCAGGCTCTCGGCTGCGACTTCCTGGCCTTCTCGGCGCACAAGATGCTCGGCCCGATGGGCATCGGGGCGCTGGTCGTGCGCCCCGAGCGCTACGCGGAGATGGACCCGTACCAGGGCGGCGGCGAGATGATCCGGCGCGTGCGGCTCGAGTCGAGCACCTACGCCGACCCGCCGCTCTGCTTCGAGGCCGGCACCCCGTCGGCGGCCGACGCCATCGCGCTGCACGCGGCGATGGACTACCTGGAGCGCCACGACCTCGCGGCCGTCCACGAGCACGAGGCGCGGCTGACGCGCGTCGCGCTCGCCCTGCTGCACGAGCAGGGCGTGCGCACCTTCGGGCCCGCCGACGAGCGCCTGCGCGCCGGCATCGTCAGCTTCGAGGTGCCGGGCGTGCACCCGCACGACGTGTCGTCGCTGCTCGACGGACGCGGCGTCGCGATCCGCGCCGGCCACCACTGCTGCCAGCCGCTGATGCGGCGCCTGGGCGTGGTCGCGACGTCGCGCGCCAGCTTCTACCTCTACAACACCGAGGACGAGGTGCGCGCGTTCGCGGACGGTGTCCGCCACGTGCGGGAGGTCTTCCGGCGATGACCGCGCAGGGCCCCCCCGAGCCCCCGTGCGACGACCTCTCCCGCGAGGTCATCCTCGACCACTACCACGCCCCGCCCGGCAAGGACGCGCTCGAGCGCGTGGACGTGGAGGCCGAGGGCATGAACCCGCTCTGCGGCGACGAGCTGGACCTGGCGATCCAGCTCGGCGCCGCCGGACGCATCGAGGGCCTGCACGTGGACGGCCGCGGCTGCGCGATCTCCGTCGCGTCGGGCTCGATCCTGCACGACCTCGTGGCGGGCCGGACGCCCGCCGAGGCGCGCCGCATGCTGCGCGCCGTGAAGGACGTCATGCACGGCGGCAGCATGCCGGACGACGTCGACCTCGGCGACTTCGACGCGCTCGAGGGCGTCAAGGCGTTCCCCGTGCGCATCAAGTGCGCGCTGCTGCCCTGGACCACGCTCGAGGAGGCGCTCGGCAAGGCCGAGGCGCTCCTCGCCGACCGCGGCCCCGTCGCGGAGGGAGACTCACGATGACCGACCCCACCGACGCCGTCCCCCACGGCCAGGGAGGCTACCCGGGCCACCCGGGCGCCATGGGCCTCTCCGTCCAGGAGGGCTCCGTGATCGAGCTCGCCGAGGGCGAGCGGCTCACGCCCGAGAAGGTGCTCGATGCCCTGCGGCCCATCAAGGACCCGGAGATCCACCTGTCGCTCGTGGAGCTGGGCCTCGTGTACGGGGTGGACGTGTCCGAGGACGGCAAGCGCGTCACGGTGCGCATGACGCTCACGGGCCCCGGCTGCCCGGTCGGGCCGCAGATCCTGGCCGCGGTGCACGCGACGATCGCCAAGCAGCCCGGCGTCGAGGTGCCCGACGTGCAGCTCGTCTGGGACCCGCAGTGGAACCCGGTCGTGCACGCCAGCGAAGAGGCCAAGGACGCGCTGGGGATCTGGTAGCGGTGAAGGTCTCGGCCCTCGAGGAGTACGGCCTGCGCTGCCTGGTGCAGCTCGCCCGCGACGGCGCGGAGCCCGACGCCGGCCACGCGCTGGCAGCGCGCGAGATCGCCGAGCGTGAGGGACTGAGCCTGGAGTACGCGGCCCAGATCCTGACCACGCTGCGCAAGGCGGGGCTCGTGGGCTCCGTGCGCGGTGTGAACGGCGGCTTCCACCTGGCGCGCCCGGCGTCGGAGATCTCGGTCGGCGAGCTCTTCCGCGCGCTCGACGGCCCGTTCGCGGACTCCATCTGCGAGAGCTACACGGGGCGCCTCGAGACGTGCGCCAACGCCGGCGACTGCAACGTGGCCCCGATCTGGAGCGAGCTGGCGCGCCGGGTCTACGCGTTCCTCGACGGCATCAGCCTGGCCGACATCGCGGCCGGCAACGTGCGCACCGCTCCGCCGGTCGTCCCGCTCGACACGCTGCGCCGCCGCTGACGGCGGCGGGCGGCCTCACTCCAGGTCGGGGATCTGCTCGCCCGACTCGACGGCGGTCTTCAGCTCGGTCAGGATGCCGGTGAAGAACGGCGTGAGGTGGTCCTCCAGCACGCCGGTCATCAGCCCGAAGCCGGTCGGCACGTCGCCCTTGTCGGTCCACGTCACGCGCGTGCCCCCCTCGACCACCTCGTAGGTGATCGAGCCGTGGTCGTTCACCTCGTCGGTCTCGATGCGCCCCTGGTACTCGATGCCCTTGGCCGGATCGGACGCCGTGTACTCGATGTGCACCTTGGAGCCCGGGGCCTCGGACACGTACCAGGCGCCCACGCCCTCCTCGATGTCGGAGAACGTGAACGTCATCTCGGTCTCGGGCTCGACCACGGCGGCGTGCCGCTCGGCGAACTGCACCCAGACGCGCGGCCGGTTCACGTAGGCGTGGATCCTCTCGGGCGGCGCGTCGATCACGACGGACGTCCTGACGTTCCACTCGGTCGGCGCCAGGAGCGACGCGACGCAGCACACGACGACGAGCACGCCGACGATCGCGGCGCCCCAGAGCAGGACCTTCTTCACGGCGGCCTCCCTTCCCGATCGGCGCACGCAGCCGGTCGGACGACCGCGATGCCGGGCCGCCGACTCTAGTGCGTCCGCCGCGGCGAGACAATCAGCCGTCCGCGCCCGGACCCTCGACCGGGGCGGCCGGCGGCGCACCGGGGGGCGCGGCGGCGGGCTCCGCCTCGTCCCGCTCGCGCGCGCCGCCGTCGGCCGCCAGGGTGTCCAGGTCCTCGCCGCCGGGGCCCAGCAGGACGGCGATCCAGCGCAGGTCGTCCCACTCCTCGAGCAGCAGCTTCGCCAGCATGGTGAGCGGCACCGAGAGCAGCATCCCGATCGGGCCCCAGACCCAGCCCCAGAAGACGAGCGAGAGCCACACGACGAGGCCGGAGAGCCCCAGTTTGCGGCCCATGACGCGCGGCTCGACCACGTTGCCGATCACGATGTTGACCACGGCGTAGCCGATGGCCGCGACCACGGCGCGCTGCCACCCGAACTGCACGATCGCGAGCAGGATGGGCGGCACCGCGGCGACGAGCGAGCCGACCGTCGGCACGTAGTTCAGCAGGAACGCGACGACGCCCCAGAGCACGGGGTAGTCGATGCCCAGGATCGACACGAGCACGAACGCGAGCGCCCCCGTGGCGAGGCTCACGAGCGTCTTGATGCGCACGTACGAGCGGATCGAGGCCACGGCGTGCTCGTACTGCCCGGCCACGACGTCGCGGCCTCCGAACGCCTCCGCGAGCTTGCGCGGGAAGCCCGCGGCCTCGCTCAGGATGAACGCCACGGTCAGCAGCACGAACAGGGTGTTCGAGAGCAGGTCGGCGGCCGCCCCGGCCGCGTCGCCGAACGTGCGCAGGAGGGCGCGCGGGTCCAGGTGCTCGACCAGCAGCGACGGCGTCAGCTCGACGCCGTGCGGCTCGAGCCGCGCCGACACCCAGGTGAGCGTCGAGCCGAAGCGCTCCTCGAGGGCGTCGCCGTAGCCCTCCAGGTTGTCGTTGAAGTCGGAGATCGACTTGCCGAGCCCCGCCGACAGCCCGCCGAAGACCACCAGCACGCCCAGGAACACGAGCGGCACCGCCGCCCAGTCGGGCACGCGGCGCCGCTGGAGCCACGCGACGGCCGGGATGAACAGCACGGCCACGAGCCCCGAGGCCAGCACCGGCACGATGACGGCCGCGGCCGCCTTGAGACCGGCCACGACGACGACGAACGCCGCCGCCACGAGCAGCGCGCGCAGCCCCGTGTCCGAGCGCGACGTGAGACCCATGCCCGCGAGGCTACACCGCCCCCGCCACGCCGCCGTCCTCCGAAGCCCGCTCGGCGCGCCGCGCCGCTAGAGGAAGTAGTCCGTCCGCTCCTCGCCGGCGGCGACCAGGGCGTCCAGGTCCTCGTCGCTCTTGACGAGGCCGTCGAGCCACCAGTTCACGTCGTTGTAGAGGCAGGTGACGGCCGCGCACTCCTTGTGCGCGTCGAAGGTCTGCAGCTGGCCGGCCAGCCGCACGTTCGTCGCGCCGGCGGCGGCGGCGTCGCGGAAGGCGTCCTTCTCGGCGATGCGCGCGCGGTCCACGCCGCGGTAGGCCGGGCAGTTGTAGAGCCCGGTCGGCGTGAGCACCTGCCGCAGGGCCTGCATGTGGCAGACCTGCGGCTGGTTCGTGTAGTCGCGCCAGTTGCCCGGCTCGAGCACGCGCAGGTTGGTGGACTCGAGCACCCGGAACGAGTCGGTGGCGTACGTCTTGCACTCGTCGACGAGCGCGCGGATGCGCTTCGTCATGGCCTGCAGCTCGTACTCGGCCTTCTCGGGGTCCATGACCTCGGAGCCGGTCTCGCTGCGCACGAGGAAGGGCTTCAGCGAGATGTAGTCGAAGCGGTGCTCGCGGGCCAGGCGGGTGGCGGTCACCATCTCGTGGAAGTTCTCGACGATGTTCACGTCGTCGCGCTGGGCGCACTTCCACACGATGATGAAGCTGAAGCCGTAGGTGAAGCGCGGGTTCACGTCCTTGATGCGCGGCACCCACTCGCAGATCGACTCGAGCGTGATCTTCGGGTTCACCGGCTTGTGCATGCGGATGAACGTGTCGTTCGTCCCGGAGTCGAGCGAGAGCCGCACCCAGTCCCGCTCGTCGAGGCAGTCGGCGATCTCCATGATCTTGTGGTTGCCGCTGCCGTTGGTGACCACCGCGATCTGCAGGCCCAGCTCCTGCTTCATGTAGCGCACCATGTCCGAGAACCCCGGGTAGATGGTGGGCTCGCCGCCGCCGATCAGGATCACGCTGCGCAGCCCGCGTTCGCGCATCTCGCGCAGCGAGGCGCGCAGCACCTGCTCCTCGTGCTTGTTCGGCGTGTTCAGGATGTCCCAGTCGATGCAGTGGTCGCAGCGGTAGTTGCAGGCCGTGGTGAGGTCCAGGTTGATCGAGATCGGGGCGATCGCCGGGGCCGCGGGCGCCGGCTCGCCGGCGGCCTCGGCCGCGCGCACGCCACGCCGCCAGCGCACGTAGTCGAGCACGAGCGGTAGCACCGCGGGCTGCCGCAGCGTCGCGGCGAAGTCGTGGATAGCGTGGCCCATCGTCGGACTCCCTCCACCGTCTCCGCGGGGCCCGCGGGACCCCGTGGCCCGTCACATCCTGCCGGAGACGCGTTCGAACCCGGCCACGATCTCCGCAAGCGCCCGCGCCCGCCAGGAAACGGCGTGCCCGGACACCCCCCGCGCAGCCTCCCCGCCACCGCGGACCGCGGCCAGGAAGGCCAGGACGAGCGCGGGCGTCGGGTCCGGCACGGGCACCTCGCGCGGGCCGTGGCGGAACGACAGCGCGTAGTCCGCGAGCCGTACCCGGCGCTCGGCGCGCAGCCCGTTGACCGCGAACCCGGCGGGCCGCGGCTGCTCGGGGCAGGCCGCCAGCCGGACGCGCACCGCCGCGCCGGCCCCACCACAGGGGTAGCGGAACGACACCTCGAGTGCGTCGGCCCGCGCGTCCCGCGACGAGAACAAGAGGCCGGAGATCGCGCCGTCCGGCTCCGCCAGCACCTGGAGCAGGCTGAGCGGGTGGCTCATGCACTCACGCAGCATGGAGGCCCCGCCGCCGGCCATCGGTGACAGCCACATCTCGAAGTGCTTGAGCGGCCGCTCCCGGGCGCCCGGGTGGAGCGCGTCGTACGCCGGCAGCGTGAACGGCCACTGGCAGTTCTCCCAGAGCACGAGGCCGCGCTCGGCGAACCCGGCCACGAGGCGCTCCGTGACCGCCGCGTCGTCGGGGCCGCCGTGGACGAGGGGCTTCTCGCAGAGCACGTGCACACCCGCGTCGCGCGCGGCCTCGAGCAGATCCAGGTGGGTCCCGGCCGGCGACGCGATCACGAGCGCGTCCACGGGGCAGGTCCGGAGCAGCTCGGCGAGGTCCGTGAAGCCCCGCGCGTCGATGCCGTGCCGTGCGAGCACGGCGCGCCCCTCGTCGAGCGTCGCCGCGCGCGAACCGAGGAACGCCACCACGTCCGCGTCGCGGGCCGCGAACCGCGCGAGGTGCTCGCCGATCCCCTGGCGCCGGCGGACCACGCCGGCGACCGCGACGCGCAGCCGCGTCACGCCTCCTCCAGGCCCGGCGGCGCGAAGCGCGCTCGCAGCTCGCCGGGGAGCTCGTCCACGAACGCGTCGAGCTGCGGCAGGTAGCCCAGCCGGTCCGCGAGCCGCAGGAGCGCGAGCTCGGTCTTCATGTCGGGGATGCGGCCGTCGCGGCGGCGCGCGATCGCCTCGCGCAGGTCCAGCACGACCCGGCGCGTGCCCTCCTCCATGCCGGAGCCGTCGCCCGCCACGGGCGCCGCGTCCGCGACGCGCACCTCGGCGGACGCGAAGAACACCTTCTCGTCGGTCACCCCGGGCGAAGGGAACGACGCGGCGCCGAGCAGCCGCACGGCCTGCGGATCGAGCGCGGTGCCGCACTCCTCGCGCGCCTCAGCCGCCGCGCGCCGCTCGATGGCGCCCGCTCCGCGGTCGCCGCTCTCGAGCACCCCGGCGGCGATCTCGGTGATCAGCAGGCGCTCGGCGGCGTCGGGCTGCACGAGGTCCTTCGTCCTCCGCAGCCACACGGGTGGGCGCACGCCCTCCTTGAGCACCACCCTCACGCGCCGGCCCTCGCGCTCGTACAGCACCACGGCCACGGCGCCCACGTCCCGGCGGGACATCACGTCGCACGCGTAGGGCGCGCCGCGCGAGCCGTCGGCGTGCACGTGCCGCAGCAGGTAGCGCCGGATGCGCAGGAAGCCCTCGTCCGCGAGGCTGCCCGCGGTCCGGTCCTCGACGATCTCGATCCCCGTCACGTCCATGGGGTCACGTCCATCGGGT
>ERZ869936.1995-NODE-1995-length-12893-cov-9.293971_pt1 | contig 12893 bp, 24 predicted proteins | sample MGYA00520876_ERZ869936 | MGnify/ENA primary metagenome ERZ869936 (study PRJEB32218, sample SAMN09650985) | biofilter metagenome | isolation source: enrty point of leading RO module | place: Saudi Arabia: Thuwal, RO plant located on Red Sea | collected 2016-02-17 ...
TTGTGTTTCTTGTTCGTATTCATACTCATTAAATAGTTTTCTCATTGTATCTACTAGTTCTTTTACACAACTACCACAGGTGCTCATTTGCCTTTGTTGATTGAATATTCTATTATGTATTTTTAATAGTGCTGATTGTTCTGTTGGGCCTACTCTATTATTAATGTGTTTAAATATATCTTTAAGTGTTTCATATTCTTCTGCATTTAAGCATTCTGGTTTCTTGTATGGAAATAGTTTATTTAGTTTTTCTTTTCTTTCTTCACATCCACAATCTACACCTAGTTTATCAAACACATAATCTACACCAGCTTTTATGCCTGTTGCTTTTGTTATCTTTTCTATTGTATCTCCTAATCCTTTACTTTTCATATAATTTTTTTTTAATGTTCTTCTTTGCTCTTGCTATAGTATTGTATACTGTTACGTGACCTAATCTAGTTTCTTTAGCTAACTTTCTAATACTATTAAACTGCTTAACGTATAGTGTGAATAGTTTTCTATCAAACCAATACATACCATTTAGTATATCTAGTACCTTGTTATTAAATTCTTCTAGTTCAAATTCATTTTCTTCTACTATGTTTTTTATTACTGCATTTTCATCTTTGGGTATTCTGTTTTCTAGGTTTGCAGTTTCTTGTATAATTCTTTCTATAGTTCTTTTTATTATGCCAAAGTGTGGTTTATCATTTATAATTAGTTGTTGTGTTTCTAGTTTACCATCGTGTACTTGTTCATACAGTTTAATATACATTTCTTGTACAACATCTTGTACAACTTTCTTATCTTTCTTATATAGTAAATTATTTGCAATTTCACAAAAATCATTGTGGTAAAGTGCTAGGTGTTCTAATATGTTATTTAGTTCTAGCTTCTTCAACTTCTATCAATAAGTTTACAAAATCATCTAATTCTATTGCTACATAGTCACGTTCAAAGTTTTTAGTGAAGCATACTACTGGCATCTTTGCATTTCCTAAACAATCATTTCTACTTTGCTCTAGTGCTTTCCATATATTTAGTTTCTCTTGGTTTTTGCATTCCCAATTAAACTCACTTAATATACTATTATCATCAATACAAAGTATATCACCTTTCATAGATAAACCACCACTATTAGGTGTTCTTCTAATATTAGCTTGTAGCTTTTCAGCTAGATACTTTGCTACTTTTAATTCAAACCTTTTACCTTTTTTATTAGCATTCATCTTTATGTATTTGAAAGTGTTCTCTAACTGCTGCACCTAAATCAGCATTGTTAGGATATATAGCACATAGATATTTAATACCATTTACTACAGGTTCATAAGGATGTGTGTAATACTCTTTAGTTTGCCTATATTCATTTAATGTTCTTTTCTTTGCCATAGTTTTTGTTTTCATAGTAACTGCTGCAAATTGCAACTGCTTGTTCTTTGCTCTTACCTTCTTTTATAACTTCAGGTATACACCTCATCATAAAATCTTTTCTAGTTTCTCCTGCTTTTGGTTTAGGCATATTCTTATCTATTAAATAAATAATTTGTTAACATTCCTGCAAAGAATGATACAACACATACTACAAACATTACATAATATATGTAATCTAAATTTATCATATATAAATTCATACTATACAAAACTAGTAATTTTTTTCTTTAGTTGCTGATTCTGCCTGTATGCCTTGATGTTGTTTTGTTCTGCTATTAGGTTTTTCTTCTGTAAATTATCTAATGCAGCTTGTAAAAAGCAGATAGTAGAATATGCATCTGTTAATGTATCTAATGCTTCTTTCTTGCTATTGGTTGCCTGTTTCTTAATGTTTTCTTGTGCTTGTAGTATAAGTATCTGCAACTTGTTCTTTGTTATTGTAATATCTATTGTATCCACTTAAAATATTCTTAATTGTTGTTTATGTTGTTCTATTCGTTTCATTGCTGCTTCATAGTATTCAGTATCTAATTCACAGGCTGTCAAATCATAACCTAAATTATGGCAAGCTATTGCTATTGAGCCACTACCTAAATGTGTATCTAATATTTTATCTCCTTCTTTAGCATAGTTCATTAAAAGCCATTCATAAAGTTTTACTGGTTTTTGTGTTGGATGTATTCTATCTTCTTTGTTTTTCATATCTCCCTGCAACATTCCGCACCATCTAAATTGATGATACTCAACTCTTTTAACAAAACTTATATAAGCTATTTCACCTCTTGAATAGTTGCCAGTTCCTATTTTATCCCAAAACAATCTTCCACCATTTAATCCCATACCATCAAAATAATTAACACCCCATATAATTTGATTTTTACTAACTCTTTTTAATTCTTTAAAATATTCTTTTGTAGGTGTTTTATTATCCCATTCAGATGTTTTATAGGTTTTAGGTTTTATAGGTTTTTTTAAAAATGAATTTTTAGCAACCATATTTTTATTTCCTAAAGTATCGTGATTAGATATTCCCAAACCATAAGGAGGGTCTACAATAGCAAGGTCAAAGTAATTATCTTCATACCTTGCCATTAGCTCCATATTATCTTCATTAGTTATAATCATTGTTTTTTATCTTCCATATATAGTAGTTCATCACCTAGCTTTTTATCAAGTGTTTTAATTAACCTATATATTATTAAACTTCTTCTTTTAGCTTCTGCCTTTTCTTCTTGTGTGCTATCAGTACCTAAATTAGCATACAGGTTGCAATCAATTCTTAATAGTTCATCTATCTTTTGTTTGTCTGTCCAACTTTTATAACTCATAAAAGTATCTATGTTGTCATATCTATATTTCATGTTTAAAATAAATTTGTTTGTATTGTTGGTTTATAACTTGCATCATATCTTTTATTATCTCCTTTTGGATAAGGTTGTATTTTATATTTTAATTCTTTTTTTAGTTGTTTTTTTTGTTTTTTATTACCTGTAAAATAAATATATCTATGTTTTTGAGGTCTTTCTCTTATAGCTAAATCTTTATAATTTAATCCTTTTTTTTCTGTTACAGTTTTGCTATGTTTATTAGGATTGTTAATGTCATATCTTTCAGTTCTTTTAGCACTTAAACCTGTGTAAATCCAGTTTGTTGCTTGGTATATATAACCATTATGATTCATAGAGGTGTCTGCATAACTAACAATAATTAACTCTTTATTTAATAATTTTAAACAAGTGCTAACAAAAAAACTTAAAACATTTTTTTCTAAATTATCATTAACACATAATCTATTAAGTTCATATACTTTATTTGCATTTTTTTTGCCACATACACCAACACATAAAGCTCTTGATGGTGGACTTCCAAAAGTACAAACTCCAACTAAATCATTATTAAATAAACCAAAGGAATAACTAATAGATGGTATTCTTTTAGCATAGTGTTTATATAATAACCACTCTTTACATAAATATTTATCAATTGATTTTACTTGATATTTTTCTTTTATACTCATTTTAATACATTTAAACCACCTATTGTAAAACCTAATCCTTTATTATAATCAAAGCATAAAGGTTTATCTAGTGTAGGTGTGCCACCAGTTTCCTTGTCTTTAATTTTTTCTACTCTCACTTGTGTTAACATCCAGCTTTCAGGTGAATTAATAAACCTGTGTATAGATAAAAATGAATCACATCTATTGGCAAACACTTGGCCACCTTCAACATCACTTTTTCTAGGTGGTTGTATATAACCAGCATATTCGTGGTTTGGTGGATATACTCTTCTTGCACTTTCTGTCATTGGGTGTGTCATTACATAAATAGCTTTACCTGTAGTATTGCAGAACTCTCTAATATCATTGCATATTAAATAGTTTCTTTCATATTGGTTTACTTTTCTATCGTGGTTTAATCCTGTGAATGGGTCAATAGCACAAGCATCACAATCACTTTCTTTAAATAACTTTAATAAATCTTTATGGTTATACATTTTCTTGTTACTAACAAATGTGAACCACTTACCTATTTTAGTATTGTATTCTTCTATTTCTAGTTTCTTTAAATCTACTAATTTACTTTGTGAATACATTTGTATTAAATCTCTAGTTAACTGTCCTGCACTATTTTCACCTGACCATATTAACCACTTCACATTGTGCTTAACACTTAAACATAGAAAATACCACAACATAAAATTAGTTTTACCTACATTATCTAATCCTACTATTACTGTAAATGAACCTCTTTTGTGAACAAACCAATTATCTAATTCATTACCAATACCTAAACCTCTTTGTATTTTACCTTCTTTAAATGCAAATAAGTATTTTAATTGTTCTTCTTGCTTTACTATCATTTTATAAAGGTTGTAGTTAGGTATGGGTCTTTATTATCTTTTCTTATCTTATCTTTTCTTAATGCTTGAGCATTGCTTGAGCTTTGCTTGTTTTGTGTGGTTTTACCACCTTTTCTACCAGCATTAACTCTTTTTATGTGTGCAGCTTTTCTTTCTTCAAATTGTTCATCTAACCATTTAATTCTTATGTTATCACCTTCAGCTTTAAGTAACTGGCTATCAAGTAGTTTACTCCATTGTTTTGGTACTAGTGATTTTATTTGTTCTCTGCTTACATTACATTCTTTACTCCAATAGTAGCAACATATCTTCATAAATGCACCTTGCACATCTAAATCCATAAACATTATTGAACCTGTTATCCATTGGTTAGGATAAAATTTAAAGTATGGTAGTTCTTTCATAATTATATAGTTTTAAAATTTAATTTTTTACAATCCCAAAATTCACCAAGTTTATTTAAAAAATCTAGCAACCCTTCTTTATTTCTTTCTTTCCATTCTTCTTTATAATATATTTTTTTAACAAAACATTTATCTAATGGTATGTTTTCATTATCATTTGAATAATTATGCTCTACAAATAAAACAATACATTTATTAGTATGCCAAGAATCACATAATCTTTCTAATAATAATTTTTGTCCTGTTGGTATTTCTGAATCTTTATATTTAACTTCTATTAAAATTAATATTTCATTATCAAATTCAAATACAGCATCTATATCACTTGGGTGAATCTTACCATTTTGTAATCCAGTAAAATCAATTACTTGTTTAATTTGTTTTTCATTTCTAATAAGTGTATTCATAATACGCTCTGTGTTTTTGATTGTAATTATTATATGCTTCTATTTCTGATTGTGTTAATCTATCCCAAGTATAAACACCATCAAAGGTAAATGTGCTAGCACTCATTGGCACACCTACCTTATCAGGTACTTGTACATAATCAAAATACTTAAAGTGTTTTTTTACAGGCCTGTATTCAAAAGCCAATCTTTCAGGCCTCATATCTAGTTCTTTAGCTATTTCTGGTAGTGTGTAACCTTCCATTAATAAACCTTGTATGACTGACATACTGAAACCCTTTTTCAATAAGTAATTTGATTCTTCTATCATTGCTAAAATGGTAAATCATTAGTGGTTGAACTGGTAGCTTCTTGCTTTTCTTCTGGTTGCCAAGTATCTACACTAATAGCTACATCTTTACCATACTGGTCAGCTTCATCTTTTACATTGATATTAAGTTTAATAAACTTGTTACCATTGTATTCTTGGATGTGTTCTTTTAGTTTATCAGGATTGATGGTTACTTTTAACCACTTTTCATTCATTACTTTACCGCTACCGCAGTATATTGTTTTTTCTTTCATTGTTGTTTGTTTTTATGTTAAAATTAATTCTTCTACTTCTATTTCTATAATATCATCACTATAGCCAACAGGTTCACCATTCCATTCATTGTACTTTGCTACTAGGTTCTTATACTCTGCAAAACCTTGCAAGATTAAATTATGGCCTAACCTATAAACCTGAACATTAAAAGGTGAAGTAGTTTCTACTGCTATTATATAATAATCTACATCATCATAGTTTTCTAAATACATAGCTGCTTGCATTTTGTAATCATTATATAATAAATCCCTTTGAAACCTTTTACCAGCATCTGTAGTGGTTTTTATGTCGCATACTATAGTTTTACCATCTACATAGCTTTCAAGGTCTACAAAACCTTTAAAACCTACTCCTGCGTGATTCCAAGTTACTTCCTTTTCAGTATGTACCTTGTTCTGCATTAGTTTATTAAATATAGGATTATTCATTGCGTTTTGCACTATTGCATTAGCATCATCTAGTTCTGATAGTTTAATAATTTGTTTATTATCATTAGCAGCTTTAAACTCTTGCCATTCTTTGCCCGCTCTCCTTGCACCTTCAAATACTGCATAATCATCATTGAATGAATCTGGTTCTAATAACAGCTTGTGTACTATACTTCCAAACTGCATTGCATCAGTTACTTTAGTTTTACCTTCCCAGTATTTTAATAAGTGGTTAGGTGATTTTTTAAAAGCACATAATGCGCTATAACTTAATCTATTCTTTTTCATAATCTTCTAGTTTTTGTTGGTAGAATTTAGTAATGGCTGCATTCCATTGTTCTTCAATCTGCTGTTTTTCTCTTACAAGTTCTAACAGCTTTTCATATTCTGTTTTTATATCCTGTATCATTTTGAATCTTTTTTAAATGAATCTGCTTCTACATCACTATAGATACCATATTCATATGCATTAATTAATTTAAGTGTTAATCTATCCTTTAATCTTTTCTCTGCCATTGCAAAAGGATAAGGTGCTTTGCAGTTAGTTGGTGATGCTTCACCTGTACTCCAAATTACTTTGTTACCTCTTTTAGCATCTCCTACCATTGCTATATCTTTGTTATCATCTCTGAATATTGTAGGTGCGCCAAACTGAATGTTTTCTTTAGCTGCTATCTTTTCACAGGCATCGTGTGTAATAATCCACATTGATTTAGTACCTCTTTTAAGTTCCCAAAAATCTTCTTTATTTAGGTTGTATTTTTGTGCTATTTGTTTTATGTTCATAATTTTTGATTTTAGTTAATTGTTTTTTTATTTTATTTATTCTATTGCTATCATAATTGTATCGCAATTCTTTCCAATGCTTATTTACTTCTTCTAGTTCTTCTAGTAATCTATCAAACCTGTGCCTGTGGATTTCTTTATCATTGTTGTTTAATTCAAAACGTGTAATAACATTCTTATTCCAGTTTGCTTGCCTGATAATTTTTCTTAATCTAAAATGTAGTGAAGTATAATAATAATATGCTTGCCATTCTTCCATTTCTTGAATGTGTTTGTAGTATTCAGTTATTTCCATTGTACTGCTGCATTAGTTCTAGTAATACCTCTGAATAGCTTTTCCTACCATTGGCTCTGCATTTCTCTTGAAATTCTAATAATGTATCCATCTTACTAGCTGGTACATAAAATGTTCTTGTTGTGTAATTGATTGTTTTCATAGTTGTTTGTTTTAATAAAAAAAGGATGCTATTATACATCGTTGTTGGTTAATAAATATTAGTTAATTCATATAAGGATATTTTTTACTTTCTTTAGGTCTTAAATTATCAAAAAACCCTTTTGTAATATTTCCTTTAGTGTTTATTTCAACATCACAAAAAGTTGTGGTAGTAATAACATCTACTTTATCTTTTACATTAAAAACACATAATGATATATGATTTTTTTTAATATTATGAATTGAAATATTTTGTTTTCCCCAGAATTTTTGAACTTTAAAAGTTATTCTTTCTATTGTATCTTTTTGTTCTCTTGTCATAGTTGTTGTTTTTAATTATGTTGTAAATATATATATAATTACAATACAAATTACAAAATACATTAAAAAGTTTATTAACAATGAAATGTTAAAATAGGTGTGTTAACCTAGCTACTTGGCCGTGTTGCTTGTGAAAAAGAAAAGATTCTATTGCTAAATTACTAGAAGATTGATAACCACTTTTATGATGCCAAGCATCTGCGCCTGATGGTGAACGTAATGATTCTAATGTTACACCAACAAAATCATTTTTGTTTTGCACCTTGTGGTGAACGTGCTGTGTGAACATATATCTGTATTTAGTTTCACTCCACCATTTACACTCATCTGCCATTATCATAGGTAAAAGATTCCACTTAATACCATCACCGTGTGTACTACTAATTAATGTTTTACCATACTTAAAATACTTTCGCATATTTAAATCATTATTCCAAGTAACATTAGTACATAAGCTAAAATGTGCTTTTAATACCTCACTCATTAACCATCCTGTAATATGGTCGTGGTTACCACTAGTGTACATTACTTGCACATCTGCAACTTCTAACAGCATCTCAATAACCTCAACCATTAACCTTTTAGCTATTAAAAAATGGTCGCTAAATAAACCATCCATATCCTGTGGTGTACCTTTGGTTGTACTTCTAAAACCATCTACGTGTAATAAATCACCAGAAAGCAATAAAACAACTTGGTCTATATGAAACCCTTCTGCTTTCTTTATGCATCCTCTAACACCTTCTAAAGTGCGCTGTACAGCTATTTGATTGTTATACTCTACACCACTTACAAAACTTCTGCATAATTTACCTATGTGAATATCTGATGGACAACAAAAAAATAAATGTGGTTCAATTACTTTAGGCCTTTCTATTTTATTATAGTAAGGTGCATACTGCTTAACTTCTTCTATAAGTTCTTTAAATAGTTTCTTGTGGTCTTGTTGTTTATGGTCTGGATTCTTAAAGTATAAACTAGCTTCTTTAGATTTTATCCATCCACTATGTACATCATTAGGATTAATACCTGAATTTTCAGCTTCTTGTTTTATCCTTCTGTACTTGATAATTATATTAGCTTCATCTTCTGTTAACCTGTAACGAGGATTACCGCTTTTATCTTTAAAACGTTTATTGTGATTTTTCACAAAATAAAATTTTGCTAAATATACTAATTTCTTTTTTTAGCTATGCTACCATAGTAATAGCCAACTATAGATAATACAATACCTTCTACTATTCCTGTGGTATGAATCATTAATTCTTTATTGTGTTCTGGTACTGTAATAAATACTATTGCAATAATTAAAAATACAAATGCAAATAAACCTACTGCACCTGTTACATTCATCATCCAATCCTGTGCGCCTGCCTTCATCATTTCTACCTCTCTAGTTCTTGCGCTATCTCTATCTTTTACTTCTAGGTTGTATAATTCTACTAGTTGTGCGTGCATCTGTGCTTTTTCTTCAGGTGATAAATCAGGTTCACCATCTATCAAGTTTTTTATAATACCTAGTGTACCACTATCAGGTAACACATTACCAACTACCTTTAATACATTTGGTGCTTTTTCTGAAAGAAACTTACCTATTTTAGTATCTTTTATCTTATTCATCTTTGTATTTGTTCTGGTTTCTTTTTTTAGCATTTACTATTAACCTTTCCTCCATCTTGGCAATCTTAACTCTTAAGTGTGTATTTTCAGTAATTAATTCATCAATCTTTCTTTCCAAACCATCAATCTTGTTTTTTAATTCTTCAATTACTTTTGCTTGTAGGTTATCTTGCCTTTCTTCTTTCTTGGCATTAATATCTATTTTCTGTTTTAATATTTGCCAAATTTCTTTTATTCCTAATGCGGCAATTAAACTACTAACTACCATTAACAAGTTGTGGTCATCCATTTTATTCGCCTTTATCATCTTTATCTAATTTGTAACCTTCTGGCTGAAACTCTGCATATTCAACTGCAACCTTAAAGCAGGGACAAGCCTTTTTAGAAAACTCATTGTGGCCGTGTAGTGTTGCACTAGGATAAATGTTTTTAAGTGTTTTAATCAGCTTAATTAATGCATTCTTTTGTGCTTCTGTTCTAGTGTCTTTAGCTCTTTTGTTTTTGCTTAAACCACCTATATAACAAATGCCTATGCTAGTTTTATTGTAACCTTTTGCGTGTGCGCCTTGCTTGTTTACAGGCCTGCCAGCTTCTATCTTACCATCTAAACCAATAATATAGTGATATCCTATATCACTCCAACCTCTATCTTTTACGTGCCACCTTTTAATAGTTGCAGCACTTATATTTTGTCCTTCAATAGTTGCAGAACAATGAAATATTAATTTATTTATTTCTCTCATTTGCCTTGTCTTTTATATGGTTTAACATAATTCTTGCTGTTCTTACACTTGCTCATTTTACTTTTTGCGTGAACACCTTTGCGCCTTTTCTTTGGCTTTATTTGTATGCTAGTTCTATTCCTCACTTAGTTCTTCTGGTGTCCATTCTGGTGTAGCTAACAATGCTAATGCTTCTGCGTGGTTTAATGTGGCTAATGGTGTCAACCTACCATTACTAATAAATGAAGGTGTTACATCATAGCTAATTAATGCTTCTGTGTTTGCTACATTTCTACGCATAGTTTGTGAACTTGTTGTGTTTACTTGGCTAAAGTCCACTAATGATGTTTGTGTATCAATGTCTATTTTAATGTATGTTGCCATTTTTTTTTGTTTACTAATTTAATAAATATTTTTTTAAGGTGTATCTTCTACTCTTGCTGTGCTACTCATATTAATACTCCAGCTATTGTTACTACTCCATTTTGTGCTTCCTTCCAAGTTACTTGGTACATCCATATTTGTGCCTGTTCCATTTGCTTCACTTCTTGGTGCATCTCCTACTAAACCATCTACTCCTATGTTCTGCCCTGTGCCATCGTTTGAGCCACCTGTGGACATATCTCTAACAATCCATTGGCTACCATTCCAAAAGCTATTACTTCCTAAAGGATACCAAGCTACAGGTGCTGGAGTGAAATTTGCAAGGTCTTGTGGTACACCATTTGAATACAGTTTTTGAACTTCTGTAGATGTAAGCTCTTCATTGAATATTGAAACATTTGAAATGTTGCCAGGAAAATAACCAGCTCCAGATACTCTTTGTCCAATAAACATATTGTTAGTTGTTGAAAAAGTTCCTGTTGCATTTACAGTACTCATTGTATCAGCTAAAGCTCCATTAACATATAAATTCATAGTACTTTGATTCCAAGTAGCTACAATATGTGTCCATTCATTTAATGATATTGTTCCACCATCTAATGAATCTTTGTTACTTCCATCTGTACTTACTTGCCATCTAAATTCATTTAGTATAAACAAACTTAAATAAAAACCTCTATTTGGTGAAGCTGCTTCTGTGCTTAAAATAGATTCTGCTGCTCCTGTTCCTGTTGCAGTAGGTTTTACCCAAGCTGAAACACTTATTTCTGTTAAACCACTAAATGATGATGCTCCTGTATCTATATAATCACTACTTCCAGAATCAAAATTTAAACTGTAACTATCATAAGGTACAGCTCTTGTTAAATCACTTAAAACTAAATTAGCTGAAGTCATTCCATTACTCTCACCATTTAATGCAGAAACATTATTGTTTACTAAATTTTGTTCTGTCATTCCTGAACTTGTACCTGCTTCTGTACTTACAAAAGTGTTAGTCTGAATTGTTCCAACATTTGTCGCATTGTTACCTCCTGTTCCATTATCTATTAATCCAGTATTTAAGTTATCAAGTTTCCACCAAGCTGTTGGAGTATTTGTATATGATAAGGCTGGTGTTCCATTATTATATAATTCAGATATATCTTGTAAAGATTCCCATACAGCAAAATTACTTATTAAGGAGTTCATTCCTGAACTACCTGTGCCATTTACGTCTCCTATATTTGAAAGTTCAGCTGTTGCATAACCATTAGCAAAGGTAAGGGTGTTTCCTGTTTGTACACCATTCTTGTAAAAAATGACATCTCCATTAGAATAGTTAAATGTTATTGCTAAATGAGACCATTGATTAGTAGGAAAAACTACTGCTGTATTAAGTGAACTACCAAGATAACTTGAATAAAGTCTACCAGATGATGAAAACCTAAAATTTAAAGCACTATTCGCACCACCTGCACCTCCTCTTGTGCATAAATAATCCCAAGTTGAAAAACCTTTAGGATTTATCCAACAAGATAGAGTCAAATTATTAGTCATATCAAAACTAATTGTAGAAACATCAACAGCATTAGTTCCATCAAAACTTAAAGCACTTTCCCAATTAGCAGGGTATTTCTGATTCTCTACACTCCAATTAGTACCATCAAACTTTTCATTATCATTTAGTTTATACCACGCTTTTAGGTTATCAGAAGCTATAGCAGTTGTTAGGGGTGTTCCGTTGTTGTATAGTGTTTCTATTGAATTTGAACCTGTTGCTGGTAATGCTGTGTCAAAATATTGTACATTTGAAATTTGGCCATCAAAATTAGCACCATAAGTAGTATTCCAATAATAGTAACTTCCTATTTCTATTGGCGCAGATGCAATAGTATCTCCTGTTTGTGGTAATGATTGACCAGCTACTCCATTAAAATAAATAGTTACATTACTACCGTCATAAGTGCCTGCAACGTGACACCATTCGTTTGCGGTAGGAACTACATTTGAAAACACCAGTACTCTATTATTTAAAGTATTTCTTACTGTAAAATAAACTTGATTAGCATTAGACGCGTTTCTGTTTTTAATAAGCTCTATAACACTTGTAGAACCACTATAAACAGTTATTAATGGATGATATAAATTTGCAGTAGGATTATTAAAATTAGCCCAACAAGAAAAAGTAAAGTTTTGACCTTGAGAAACATTTGGTGCTATAATTTCTTGTTTTGGATTTCCATCTGCACCCCTTAAACCATTAAAATCAAAACTCTGTGGATATGCTGAAACTGCATCTGGTATTTGCCAAGCTCCTGAAGTATCTGCTTCCCAATTTGCTGATTGGTCTAACTTATACCAAGCTGTTGGTGTGTTTGTGTATGATGTAGCTGGTACTCCTGAATTATAAATGTTTGATATTTCTGAACTTTGGTCAGAATTCCATAAAACAACGTTTGAAATTTTACCGTCAAATTCTTTTCCTGAACGTTCTCCAATTTTTAAAGGAGCTGTTTTATTACCCATAGCAACATAACCAAGT
>ERZ869936.1996-NODE-1996-length-12885-cov-5.002260_pt1 | contig 12885 bp, 21 predicted proteins | sample MGYA00520876_ERZ869936 | MGnify/ENA primary metagenome ERZ869936 (study PRJEB32218, sample SAMN09650985) | biofilter metagenome | isolation source: enrty point of leading RO module | place: Saudi Arabia: Thuwal, RO plant located on Red Sea | collected 2016-02-17 ...
AACGAGGTCTGAGATGCACTGGTACTTCCCGAGCTGGAACGGCGACGTCCGGATCCGCGCCACCGACGACGCCCTGCACACGGTGATGACGATCATCGAGCCCACCCGCTACGAGCTGGAGGTCCTCGGCGACTGCCAAAACGTCTTCCGCGCGAAGAAGTGGCTGCACGCCTCGGCCAAGCTCTGGAAGGAGACGGGCGACCCCAAGCGCCAGGAGGTCACCTTGGAGGCGACCTTGCTCGAGGTGGGCTCGATCCTGATCGGGCGCCTCAAGCCGGGGGTCGCCACCCTGACGGCCGTCATCGACGAAGAAGGGCGCGTCGACGCGATGGGGAGCGCCGAGCCCGGCTTTGCGAAGTGGATCGCCCAGGCGCTCCGGGGCGACGGCGATGCGATCCCCGCGGAAGTCACCGTTCGCGACAAGGAGGGCTACGCCGCCCGTCAAGCGGAGCATCGCCGTCAGAAGCCCGAGGCCCAGGCCCAGGCCAAGCAGGAGAAAGAAGACGCCGAGAAGACGGCCCGTGCCGAGGAAGCCGAGCGCCGCAGCCGAGAGAAGGCCGCCGAGGCCAAACGGAAAGAGGAGGAGAAGCGCAAGGCCGAGGCCGAGAAAAAGCGCAAGGCCGAAGCCGAGAAAAAGCGCAAGGCCGAGGAAGACAGGAAGCGGAGGGAGCGGGCGGCCAGGGAGCGTGCGGCCACCACCGTCAAGCGGCCGACCCCGTGCTGCCCGGGTCAGGTCCCCGCCGTCGTCGGCCCGGCCCAGGAGGTGCTCCTGCGCTTTTGCACCCCCGAGCAACGCGCGCAGTGGCTTCGAGAACGACGCATGGTGGTCGAAGGGGGGCTCTCCGGCCACCGCTACCTGCTCGCCCACCGCCACTCCGCCACCGCCCAGAAGATCGGGAAGATCGCCTACGACCTCGACGACGAGGCCGCCATGCACTTCCACGACTGGACCGTGCCCCCCGAAGAGGAGATCCTGGCCGCCAAGCTCTGTCTCGAGCACCGCGAGCACTGGGTGCGCAACGAGGCCACTACTTTCCAGGACTGGATGCGCGATGAGGGGTTCTACCAGCGCACGGGGGCTGGGGCTCTCCCCGCGACCCGCATGAAGTTCAAAAACCCCTTCGGCGACGGGGGGGATGGAATGGCGGACTCCACGGCCACCTCGTACTTCGGCCAACAGGCGATGGCGGCGCTCCAACGCCACAAGCGCTCGTAGCCCCGTGGACCACGACCTTTGCGCGTGGCGTGCCTGCGACCTGCATCTGCGCGCCTACCCCGAAAACCAACCCTGTCCGGACTGTGCCCAGAAGGACCCACCCATGACTGACCCACAAGACCCACCCAACCGAAAGCCCACCGAGACCGCCCAAGAATCGGCCCAAGAAGCCGAGCAAAACGCCCTCGCCAACCGCGTCTTTCATGCGGTGAGCCGCGACCCCGATGTGGTGCGCCAGGTCGAGGGGATCGTCGCCCAGGCCAAGGAGGGGGTGGCGGCCACCTTCTCCCGGAAGGGGTACGAGCACCCCAGCGAGCGCGAGGAGTTGCTCGTCGAGGCGCTCGCCGGAAACCTCGCCGGCGTTCAGGTGGTGCGCGAAAACATGGACGTGTTCCGTCCGTCGAGTGGCGTCTGGACCGAGGAGACCGTTCTCGAGGCCGAGCAGCTTTGTTGGGGCCGTGCGCTCGAGCACCACGACGACGCCCCGTGCCCCTTCGCGGTCGAGTTCTACCGCGACGCGGCGGGCGAGATGCGCTGGCGCGTACGCCGAAAAGAACAGGAGGAGGAAGGCGAGGAGGGCGAGATCGTCGGCAAGAGTTCCGAGGGGTACCAGCTCCCCGCCGGCTTCGAGCGCGCCATCGCCAATGCCTACCGGGTCGCGCTCGCGCTGGTCATCGAGCTCGTCCGTAGCCCCCCAGACTTCGGGGGCCCGGTCCCCATGCCTCCCCCCGCGCGCCCCGACACCCTCGAGTTCTACCAGGACGAGGCGGAGCTTTGGCGCTGGCGCGTCAAGGCGAGCAACGGTCGGATCCTCGGTGCGAGCGATGAGGGGTACCCCACCCGGCGGTCGGCCGCCTCCAATGCGGGGGACGTGGGGCCGGGGATCCTTCCTACCGCGCGCCTCGCCCTCCTTCGTTCGCTCCACCCCCTGCAAACCCCCACCCGGGGAGGGCACTGAGATGGGCGTCCGCGGAACCCAGGTCCGAGAGAGACGCCGCAAGAAGGGCCAGTTCAACCGCCTTCGCATCCTAGGGGGGCGCAGCGCCCAGGAGCTGCAGGTCACGGCGCTGGGGCTGTACGGAAGGCGCCGGGGTACGAAGGTCCGGATCCGCATGATCCACGGCGAGCTGACCCACACGGACGAACACCTGTCCGTTTCGGTGACCCTCGAAACGGAGCAAGCGGATCATTTCTTGGCGGCGCTCCTCGAGCACGAGGGCTACGACGCGGGCGGCGATCCGGACTACATCGCCACCCTGAAGGGGCGAGGTGCACCCGGGGACATCAAAAAAGGCGTTTTGGAGGTATGCGTGGGCCTCGAGGGCAACAAGAGCGTCCTCCAGATCGTCCAGCTCAACAGGGGCCCGGTGCGCGTCTGGGCCGAGCACCGCCTGACCGGGGCGCAGCGCCGCCAGCTGATCGCCTTTTTGGCGCCCTACCTCCAGTGGGAGGTCGAGGGGCTCCCGCTTCCCACCGAGGGCGCCACCGCCGTCGCCCCCAGAAAGAAAAAGCCATCGGGCTCGAGGCCGCGCACGGGGGCGTCCAAGAAGAAGACGACGACGCGCAAGCGGAGGTCCCAAAAGCCCCGGAAAGAAGGCAAAGCGTGAGTACAACGACTACCAAGATCCAGCAGCGTCGTGTTGCACGAGACGACTATCCCACCCTCGGCGACCTCCAGCCCGGCGATGCGTTTCGCTTCGGGCCCGATACTGGAGGGCGCTCCGCGACACTGGGCGTCGTCCCCCGCAGCGGCACCGGCGACGATGGGTACGGGAAAGGGATGATGGGCACGCCCATGCACAAGGACGGCTACGTCCTCGTCATGATCCTGCGCGCCAACGACGTGGGGGCGCGGCCCTCCCAACCCAGCGAGGCTCAGTGGATTTTGACCTACATGTACCAGGGCGAGCAGGTGGAGGTCGCCGAGGGCGTGGAACTGACGTCGTACTTCCGTATGGGGCTCGAGGCGTAATCGTGACTCGCTCCTATCCACCTGGTGTCACGGGCACGGAGGTCCCGATCATCGGAAGCCAGACTCTCGAAGACCGCATCTTCGACTGGCTCAACCAGCGCCCGCTCGGCAGTTCGGCAGAGGTCATCGCGCGCGCGCTGTCTGTGTCGCCCTTCGAGGTCGAGGCGGCGCTCGCACTTCTCGTCGAAAGCGGCAGCGTCGAGGTCGTCCGCCGCACCCGGTCCTCCGTCATCTACGGCGTATCGAAGGAGGAAGGCAAAGCGTGAGAGGCCGACCCTCCCTCGTGGACCCTTGTCCCGCCTGTGGTGGGGCCGGTTGCCCTCGATGCTTTGGGACCGGAAAGCGGCGGTTCGAGATCGGCGAGGAGGTCGTATGGGACAACCAAGAAGGCAGTCTCGCGCCGCCCAGTGTCCTCGAGCGGCACAAGAAGTACCTGGGCCACACCTACCGGGTGACGGCTTTGATGGAGGTGCCGGACGATCCCGACCGCTACTACGTGGGCATCGACGTGAAGCTCGAGCCCTCCCTCGACGGCTCCCAAGGGCTTCTCGTGTTCGACACCAACCTCCTTCGCCTCCCGAAAGACGGGGACGAAGAGAGCGATACCGAGACGGCGACCGGCCCGAGCGACGCCGACCTTGTCGGTCGCCTGTGCGCGCACCCGCCTGGGGGTTCGCTGCCCTCGCCGCGCTGGAGCCTCGTGGGAAACGCATTCAGCGTCGGCAGCGGCACGGCAAGGAGGCTGTGCGAGCGGTTCGGACTGAACCCAGACGAGATGCTAGGAGACAAGGTTCGCGCCGATGGCGAGTGACCTGGAGGAGGCGCTCGGCGAGGAGTGCAAGCGATTGGCCGCGCGCGTGGAGACGTTGGAGACCGAGGGGCGCGAAGAGTTTCACCGAATCGTTGACCAGCTCACCGCCGAGAACAAGCGGATGCGGGAGGCGCTGGAGTTGCTCCGCGACAATCCGTACACGCCGAGATGGATCCTCAATCGAGTGATCCCCGGCGCTCTCCAAGGGGAGAAGGAGAGCAACGGCGCATGAGGGAGTTTCTCATCGGCTGCGTGTTGGGGTACGGCATGGCGAACGGAATCGCCATGATCGCGCTGTTCTACGTCGCTCATGCACACGTCGGAGGGAAGAAGTGGTGGAGCGGCCAGTGACGACAACCGCCGGGGGGCCCGACCCCTATCGGACGCTTGTCTCCTTCGACCTCGCCGGGCGAGAAGGACGGGTGTACTGGACGCACCCAGCCTGCATCTCCTCGGCGCGCCATCTTCTGGACGAGGACATGCGGTACGAGTGTGACCTCGCGCGGCTTGCTCAGCTCGCCGATCCGGAGTACGCACCCCTCACCCACTACGTGGTGCACCCCACCCTTGGAGCCGACGACCCCGTGCTCGGCCCCCACAATCCCCTCGCGGGTGTGAAGACCGAGGACATCCTGCAGGTCTTCACGGAGGCCGAGCGGGAGCCGCTGCCCCACGACGACACGGAGGGACGCACGGAGATCCGGGTGTTCGCGTGCGTGTTGCTCCCCTGGGAGCGCATGCAGGCCGACCTGGCCTCCGGCTCACCCTCGGTCGTTGTCGAAGGATTGAGCGTCCAGATCATCCACCCCTACGAGAGCATCGAGAGCGCCCTTTGGCGCTGGCGTGCCCGCATGTTCCCGTCCCGTCGAGAAGGCCCGATCACTGCGTACCCCTGGCAGGGCGAGGACGACGACGAAGAGCCGAACGGAGAAGCCCCCTCATGAACCAGCGCACCCCAGTCGCCTCCCACAACCTCCTGGCCACGAACGGGATGGTCGACCTGAGCACGGCGGCGCTCCTGCCCGACGCGGACGTGCGCTACTGGTGCACCCCCCGGACCTACGTCGCCTATGAGCCCGACGCGACGTGCCCCCGGTGGCTGGCCTTCCTCGACCGCACCTTTGACGGCGACGCCGACCGGATCGAAGAGCTGCGCAAGGCCGTGGGCTACAGCCTCACGGCCTCGAACAAGCTCCAGTGCATGTTCGTGTGCCACGGCGAAGGACACGGCAAGTCCACCTTCATGGCCGTGCTCACGTATCTGATCGGCGAGTACGCCACCCAGCTCTTCAAAGCCTTCTGGCAGCCCGGGGGAGAGTTCGAGCCCCCCGAGCACGCGTGGACCGAGATCCAGGGTCGTCGATGGGCGTGGATTGAGCTCAGCCAGAAAAAGCCGAAGCGCCGGATCAACGCCTCGTGGGTCAAGAAGCTCACGGGGGGCGACCTCATACAAGGGCGCCACCTCTACTCGTCGGAGCGCTTCGACGTCGAGCCCGGGTGCACCTTCTGGATCACCACCCGCGACGGGCCCAAGACCTACGGGCTCGACGCCGGGCTCGACCGCCGCCTGCGTCGCTTCCCCTTCGAGCAATCTCTTTCACGGTCGGAGATGGACCCCGACCTGCGCCGCGCCCTCGTCGAGGAAGAGGGGGAAGGCATCTTCGCCTGGGCCGTGTCCGCGGCCCGAGATTGGATCGCATCATGAGCCGTCGACCCAACGAGTGGCGAGACGAACGGCTCTCGTTTTCCGTCACGGCCTTCGTGACAGGAGACGATGAAATGCGCCAATCCCAAAAAGAGGAGGTCGAGCTGGCGCTGGGCATGGTGAAGTGCGTCCAAGTCGTCGAGCTTCGGCGCTGCGACCTCCCCAAGCGGAAGGCCGAGGCCCCCTCCGAACCGGAGGCCCGCGCCGTCCCCGAAGACGCGGGACTCGAGCCCGACGGCCGCGAAGCCGAGGAACTGCGGCGCGGCCTCGAACAGCTGATCGAGGACGCGACCAAGCCCCCGATGGTCGCGGATCCGCCCCTTCGCCCGTGGGTCTCGACCGAAGACCTGCAGGCACTCCTCGACCGTGTCGATGCGCGAGACAGCCTCACCTACCTCGAGTCCCGTTCCTTGACCGACGAGGTGACCGAGGTGTGCCAGGCGTACGACCCCGAGGTGGACCCATGAAGTCCCGAAGGTCCCGAAAGCAAGGTAGATCGTGAGTAGCGACCCGAAGAAGGAGGAGACCCTCCTCGAGTGCATCCGCAAGCGCCCGGGCATGTTCCTCGGCGGCACGGACAAGGTGGGGCTGCACCACCTGCTTTTTTGGATCCTCGACGACCTGGTCGCCAATGCGCGCGCCGGCTTCGGCTCGGAGGTCCTGGTCCGTCTCGAGTCCGATAACCGCATCTACGTGGCGGACCATGCCGGGTTCCCCACCTTCCCCACCGAAGACGGGTGGACAAATGCGTGGATCGGGGAGCGGCTGGAACGCCTCTCTACCGAGTTCGTGGGACGGGATCGGGGGGTCGTCCCCGACGAGCCCCTGCGGAGCTACCTGCCTTTGGTCCGCGCCCTCAGCACGACCGCCACGGTGGCGGTGGGGCCCTGCGCCTTCGTGATCGAGCCCACCGAGGACTGTCGCCTCGTTGATGAGATCCGGCACTCATCGTGGAATTCGGCCATTCGTTTCGTCCCGGACCCGGAGATCTTCGGCGACGCCCAGTGGGACCTCGACCTAGTGCGCACGCGACTGGAAGATGCGACCGCCACGTGTCCAGGGCTTCGCGCTCGTCTCGAGTGGGCCTCCGAGAGCGTCGAAGTCACCATGGAAGATGGCATGGCGGGCATCGTGGCCCGGACGCTCGACCGCGCGGGGGCGTACGCCGCAAGGCACCAGAAGGTGCACCTGCACCTGCACGTGCGCGAGGGCGAGCTCGCCTTCGACGTGGCCATCCAGTGGCATTGGGGCGACGTGCTCGGGGCGCGCACGATCCAGTCGTGGGCGAACACGGTCCGCACCACCGAGGGCTCGCACGTCCTGGGGGTCGAGGACGCCCTTCGGGCCCTGCGGCTCGACGAGCTTCCCTATGTGGCGGCGATCTCGGTCTTCGTGCCTCACCCGCGCTTCACGAGCCCCACCAAGGGCTGCCTTCGGCATCAAGGGATCCGGGCCCTGGTGCGGGATCATCTGACGGCCGCTCTACAGCGCCTGTACGAACACGACGAGGACTTCGCCCTCGAGCTCCAGTATCGCCGCAACCCGACGACCTCGTCCACGGGCAAAGAAAGCACCTAGCCGTGGCGGATGCGACTTCGCCTCTCACGCCCGACGAGGTCCTCGAGGTCGTGGAGTGGGTGCGTGTCTTGAGGAAGGTACTGCGTCGCCCGTGCCCCGACTGCCTCTACCGGACGCTGTGTGCCGAGGACGAAAGGTGGAACGCCTTGCATGGGCACCCCTATGACCAGGGCCTCACCCTTCGTCACTGTCGTGGCTGGCGGCGACCGGACCTCGTCGTCCAGGCCTACCAAGAGGTCCTCGACGACGGCACGTATCTCTACGAGACGATCTACGGAGTCGAAGAGGAGCCCCGCACCTACAAGCGTCCGCGCGGGCGCTTCGTGCTGCGCAGCAAGCTGTGGCTTCCGCAGCGCCAGCGGGTGCTTCAAAAGGAGGATCCCCTTTCGCACGGACCGTTGGGCAGCCGGGTTTTGGCCTTCCCGCGCCTGGACGTGTTTCGGGACTGGGCCGTGGGCCTCGCGGAGCACGGCCATAGCCTTGGGCTCGATGACGACGCCGCGACCCCTGTGGAGGTCTACCGAGAGGCCCTGGCGCGGCTCCCTGACGACCAGGCCCGTGAGGTGTATGGGGCGCCGGCCCATCCCCGTCACGCTGCTGCCGTCGACGTCCTGGCCGAAGACCTCGGCGTTTTGCTGGGGGACTGGCCCGAGGAGGCCACCGAACGGGACTTTTCTTTTGACGTTCCCCCTCCCAGCGCGGGCCTCGGACGGGTCCTTCAGCTCGCCGCGTTACGGCGCCTGCCGGTGCCCTACCCGGCCGCGTCTTCTCAAGGGTCCCGAAAGGCAGACACATCGTGAGTAGCGATTACCCCCCCGCGAGACCCATTCGCGTCACGATCAACGGCCTTGCCTGCGAGTTCCGATCCGCCGAGGACTTCCGACGGGCTGTCGGCGTTGCTGCACCCCGCATCAGCACTCCTGCGATGACGGGGATGACGAAGGCCGAACGGGCCGTGATCGAGGCCATGACCCAATGCCTCCCGGCGCCACCTGACGGATGGTTTTGGGCCGGTCGGGTACGTGAGCTTGCGGTCGCGCAGGGTGTCTCGGAGTTTGCCGTGAAGCGTGCCATCGCGTTGCTCTCGAGAAAAAAGGTTCTGGAGAAGAAGGGGAGTACCCGGGATCTTCGCTATCGCCTGGCATTTGTCCCTCGCCGTCCCGAAAGCCCGACAAAGCGTGAGTGACACCTGCATCCGCATGATAGAGTGGCTCCGTGCATGCCCTCACCAACCCCGGCTACGGCTACGGCCGCGCCATCGCGGGGGCCTTCGCGGGGCTCGTGGTCGGTACGGCCGTCGGCCAGGCAGTCGCCGGCCACGCAGGCCTCGAGGGTACCTCGGCCCAGACGCTGGTGACGACGCTCGGCACTCTCACCGCGATGGCCGGTGCTGCGGCCGCCGCCCATCCCCGCGACCGGGTGGGCGCCGCGGTGGGCACCGCGGCCGGCACCTTGGCAGGGCGTGGGGTCGCCTCGATGGCCCCCCAAAGCGGCTCGGTGGGGATCGGCCTTGTGTGGGTCGGGGCCGGGCTGGCCACGATCCCCCTCGGCACCGCGGGCGGCATCGCCCTGGCCCGGCAGGTGTGACCGCCCGGGGAGGGCCCCAGTGAGTTCGCCGGTGACCGGGTTCAAGATGACGCCGGCGCGGTGGCGCTTTTTGGAGTCCGCGCGGCTCTTCAAGCACAGGCGTCACCTTCCCTCGAAGTATTCGGAGGGCATGCTCGTCGTGCCCCAGCAGTACGCGATGGTCAACGCGATGCTCGACGCGGGCCTATTGGAAGCCAGCGTGTGCGGAAACCAGTTCTTCGCGCAGATTACCCCCCAAGGAGAGAAACTCTTGGAGAAGGAGCGTGACCGATGACCCACCGTGACGAGCGAAAACACCTGATGGGCACGGCGCCCACGAAAAAGGCCACCCGAAGGTGGCCTCGCTTCGTGCGACGCGGCGCGTCAGCGGAAGGGGTAGCCGCGCACGTCGACCTCGAGCGTCATGAGCGACGGTCCGTTGCCCGTGGGCGGGAAGAAGGGGAACTGCGCATTGGTGATGTAGAGCGTCTTCTTCGACGCTTGGCGTCCGAAGGCGGCGGCCGTGGGGCCGTCGAGCCCGTCCTCCGCCGTCAGGATCGTGTCCACCGAGCCGTCGAGGTTGATCCGCAGCAGCGTCTGGAAGGGGTCGGTCGCGCAGTAGATCCGCCCGAGGAGATCGAAGGCGAAGTCGTCGCACCCCGGAAACTCGGGGGGCGTGACCTTGTCGGGGTTGGTGTCGGCCGGGCCGTACTTCACCGAGCCGGGCTGGGCTTCGAGGTCGCCTCCGAAAAGACCGCCGGGCTCGAAGGGGATCTCGACGATGGTGCCGGCGCCGGCGTTGGCGACGTAGACCGAGCCCAGATAGAACTGAAGTCCGTTCGCTCCGGGGATCGGGTCAAAGGGGTTGGGGTCGGCGAGGAGGGGCTCATCCGTCCAGACCTCGGCCGGCTCGCCCTGCCCGAAGGTCGGCGCACGCCAGATCTTGGTCGACCCGCTGTCGGCGACGTAGACGCGGCCGGCTCGCACCGCGATGCCGTTCGGGAGGCTCTCGGGAGGCAAACTGGCGATCAAGGTCGTGTCGCCGTCCGGCTCGATGCGCCAGATGCCCTTGTTGGCGGGGTCGCAGGCCGCCGCGCCGACGTACAGGTTTCCGAAGACGTCGATGGCCAAGGCCCCCATGATCCCGGGGAAAGGTCCCTGGCACAGCTCGGGGGGTCCGAGGGGAATGAAGGCAAGGGTGCTCTGGTCGCCTTCGGGGGTGACTTTCCGGATCTCGCCCGTCAGGGCCAGGGAGACGTAGGCGTTGTTGTCCGCGTCGAGGGCTACGCTCTCGGGCGTCTCGCCGAAGGCGGGATTGAAGGTGGCGAGCACCTCGGGTTCGCCGACGGAGCCGTCCCGCAGATCCCAGGACGACGGGTCGTCGGACTCGTCGGCTGCGCAAGCGCCGAACAGAAACGAGAGACAGAGAAGGGGTACAACCGCGTGATGCTTTTTCACGCGGAGGGTGTAGCGCACGATCAGCGGCGAGGAACCTGTCCCTTGGTACAGGTCGCTCCGTTGGGAGCGTCACACGAAAGTGACGAAAGGGAAGACGTGGCCCGTGCGTGAGTTTCAAGCCTATCGCGTGGCTGCCGATCACGTGGTCGAGGTGTGGGACTGGGACATCATCCTCATGCACGGCAGCGTCTACGTGCAGGGGATGTCCCGCGTCCACCTCGAGCACTGCGCGATCAAGCAGGGACACCCGTGCTCGTGCGGCCTCGGTCGTCACCCACGAACGAGTTCGCCGGTCCTCGACCCCGACACCCACCGCGAGCTCAAGGAAGCGTGGTACCAGGGAGATCCCCTGACGGGTGAAGCGCACTTCTTGCTCTCGGCGGAGGACGGCACGGTTCTTCCCGTCTTCAGCGGGAAGGTCTACCGCCTGGTGGGCCCGCGCAAAAAGGAAGGCTATTCGGGCTACAGCAGCGGCTCGATCTTCCGCGTGTACGCCGAGCCCGAGCCCGAGCCCGAGGCGCCCACGTGGTGGACCTGGCTCGCCTGTGCGCTGGGGCTACGAAAGGACGTCTAGCCCCATCCCGGGAGGTCTTCGCAGGCTCGGCACTTCGTCCTTGACGCCTTACCCCTACACGGGTAACGTCTGCGGCGAGGTCACGGACGACCCATGGGTGGCACTTTCATCGTCAAACCCGGCCAGCGACGGCTGTCCTTCTTGCGCACCTTCTTCGGAGGTGATCATGCGTAAGAAGAAGGCCCCCACCGACCTCCAAGCCGAGATCCGCCGCCTCAACCGGCAGCTCTGGAAGCTCGAGGACGAAAACAAGCGGCTGAGCGCCGATCTGAAGGCCGCACAGGCGGCCCAGCGCCGCGCCGAGCAAGACTTGCTCGAGCTTCGCCGCGACGGCTCGACGGGTGCCGTCGAGCCCACCTCGGATCCCTTCGACCGGGCCGAGCTCGAGGAGACCTTTTCGTCCCGATGACCTCGCTCCCAACCAGTTCCACCCCGAAAGAAGCCCAAGCCCATGACTGACCCATCCACCCAGACCTCCTCCGCCACGACCCCCGCCCAGGGGTCCGCGGAGGCCCCTTCCACCCCCGAGGCCAAGGCCGAGTCCGAAGCCAAGCCGGAGCCCGAAGCCGAGCCCGAGCCCGAAGCCAAGGCCGAGCCCGAGCCCGAGCCGGAGCCACCCCCGGCGGTCACCTGGGCCGACCTCGACGCGACATGCAAGGAAGCGCTCGGCCACTCTGCGCGCGACATCGCCATCGGGGCGATCTGCGACCTTCTCAGCGACGGCGAGGCGATCACGCATGACGAGCCCGAGCTGATCGCGGCCATGGCAGGGGCGCTCAGCTCGGCCGACGACCCCAACGCGCGGGCCTGCGCGGCCCTGCTTCTCCAGGAGGCAGGCATCGCCATCGAGCCCGAGCCCGAGCTGCCCACGACCCCCAAGGTCTCGGGCATGGCCGTGACCGCCACCTTCCTGTTCTCCGACGAGAGCCACCGCCAGGCGTGGCTCGCGGCCCTGGGCATCTTCGACGAGCCGGGGGCTCGGGCGGACTACCAGGTTCGTGCCAAGCACCAGGACCTCAAGTACGTGGCCGCGCCGATCCGCGTGCCCGATACCCACGAGACCGCGTAATCGTGGCCAAAGTCCGAAAACTGCTCGTGTGCTGCGGAGGACGGCACCTCACGCAGTCCTCCAACCCCGCTGCCTACAAGCGGATCATGGGGGCCGTGGACGGGTATGCGCCCACGCACGTCATCGTGGGCAACCAGCGCGGGGGCGACGAGCTGTGGCAACACGTCGTGACGCGCATGAGCCGTGCCGAAGCCCAACTCCTGGTCGTCGAGCCGACCCAGGCGCTTCTCGACGCGGAAGGCGGTGCGGCGTACCGGGCCCGCACGAAGCTCCTGTGGGAGCTGGCCCAGGCCCTTTGGACCTCTTCCGAGGTCGCGGTCGCGTGCTTCGCCCTCCCTGGAGGTCCGGGCACCACGTTGTGCACCCGCGAGGCCGAGAAGCTCGGCGTCGAAGTGACGAGGTTTCCATGGGAGCCCTGACGCTAGAGAGTTTCAAGGAGGCGGTGCGCGCAGAACTCCAGAAGCGCGGGCTCGACCTCGTCAGCCTCGAGCCCGCCGACCATCGCATCTGGCGCGTGTGCGCCACGGGGCGCGACGGGATCCGTCGATACCAATGGCGCCCGCCCGTGGGGGGGGGGCCATTTCGCGTGCCCAAGAACGTCGCGTCTTTGGTCGACTATGTCGTGCGGGCCTACCAAGAGGGCGAATCCATTGCCCATTTTCAGGCCGTCCGGGCCGAGCGCGAAGCGCTGACCTTCTTCGTGCGCTGGCTCTACGAACAGGGCAGGATCAGCCAGGAGGGGTGTGAGAAGCTCCTCGGCGAAGGCGGGGGCATCGAGGACTACCTCGGCATCGACCGCACCGCGCTGGCCCGAGAGCTGATCGCGCGTGAAGGGAGCCGTGACCTATGATTCAAGCACCCCCCCAGACGGAGGTCGAGCCCGAGTACTTCAGGAACAGCCATCACCAGCGCAACGGCCCGAGCCTTTGGTGGCGC
>ERZ869936.1997-NODE-1997-length-12881-cov-6.625682_pt1 | contig 12881 bp, 8 predicted proteins | sample MGYA00520876_ERZ869936 | MGnify/ENA primary metagenome ERZ869936 (study PRJEB32218, sample SAMN09650985) | biofilter metagenome | isolation source: enrty point of leading RO module | place: Saudi Arabia: Thuwal, RO plant located on Red Sea | collected 2016-02-17 ...
CCGGTTTCTTCTTTGCCGGTTTCTTCTTTGCCGGTTTCTTCTTTGCCGGTTTCTTTTTCGCCGGTTTCTTCTTCAACGGCTTTTTCGTTGCCGGAGGTTCTGCAGATCCTTCTTTTGCCCCGAAAGTATCAGGAACAGGGTCAGATTCCGGCTCATACTCCTCTTCAGGAACACGGGTTTCAATTTCTTTCTTTACTTCCCGCTTTGCCATTTCCTGATCTATGGCCCGGCAAAGGTTAAGGAAAATCTGATCAATTTCACCGATACCAAAAATCTCCAGCAGTTTTCCCTGATTTTCATAATAGTCCTTAAGGGGGCGGGTTTTTCCATTGTATTCCACTATGCGGTTCCGAATGGTATTTTCATCCTGGTCATCAACACGGCCCGACTCCTTTCCTCTCTCCAGAATCCGGCGTACCAATTCCTCTTCATCCACCTCGAGTGCAAGGGTTACGGAAACAGCTGTGCCTAAGTCACGCAGTAAAGCATCCAGGGCTTCGGCCTGGGAAATGGTTCTTGGAAAGCCATCGAAGATAAAGCCATTGGCATTCGGATTCCGGGCCACCTCATTCCTGAGCATATCAATGGTTAATTCGTCGGGAACCAGGTTCCCGGCATCCATAAAAGTTTTTGCGATTTTACCCAGTTCGGTATCGTTTTTCAAATGATAACGAAAGACATCGCCGGTGGAAATATGCACCAGGCGGTATTTGTCTCTTAGGAGTAAGGCCTGAGTACCTTTCCCGGCACCCGGAGGACCAAAAAGCACGATGTTAAACATGGTTGTTATTTTGTATTTGGTAAATGTCTTTAAGATTTCTTCCTTCCTGGTCATAATCGAGGCCGTACCCGAGCAAAAACACATTGGGAACCTGGATTCCCACATAATCAATCTTCAGGTTTTTTTTGTAGGCTTCGGGTTTAAACAGGAGACAGGCCACCAAAATCCGGTTCACACCGATATTTTTCAGTTCTTCAACAATATTCTCAAGAGAAGTCCCTGTATCCACAATATCTTCGAGGACAACCACGGTTTTTCCTTTCAATTCTTTTCCGGCACCGATAAGACTTTTAACGGTTCCGGAAGATTGGGTTCCCTCCCAGGAGGCAATTTTAATAAAGGAAATATGGTTTGGAATAGTAATTTCCCGCATAAGGTCTGCTGCGAAAAGAAAAGCCCCGTTTAAAACAGGAAGGAAAACGGGATGCTCACCGGCCAGATCGCTATTAATTTGGGCGGCCATATTCCGAATGGCTGCTTTTATTTCCGATTCGGAAATAAAGAGCCTGAACTGCAGATCTTTTACTTTAATAACAGGCGTATGTAGGGCGGGTTTCATGAGAAGCGAATTTACTCAATTTTGTTCACAGTTTTTTGCTGTAGTTCGGCTGAAAATAATCTAATTTTATGCCGATTAAGATGAAGTTTTCGGGGTTCATTTTTTGTTTTCTCTTTTTAGGAAAGGTTCTTTCCGGAACGGGATCATCACTTTATCCCGGGGCCCGCTTTGGAGCTTTGGGCGGGGCTGGAAGCACCCTTTCCGATGTTTGGTCGGCCGGGTATAACCAGGCCGGTCTGGCCTTTATGGAGAACCCTGAGTTTTCGGCCTTTTTTGAGAACCGGTTTCTTATTTCGGGCCTCTCAAATACGGCTTTTGCCGGGTGCCTTCCTGTTTCCTCAGGCACATTCGGAATTATCCACAGTAGTTTTGGGTCTCCGGTATTTAAGGAAAGCAAAAGTGGCATAAGTTACGGTCGAAAACTGGGGCCAAATATTGCTGCCGGGATAGGCCTGAATTACATTACCCTTCGTCAGGGGGGTGATTATGGAAGCATGGGCTTTCCGGCTGCCGAGTTGGGTTTTCTGGCCCGGGTAAACAAGGAATTTTCTATTGCAGCCCACATTTTCAATCCCTGGTCAAAAACCCTGGATCCCAGGACAAAAGAGCGGTTCCCACTGATATTAAGAACCGGCATGGCTTATGCATTTTCAGAAAAGGTAAGCGCAGTTCTTGAAATAGAAAAGAACATTTATTTCAGGCCCTCGGTAAAAGGGGGCATTGAGTATAATCCGGGCAAACAGGTATTTGTTCGTGCCGGCTTTTCCACCAACCCGGAAGTTTCCACCGCGGGCTTCGGATTCCGTCCCGGAAACTTTTCCATAGACTTGTCCACCCAGTACCATCCCGTCCTTGGATTTTCTCCGCAGGCCAATATCAGTTATCGTTTCGACCGAAAAAAGGAATCATGATTGGAAAGGTCAGGCTTCTGATATTTCTTTTTGTTTTGCTTCCTGTTTTTCTGGTTGCCCAGGACACCATCAACGACGAGCAGGAGCAGCAAATGGAAATGCTGTCGAACTCTTTCGGGGAAGATCAGATAGATTTTACAAACCTTACCGACGCCCTTAGGCATTACAAAAAAAAGCCACTAAACCTGAACAAAGCAGGCCGGGATGAACTCATGTCGCTTTTGCTGCTCAACGAAATTCAGGTTTTCAATCTGCTGGAGCATATCCGTCGAACGGGACCCCTGATTTCCATTCAGGAGTTGCAAACCATTGAAGGTTTCGATCTTCAGACCATCCGGAATATTGTTCCTTTTGTTATGGTCTCGCCGGATCCCGGTTTTTCAAAATTAAATCTCAAAACTATTTTCCGCGAGGGCCGTTATGAGTATTTTGTACGTTGGGGACAGGTACTTGAGCAACAAAAGGGATATAGCCCCATTGATTCCGCAGGCATTTGCAAAAGTCCGAATTCGAGGTATGCCGGCAGCCCCTACCGTTTATTCACCCGTTTCCGTTTTACCTATGGGACCCGCATCAGTTTTGGGATTGGAGCCGAAAAAGACCCCGGGGAGGTATTTCTTCCCGGTGATTTTAAATTCGATTATCCCTGTTATACCGGAAGGGGAGGAAAACCAGCTCCGGGTTTTGATTTTTATTCGGCCCATCTTTTTATCCGGGAAATAGGGCCTGTGAAAGCCCTTGCCCTTGGCGATTATCAGGTTTCTTTTGGGCAGGGACTCATAAGCTGGACAGGGCTGGCTTTTGGAAAAGCTTACGACGGAGTATCAATTAAAAGAAACGGATTTGGAATCAGGCCTCATACCTCTCCGGAGGAAAACCGATTTCTGAGGGGTGGAGCTTCCACCATCCGGCTTCCTCTGGGCTTTGAACTAACCGGATTTTATTCCCATAAAAAAATCGATGCTAACATAACTTTATTTGACACTTTAATTCCCGGCGAAGCCGTGGCTTTTTCTTCGTTTCAAACCTCAGGCTATCACTCCACTCTTTCGGAACTGGAAGACCGGAAATCCCTGGGCGAAACTGTTTACGGCGGAAACCTTACCTGGCGGAAAAAAAGATTTTCCATTGCCGGTAATTTTTTAAAAACAGAATACAGTGCCCAACTTGACAAAACCATTCAGCTTTACAATCAATTTGATTTCAGGGGAAGGTCGCTAATGAACGGAAGTTTGAATTACAACTGGGTGTTTAGAAACATGAATATATTCGGCGAAACCGCACTTTCAGAAAACGGAGGCATGGCCACGGTAAACGGAATTATGATTGCCATGGATCCCCGTGTATCTTTTTCCGTACTTCACCGGCACTATGAAAAAAACTATCAGAGTATAATGAGTAACGGATTCGGAGAAGGAACAAACACCAATAACGAGTCCGGAATTTACGTGGGCATGCAAACCCGCTTCAACAGTAAATGGACCGCCGCAGGGTTTTATGATCAGTTCCGCTTCCCCTGGCTTAAATACGGAATAAGTGCACCTTCATCAGGATATGAAGCCATGGGGCAGCTAAATTACACCCCTTCCAGAAAAAATGATTTTTATCTGAGGGTAAGAAAAAGGGTAAAAGCAACCGACGGTCAGGCCACTCAGGGAATAGATCCTTTGATAAACGGAGAAAATTCTTCGGTGCGTATCCATGGATCGGTGCAGGCCTTGCCGGGATTGAGGCTCAGAACCCGCGTTGAATTTACCTTTTTCAAAGAAGGAACTGATAGGGAAGAACAGGGGTTTTTAATTTATCAGGATTTTATTGTCAAGCGACCCGGAAGCCGGCTTTCATTTACCGGAAGGGTTTCGTTGTTTGATACGGAGGGATATAATTCCCGGATATATGTGTACGAAAATGATCTGCCTTTTACCTGGAGTATTCCTGCTCTTTATGAAAAAGGCGCCCGTTATTATGCCATGGTCAATTACGACATTACCCGAAATTTTGAGGTATATGCCCGCATCAGTCAAACCTATTATACCGACCTCCAGGTAATCAGTGCGGGGCAGTTGACAGAAATTACCGGCAATAAAAAGACTGAGGTTCGGGCCATGATCCGCTTAAAATTTTAATTTCTTTTCCACTTTCCTTCTTTTCAGGATATTATCTTTGCCGCCCCATGTTCAGCAAGGATTATCTTTTTCATTTCCGGCGCACCCTGCGCATTGCATTACCTGTTTGCATAAGCAATGTAGGGCATATGCTTGTGGGGCTGGCCGACACGGCCTTTGTGGGTGAAATCGGAAAGGTTGAGCAGGCGGCCATTCTTTTGGCGAGCACACCCTATTTTCTTGCTCTTGTTTTTGGCATGGGAGTGGCTTACGGCATTACTCCCCTGGTTAGCGAAGCCGATGCAAAAAATAATTCCGAATTTTCTGCCCGTGTTTTGAAAAACGGAATCATGCTAAACCTTGGGCTTGGCATAATTCTATTCCTGGGACTTCTTTTTGCCTCTCCCCTGTTCTATTACCTGAACCAACCTGCGGAAGTTGTAGAAAAGGCCATCCCTTATTTTGGGGTATTGATGCTTTCCTTAATTCCCCTGAGTTTGTTTTCTGCCTGTAAACAATTTGCAGAGGGATTGAGCCTTACCAAAACCGCGATGATTATTACGCTGGTGAGTAATTTTCTGAACATAGCCCTGAATTACATTTTCATTTTCGGAAAACTCGGAGTCCCTGCCATGGGTATGATGGGAGCCGTATGGTCAACGCTGATTGCAAGGATAGTAATGGCGGCATGGATGGGAGCCTATGTTTTTTATCACCCCCGGTTCAAAAAATATCATGCCTATAAGGTTCCTTTTATCTCCGGTCCCGTGTTTTCAAAAATATGGAAACTAGGCTCGGGTACCGGCCTGCAGTGGGTTTTTGAAGTAGGAGCCTTTACATTCGCGGCCATTATGGTAGGATGGATTGGCGTACCTGAAATGGCCAGTCACCAGATTGCCCTGAGCATAGCCGCCATCACTTATATGGTAGCCAGTGGGTTGAGTGCGGCCGGTTCGGTACGGGTGGGAAATGCGCTTGGAAGAGGAAATAAAACCGAAATAAAACTGGCCGCAAATTCCGTTCTCTTAATGGGATTGCTCTTTATGTGTTTTTCCGCTCTTCTGTTTATTTTATTCCGGTTTCAGGCCACTTCTTTGCTGAGCAGAGACGAAGGTGTAATACAAATTGCCTCGGGCTTACTGGTGATTGCGGCCTTTTTTCAGATCAGCGATGGATCGCAGGTAATTTCCCTGGGCATTCTCAGGGCGCTAAAAGACATCCGGGTTCCCACCGTAATAACCCTGGTTTCTTATTGGCTGATTGGGATTCCTGCCTCCTGGTACCTGGGATTTTATTTGAATATGGGAGTTGGGGGAGTTTGGTACGGCTTGCTTATTGGTTTAAGCGCAGCAGCGATTCTTTTGTACCTGCGGTATCGTTATGTCTGGAAAAATTTCGAACCTGAAATTATAGCTCCCGAATCTTAAAACCTACCGCCGCCATATCATTCCAGAAGGCAGGATAGGATTTGGAAACAACCTGAGGGTTCTCTATTCTAACCCGGCCCGTTTTCATGGCTAAAGATGCAAAAGCCATAGCCATCCTGTGGTCATCATAGGTGGCTATAGACATATCAATGGGTTCGCTTATACCCTTAGTTTCCATAAACCATGCTGCATCATCGCTCTTCACCTGAAAGTCCAGGCCAAATTTCTTCAACTCATTGCGCAGCGCATTGCCCCTGTCGGTTTCCTTTATTTTAAGTGTGCGGAGACCGCGGTACAGACAGGGAATGCCAAGCGCAGAGGTTACCACACCCATGGTTTGCACAATGTCGGGACAATCGATAAAGTCGTAACCGAAACGGTCGATAAGCACCGGCGACTTCGTTAATCGTATTCCATCTTCAAGAATTTCGGTTGAGACCCCATACAGGGTAAACAAATCGGGCAGAATGCTGTCGCCCTGGAGACTTGTTTTCCTTAATCCTTTGAGGGTAAGATCCACTTTTTCGGAAAAAGCAGCCATAGCATACCAATATGAGGCCGCACTCCAATCGGCTTCGATTTCGAATCCGTCTTCCATTTCGTCTGCGCTGTGATGATAACGCTGTGGACTTACCGAAATTCCATTCTCCTGAAGCAAACCCGAAACGCCGAATTTTTCCATCAGTTTCAGGGTCATGTTCATATAAGGTCTGCTGGCAATTTCACCTTTTAGTTTAATAACCAATCCTAAGGGAAGTGTAGGAGCCACCATTAACAATGAAGAAATATACTGACTGGAAACACTGCCATCCATTTCCAGAGTTCCGCCTTTGAGCGTGGTTCCTGTAATCCGGATGGGTGGGAACCCCTCCTTCCCGAGGTAATCGATTTTGGCACCTATTTCCCGAAGGGCATCAACAAGAATACGGACCGGGCGCTGGTGCATGCGCTCCGTTCCTTTCAGGATTCTTACCCCGGGCCTGTTGGCAAAAAGGGAAATAAGAAACCTCATGGTGGTTCCGGCAGAACCTACATCGTAAATTCTTTCGGCATCGGTATTGGATTTGTCTTCATTCAGGATGCGCAGTAAGGTCTGGGTATCCTGGGAATCGCTCAGATTTTGGATGCGGAATCCCTCATGTACAAATTCGCGAATAATCAGGGCTCTGTTGCTTTCGCTCTTCGAGGGGGGAAGCGTTAAGGTTCCCACCAATTCTTTGTTATCTCTGGTTATTTCGTAAACCATACTAATGAGGCAGGGGCAATTCCCTGTAAAATTTTAGTGCTTCCTTAACGATTCCGGGTTCGCAATATTGGTTAATTTTTCCCTTTCCAATGCCGGTCAGCAGCGTAAAGTTTAATCCTGCATTGTTATTTTTCTTGTCCAGCTTCATCAATTCAAACAGGCGGATCTCATCAAATTTATTGAAATTCCATGATGTACGAAATTTATTAAGAATCCCGAATACTTCTTCAAAATCCTGTTTTGCCAGTAATTTCTTTTTCCGGCTGATCCAGGCTTCACAAACCATACCTGCAATTACGGCATGTCCGTGCAACATCGGATGGGTTTCGCTTTCCAGTGATAAACTCTCAAGGGCATGTCCGATGGTATGTCCGAAATTGAGGAGTTTCCTGGGACCCTTTTCCCTGGGGTCTGCATCTACAATGGCTTTTTTCACAGCCAAAGATTCTTTTAAAATAACCTCCCAATTTAATCCATCTCCAGCCTCCCTTAAGAGTTTCCACAGGCCCGGACTACCTATCAGGGCATGTTTCAAAACTTCCCCCAGTCCCGATGAAAGGTGGTCAGGAGGCAGGGACTTTAAGAACCCGGGGTAAATAAGGGTCATTTCAGGGTGTGAAAAAGTACCAACCAGATTCTTTACATGGTCGAGATCTACCCCCGTTTTTCCCCCTAAGGCGGCATCGGCCATTCCGAGCAAACTTGTAGGAATATGAATACTGGGAATGCCTCGCATATAACAAGAGGCCACAAAACCTCCCAAATCGGTAATTACTCCACCCCCGAGGCTAATGAAAAGGGAATTCCGGCCGGCACCCAATTCAGCCAAAGCTGCCCATAGGTTTTCACATACCCGGATAGATTTACTCTGTTCTCCGGGGTTTACTTCAATAATTTCAGCTCCTGCAAGGGCAGGAACCTCGGCCACGAGCCGGGGCAAACAGGCTTCAAGGGTATTGGAATCGACAAGGATAAACACAGGTGCCGGCCCCTGCTTCCGGAGGCGGGCTTTGAGGGCCGAAAAAACCCCTTTCCCGATCAAAACAGGGGATCCCGCAATGCTGGATTTATGGGTCCTTTCAGGCATAAAATACCAAAGTAACAAACATTACCGAAACGATTATGGATTTCCCTTAATTTCGTGCCCGTATTTATGCTCTCTTTCGACAATACCGAAATTGCTTTTTTGTCCAAGTCAGACAAAGACCTGAACCGGAGCTACTGGCTGTTTAAGCTGGTGGGAAGTCCGCGACTGGTAAAAGCAGGAAAATTTTTCATGGAGCTTGCTTTGAAAATCGGATTTCCCATAAAAGGAATTATCAAGGCCACCATTTTCCGGCAATTTGTGGGTGGGGAAAACATTGAAGAATGCGGAAAAATTATCGCCGACCTGGGAAAATTCCGGATAGGAACCATTTTAGACTATTCCGTGGAAGGAAAATCAACCGAAGCAGATTTTAATAGCGGATGCGGGGAAATTATCCAAACCATACTACGGGGCAAAGCCGACAGCAACATCCCATTCTCGGTATTTAAAGTCACCGGACTTGCCCCTTTCAGTCTGCTCGAAAAAGTATCGGCAGGCAGCCCCCTATCGGCTGCAGAAGAAGTTGCCTGGAAAAAGGCTTTGGAAAGGGTGGAACAAATTTGCCGTGCGGCCCATGAGCATAAAGTTCCTGTGTTTATTGATGCCGAAGAAAGCTGGATTCAGGATGCCATCGACCAGATGGCGGATGCCATGATGGAAAAATTCAATAAAGAAGAGCCCATCGTATATAATACCTATCAGTTGTACCGTCACGATCGTCTTGCTTTTTTAAAAACCTCCCTTGAGCGGGCCAAAGCAGGTGGATATTTCCTTGGAGCAAAACTCGTTCGGGGAGCCTATATGGAAAAAGAAAGAGCAAGAGCGGAAAAATTGGGCTACCCCTCACCTATTCATGCCGACAAAGCAAGTACCGACACCGATTTCGACCTGGCCCTTGCGTTTTGCATGGAGCATTTGGACAGGATTGGATTTTGCGCAGGCACCCACAACGAAAGAAGCAGTATGACCCTTGCAAAAATGCTGGATGAAAAAGGTGTTTCACACGCTGATAAAAGAGTTTATTTCAGTCAGCTCCTTGGCATGAGCGACCACATCAGTTTCAACCTGGCCGATGCCGGATATAATGTGGCCAAATATGTTCCCTATGGCCCCGTTAAAGAGGTTCTTCCTTACCTGATCCGGAGAGCAATGGAAAACACTTCTGTTAAAGGACAAACCGGAAGAGAACTCGGGCTGATCATTCGCGAAAAGCAACGCAGGAAGGAAGCCAAAAAAAAGCCGGACTGAAATCAGCCCGGCTTCCGTATTAATAATTCAGCCTATTTAATCAGTGCTATTTTCCTGCTTAAAGTACCGCCGGAATAACTTACCGTGAGCCAGTAGGAACCTGTTGGAAGTTCATTCAGTGAAAGGGGAATCCGGTTGCTTCCCTTCACTAAATTCATATCCATACTCCATACTTTTTGTCCGAGTCCGTTAAATACCGAGAAGTCGGCCTCAAGAGCGGAGTTGGAAAATAATTCAACCATCAGATTTCCTGCCGAAGGATTTGGCATCAACACCAGTGAATTTCCGGAAATCAACTCATTCATTCCTGCGCATACATTAACCGTAATGGTTTGCATGGCAGAGTCCTGACAACCGTTTGCATCGGTAAAAGTATAAACGATATTATGGGTTCCGGCTCCGGCTTGTGCAGGATCAAAATTACCGCCGCCAACCCCCGGTCCGGAGTAAACACCGCCGGAAGGGCTGCCTCCGGTGAGGGCAAAAGCAGGTTGGTTATCGCAAACGGGAGCCAGGGGAGCAAAAGCTACCTGAGTTCCCCCAATGGTTGCAGTAACCGGAGTCCTCGGACTTTTACAAGGCTCTGGTTGAATGAGCCAATTGTAGAAATAATAATAATAGGCATTACCTGCCGAAGATCCGGTGATGTTAACCAGTCCACTCAGGGTGTATGGGTATGTGGGACCGGAATTATTCCTGTAAAGATTCATGGAAGCTCCTCCAAGGCGATATCCTGTTCCCGGACTTAGCGGAAGATTGAGCGTAATGGTGTTTTGTCCCGTAGGAATATTCACCGCCATGGTTTGAATAACATTGCCTGCATTATCCCAAAGGGTAATATTGCGGTTCCCGGCCGTTGAGGCATTTACCCAAACTGAGACTAAGGTACAAGGCTGAAGTACATCGAAGCGGAGATATTGCGCGGTGGTACTGTTATGATTCCCTCCGGTACCGAAGCTATTATTTACCGGTCCTACATTACCCGGGTTTTGCGCCACCTGATTTTCTACATAATAGGTAGTGGTAGCAGAAAGCATTGGAGTGGTATAGGAATTTCCGGTTCCTACCGAAGTACCTGCCACAGGTTGGGTAAACCATTCCAGATTTCCGCTTCCGGACGCAGTAAGTGTCATGGATCCGGGACCGCAACTTACATTGCCTGTTCCGGTGGGAGCAGGCGGTGTATTGATTGAAATGTAGGAAGTCTGAGTTGTGGTGTTGGAACCACAAGCAGAATTTACGGACAGCGTTACGGTATAAGTTCCGGGATTGGTATAAGTATGCGTTGCATTGTAGGTGCTTGCGGTGTTGTTATCTCCAAAATCCCAAACGGCATTGGTGGCGTTTGTGGAAGTATTGGTAAAGGAAACGGTAAATGGAACCGAACATGAAGTGGTAACGCTTGCCGTGAAGCTAGATGTAACTGAGGCTGAAAATAAACCTCCCACTCCAACGGCATACCAGGCATTAGTAGTAGCAATTACTTCCGGGGAACAAGCGCCAAAAAGGTCCTGTGCCGATAGAATGGCATAAGTTCTTGCATCGGAGTATTGAGAAGAAGTAACAAGGTAGGTGGTTAAATTTCTAAAGGCAATTCTTGCTGCATTCATGATTCCGATTCCAGTGACATTGTAGTTGTTTCCAATGTCATTGGTTCCCGATTCGCCTATCGACAAAATATAAAACCATTTGTTTTGTACGCCGCTGTTGGTATGAACCCCACCATTATCGGCGGTACCGGTATACCAGAATGTTCCCAGGTAAGTATCTGGATCGTTGTACTGATTGGGGTTCATCATATTTCTAAGGGCTCCGGGCTGATTGAAAACAATCTGATCGCCGATGAGCCAGTTTGCGGAAGACGGCTTCTTCCAAAATTCAATGGCAGTTCCAAAGATGTCGGAAAAAGATTCGTTCAGGGCACCCGACTGGTAAGAATAAACCAGGTTTGCGGAGAAGTTAGTAACGCCGTGGGTAAATTCATGTCCGCAAACATCAATGGCGGTGAGGGGGCGAAATCCTCCGCTCGCATTGCTGCCATCTCCGTAAGTCATCGCCTGTCCGTTCCAGAATGCATTATTGTAATTATTGCCATAATGCACATAGGATAACATTTTCATACCATTGTTATCAAGGCCGTTGCGGTTGTGGATTTGAGTAAAATAATCGTAGGTAGATTCGGCACCCCAATGCGCATCGGTAGCCGCATCGTCGTAATTGGTGGTGGTGGTCCAGTTGTTGTCGGCATCGGTAAAATCAACTGCATTGCCGTAGTTGGTACCGTTATTCAGGTCGTAGGTTTCAATTCCCTGTCCGCGACCCGTTTCCCGAAGGCGGTAGAGTGTTGGATTTACGCTATCGGTAGTTATGGGTTGTGTACCGCTGTACATGGTATTGGCTGAGCCAACTACATCAACATGACAAATGCGGTCTTCTTTAAAAATAATTTCTCCGGTATTAGCGTCAACATAAACATAGTGGCGACTCATGGGTTCGTGAGCATACACATCAAATTTCCAGGTAAGACGCAGGTCGCGCTTTTTGTAATCGGAATTAACGGCCATAATTTCCAGTTCACCTTTGGGATACAAAGTTGCCTGTGGATTATGGGTAACATGTTTAATCCAGAATTCCTCGGAGGGTACATTCCATTTATACACAGAAGCTCCAATGTGGTTAAGGGCTTTTTGCAGTGCCTGACCTTCGGAGAGGGCGGGCAGGGTATTCATGGATATGCCTTCGAGAAACAAGCCATTCATGGCAGAAACAAAACCATTTTTTTCATGGATGATGTATTGTCCGCCCGAAACTTTTACTCCGTTATAAAATTGCTGGTGTCGGTAGTGTGTGAACCCAAGATCATCGTGCTGATGTGAGATGGGGATTAATCGGTCGGCGGCGGAAATTTTGAGCACTGCCCGTATTTTTTCGAAGGCATTTTCGGTTTTAATGCCGGCACCTTCCGAAAACATGATGAGGGATGGAACGGTTGCCAGGTCGTTGTAAACCACGGTATGAGCATCAGGAAAAACCTGAGCGGCATCACTGCCGTAGAGTTCTTTGGAATTATTTCCGAACGATGCCGGAGAAATAAAAATGCAAAATGCAAGAGGGGTAAAGATTTTGCGCATCATGAAAATTGATTTTTGGTTAATTGGCCGGGTAAAACTTATGCAATGTAGGGCATTGTCAGGAGAAAGTCAATAGGAAAAGGAAGGGAAAGTGGGTTCTGAAAAATGAGGACAATGCTTCATATTATTGATATTCAAAAACTTGTGGTTTTAACATTACTTTATGGGCCTGAGGGTTTGGTCAGTTTTGCGCATGTGTCGTAATTGGTCCTGACGCTGCGGTCAGGATTTTCAATCCTAACGCTAAAGGTCAGCGTTTGCAATCCTAACGCTAGAGGTCAGCGTTTTCAATCCTAACGCTAGAGGTCAGCGTTTTCAATCCTAACGCTAGAGGTCAGCGTTTTCAATCCTAACGCTAAAGGTCAGCGTTTTCAATCCTAACGCTA
>ERZ869936.1998-NODE-1998-length-12876-cov-34.357928_pt1 | contig 12876 bp, 12 predicted proteins | sample MGYA00520876_ERZ869936 | MGnify/ENA primary metagenome ERZ869936 (study PRJEB32218, sample SAMN09650985) | biofilter metagenome | isolation source: enrty point of leading RO module | place: Saudi Arabia: Thuwal, RO plant located on Red Sea | collected 2016-02-17...
GCACTTACGGACCGCTATCCGGGAACGCACGTCTAAGGATTGGGCGAGACTGGCGGCTTCGTGGTTTTCGTTTTCCAAGCCCGTACAGATTGGCACCCCGGGAAGCCGTTCCCGGACGTCCGCCGCACCCTCAGTGAAAGGCATCCCTCATGCAACGCCTCTTGATGTGCTCCGTCCTCGTTCTCGGTTGGCTCGCCTTTGCCGGCCCGGCCCAGGCCCAATGCTGCCAGCCGGTGGTTACCTACTACGCCCCGCAGACGACGTACTACGCACCCGCGGCGACGCCCTACACCACCTACTACGCCCCGGTGACAACGTACTACGCGCCGCAGCCGGTCTACTACGCGCCGGCCGTGCGACCGGGACTCTTCGGCTGGCGATGGCGACGTGCCTGGCGGCAATCGGTCTGGGGTCCGACGGTTCAGCCGTTGGTGTACTAAAGCGCTTTTCATTTCCCTGGCGCGTCTCGGCGGGCTACGACCGCGTTGGACGTCGTCGAGGGTGCATCGACGAATCTCCTCGATTCGCCTGCTTCGGTCTCCTTGTCAAACTTGCCTCGCTATCCGCCGAAGACGCGACATCGATCTGAAAACGCTCTAGCGTGTGACGGAGGTGTCGCGAAGGCGACACGGTGACGCGGGAGCTCATGGCCGATCCGCAAACGACGGAAACGAAGCGCGGCTTCTTGACGACGACCGCCATCGGCGGGCTGTTGTTTCTCTTGCCGTTGATCGTCATCGGTGCCTTGATCGGCCAGGTCGTGCCGATCGTGCTCACCATTGCGGAGTTCCTCGGCGAGTTTCTGCCGTTTCGCTCGCCGGGGGGCATCGCCCTGCTGGTGCTGCTGGCCATCGCGGTGTTGCTGCTGATCTGTTTCGCCGCCGGCGTGTTGGCGCGGCGGACGATCGGCAAGCGGATCTCCGAGGGTTTTGAGCGGCTCCTGCTGCTGCTCTTTCCCCGCTACACGATCATCAAGGATCAGATGGCCAGCAGCGTGGGCGGTCACGAGAACCGCCCGCGGATGAAGCCGGTCCTCGTGCGTCTCTACGGCACGTTGCAGATCGGCCTGGAAACGGAGCGGAGCGACGACGGTCTGGTCACCGTCTACTTGCCCGGCTCGCCCGATCCGTGGTCGGGTCGCGTGGTGATCTTGACCGCCGACGAGGTCGAGGCCACCGATATGAAATTCGGCGACGCGGTGGCCACCTTCGAACAACTCGGCCGCGGCTCGGCCGCGTTGCTCGCCGGCACGCCCGCGAAGGCACCCCGACCGGAGGACACTCCGGGCCGATCGACGACGTGACGCGGGGTGGCCCGGGGTGGCACAAAACTCGTTTGGGAATGGGACCCCCGTTTGCTAGGTTGGGCATCCGCGCGCTTCACGCGCGCGAAGCCTGATGCCATCCCACGACAACCGAGGGAGTTTTTTGCCGCCCACCCACCGGAGCCGTATCAAGAACCTAACGCCAAGGCGCCCATGAAGTTCCGCCACCAACTTGCCTTGTTTCGCGCGTCGCTAAGTGGAGCGGCGGGCGGGACTTCGAGTTTTTTGCCGCGAAGTCCGAATTTCGGCCCCCAGCGAAAAAAACTCCGCGGAAGAAAACGCTTTGGTAAACCATGGCAGCGCGGGCCACGAAAAGATCTTGGGAATTTTCGGCGGGCGTGTGGGGTTCGGCCACGAGCCGGACATGTACGGGTTAGAGCCGCCCACGCCAGGGCGAGCCAACCCACTACACCCTCCCCTCTTCCCCCAAGGAACGTGCCATGAACTCCCTCAAGAAACTCGCCCTGCCGCTCGCCGTATTCACACTCGTTATCGCCGGAATGGCGGTCACCGCCCCGGAGGCCGACGCCGCCCGTTACTATGTCTCTCGGACGGTTGTTTGCCACCCGCCCGTGCACACCGTTCACACGGTTCCGGCGGTGCCCGTGGTCGACCTGATTACGCCGACAATCCCGGTCTACACGACGCCGACCGTGATCCGAACCGCTCGTCCGGTATACCGCACACCGGTCTACGTGACCCCGACCGTCATCCGTTGCTTCCGCTAAATCGATCCGCTGCTCCGTCCCCCCGCAGCCTGGACAGGGATGTCCAGGCGCTCCTTCCCCCTTACCAACCGCCACGCGTGCGGTGGCGATCAAACTCTGCTTCGCCTTGCCGCGGCCGGCGAGCGAGTCCTCGGGCTCTCTCGGCGGCCGTGCTGCGTTGGGCGCGAGCGCCGCTTCGAAACCCAGGCCGCCCTGCCGAGCGGGCCGATGCCCGGCCGGCTCAGGGGCCAAGTGATCGCGCCTATTCCATTGCTCAGATTGCACTTATGGCTGCCGCACGGAGTTTCTCGAAAAAACGTTGTTGCGCATGTCGGGTTTCCTTCGCTCTGGAACATGTACCCAGTAGGAAAGGAAACGAACGATGCCAGACGGAAAGAGAAAACGCCGCAATTCGCCGAACAGGGCCAAGCGAGCCTGGTACGCGCAACACCGTGCCGTCCGCTTCAACCGCCGCTTCGGCATCGCCTCTTGAGCCCTGCGCAGCCAATGAACCAGGCCGACCAGCGGGAGGCCGGCATTTCCGCCATCACTGCCGCCGCGAAGGGCTCATTAACAACGCAGCCATCAATAAAGCTCAGCCCGTCGTCATCCGTTTCCCGCCCCCATCGGGTCGCCGACCAGCGTCGGACGACCCGTTCCCAGAACCTGTTGCTTCCCTTGTTGCCCTTGTTGCGAAATTCGATTTCCACGGTCGCCTCGGCGGCGGCCGAACCTGATCCCTCTGCACTGCCGGGCCGGCCGGTCGAGCGAATGCCTCGACTGGCTGGCCCGGTTTGTCTGTGGAATAATCGCCCGCGAACGCGAATTGCTATGCGTATCGATCAAGGACACCGACGATTCACCGGCGCTGAAAGAAAGCAAATCCACGCTCAGAGTGAGCGGCCCCACCGCCTATGCTCGACCTGACACGCACGCGCGACCTGCATACCCAGCTGGCCGAGGTGGCCGCCGCCGACCCAGGACGCTTTGCCGCCGCGACCGACACGGCCCAGCAGGCGCTGCGCGCGGGGCAAGCCAACTTCGAACGCTCGCGGGCCATGCCCGCGGCGGTGTCGGCTCTTGCGCTCGAGCAAGAAGGCGTGGCCCAACTCGCCGCCATCAGCGAGTCGTTGCATGCGATCGTCGAACGCGCACTCGATTGGGTGCTGGCCGACGAGGGCCGCCTGCTTCGCTACTTCGGCGAACACCAGCGGCTGTTTCCCTACTTGGGCCAGCGGACGCCCGGCCTGGATACCTGGCAAGGCTACAGCCGCTACGACGCCGTGGTGACCGACGTCGGCGAAGTGAAAATCATCGAGCTGAATACCTGCTGTCCCGCGGGCTTTTGCCACGGAGAGATCTTCTCGGCGGCGGTGCAACCGGCCCTGGCGATGCTCGACCTCGATGCGGACGTCGGCGAGACGTTCGGCACGATTCCGCAAACGGCCCTCATCGAAGAGCTGCTGGCCGTGGAACAAGCGGCCGGCCTCGAGCCGAACCTGATCGGCCTGGTGAACGACGAGAACGGCCTGGAGAACGAACTGGAACTCTTCGCGGGCCTCTTCGCCGAACGAGGTCGCGAGGCGGTGATCGCGCCCGCGGCAGAGCTGGGGTTTCGCAACGGCCAACTGCAACTCGCCGGGCGGACGCTGTCGCTGACCTACAACAAGATTCGCATCAGCACGGCCGACAGTCCGAATCACAATTGGGCTGCCGGCTTCGAGCAGCGCTATGCCGGGTTTCTTGAGGCGTTGGCGAGCGGCACCGTGGTTTCAGTCAACAACCTCACCGCCGCCACCATCGCCGAGAACAAGGTCCTTCTGACGGTATTGGCCGACGAGACATTCGCCGCCGAGCTCAGCCCCAGCGAACGGCAGCTCGTCGCCGACCATGTGCTTTGGACCGTGCCGCTGGCGGACGGCAAGACGACGCGCAACGGCGAGACGATCAACTTGCTTCCCTATGTGCGCGCCCATCGCGAACAGCTCGTCATCAAGCCGGCCAACGAGGGACGCGGGTTCCGCGTCGTGGTCGGCAAGTTTGCTACGGCCGAGCAGTGGGATGCGGCCTGCCAGATTCGCGACGACTTGCCCTGTGTGGTCCAGGAATATGCCGAGTCGGTCCGGCTGCCTGTGGTGGCTCCGCGGCAGGACGAAGCAGCGGCAATCTTCGCGGTGCAGCCGATGTATTTGACGCTGGCTCTAGGTATCATCCGAGGCAGGTACCGGGGCCTGTTTTCCCGCGTCTCGCCCGAACCGATTACCAACGTCGGTCGCGCAGGCCTGGTCCAGGCGGTGTTCGTGTCGCGGTAAGCGAATCCAAATTGGCGGTGTATGGTCAGCAGCTCAGGTAGTTCGATTGAAGAGGCGGCGCCCCCGACCACGGCGAGTCTGCTGCTGCGCAAACGTCCCGTCGGGCTGGTCTCCACCGCGATGGCGCTGGGATGTTCGCTGCTGTGGGCAGGCCAATCGGTTGCGGTGAAGGTTGCCCTTGGCGAGCTGCCGCCGTTCGTCGTGATGGGACTCCGCTTCGTCCTGGCCGGCGTGGCCCTGGGTCTGTTCGCCTTCGTGATGCGGATGTCGCTCTGGATCGCCCGACCGTGGGTGCCGTGGCTGCTCGGGCACGCGGTGCTGCTGGGAATTCAAACAGCGCTGTTCACCCTGGGCACGGATGCGACCACGAGCGTGAAGAGCATTGTGATCATCAATAGCTTCCCGTTCTTTACGGCGCTGATCTGTCACCACTTTCTGCCCGACTTTCCCTTTACCTGGCGGACGATCGTGGGACTGTTGATCGCCTTCGCCGGGCTGCTGGCGGTGTTCGCGCCGGGAATTTGGATCAGCGGCATCGGCAACCAACGGGGCGACTGGCTGGTGCTGGCTGCGGCGGTGATGATGGGCGTGAAGATCACGTATATCAAGGCGATGCTCCGCCGCGTGCAGCCGATTCCGGTCGTCTTCTGGACGGCCCTGATCGCCGCCCCGCTGCTGCTGGGCATTGGCTGGACGCGGAGCGAGCTGATCGATCTTGTCTGGACCGGACGCGGCGTGGCGGCGGTGGCCTACTCGGGCCTGTGCGTCTCGTCGTTGGCCGTGGTGATGTGGACCTACTTGCTCTCGTGGCATTCGCCCAACGAGGTGACCGTCTTTCGCATGACGACGCCCTTGTTGGGCATGGCCCTGGGCTGGCTGATCCTGAGCGAACCGGTCAGCGCGAACCTGATCGTCGGAGCGGTGCTGATTGCCCTGGGCGTGTGGCGGGTCACACGGTAAACGAGAAGAGAGATCGCTAGAGCGTTTTTCAGATCGATGTAGCGTCTGCGGCGGATAGCGAGGCAAGTTGGACAAGGAGACCGAAGCAGGCGAATCGAGGAGATTCGTCGATGCAGGTCGACGACGTCAAACGCGGTCGCAGCCCGCCGAGACGCGACAGGGAAATGAAAATCGCTCTAATGGTCCTGATCGGCCAGATCGAGGTAGCGGCGCAGATAGTTGGCCATTTGCCCGTCACGGCGACCCGTCTTCTCGGTCGCCGCGGCAAGCCACTTGCCGACTTCGTGTCGGCGGTCGCCGAGTTGCTCCGACTTGGCGAGCGACTCGATGGAAAGCAGCAGCAGTTCAAGATGCGATCGACCGACGTCGCCGTTGCGAATCACCCGCTCGACCACCTCGACCAATTCGTCCGTGGCCTTCCGCAGCGACTCGTCGTCCGCTTCGGCCACGGCCAGGTGAAACCCGGCCAACTGCCGTGCCAGCCGCAGCGGCTTGGGCATCTCGGTCGGCGGCTCCACTTTCGGCACGTAGAGCCGATCGAAGCGTTGGCGAGCCGCGTCGGCTTCGACCCGCCCGGCCAGCAGCTCGGCCAGCAGCCGCTTGTATTCCAGCATCTCCAGCGCCGGAGCGCGGTGGTCGTGGGCAAAGCCCTCGTCGCGGGCCCATTCGACCGCCTTGGTCAGGTGATCGGCCGCTTCGCCGTAATTCGGCTCGCGGCCGAAGAGAAAGACATCCGCCAGCCGCTCCTGAATGTTCGGGCGACGCTGACGAAACATCGACATCAGGCGCTTGGAAAGCCGCTGGCGGGCAACGCCGGAACCGCCGGCCAGATCCTGATCGATGTCGTGTTCGAGCGCCTGGTAGGCCGCGCGGGCGGCCGATTCGTGACCCTCGAAGTGCATGATCATCGCATGCCCTTGTCGGATCCACAGCACGCGTACCAGCGACTCGTCGTCGCGCAGGCCTTCGCGAATTCGCCGCGCGTCCTCGAAGTCGGCCCGAGCTGCGCTGAGTTGCCAGGAATCGAGGTGTGCCCAGGCCTTGCGTTCGTAGATCCAGGCATTGAGCGGATGATCGTCGGCCAGCGCGGAGCGCGAGGCGCTCCTCGCCTGTGCGAGGTTTTCGAGGGCCGCCTCCTGGTAGTAGTAGCCGCGTCGCCGTTCGGCATCGGCCTCCTGACAATACTTGTCGACCTGCCAGGCCGCCGCCGCGATCCGCTTCTCTTCGCTCTTCTGGAACCAGGTCACCGCCTCGCGATAGTTTTGCTCGTCGCAACAGAGCCGGCCATAGTCGACGGCGCAAACCGCGTAGAGCTCGTTCTCGCCGTCCGTCTCGTACGAGGAAAGAGCCGACCGATAGGCGTTCCGGGCCGCGTCCCAATGCTCTCGGCCGCGCTTGTGCTGGACGGCGGCGTAGAGATGCTCTTCGGTGGCGGTCCGCGGCTCTCGCTGCTCCAGCGAGGTGACCAGGGAATCCAACTCGCGCCGGATGCCGACCTCGTCTTCCTTGGCCGGGTCGATGTTCAGCAAGTTGCGCACGACGTCGCCTTCGCCGCCGGCCTCGCCGGGAAGACGCTGGACGAGCACCCGCGAGACTTCCTTCAGATCGTCGTAGACCTCCACCGCGTCGTTCTCGCGCACGGCATCGAGAACCGCCGGCAACGACTGTTTGCCGACCAGCGTTTCGCCGGAGTCGAGGGCATGCATCAACTCGCGGCGGATGCCGGGCGAATACCAAGGCATCTCGTCGAACCACCACCCGCCGCTCAGTCCCGGCAGGGCGCCCAAATCGGCGCGCTGAGGATGGGGCCCAGGCGGGCGGCTTTGCAGATAGAGGGCCGCCGCCCCCCCGACGAAGAGGAGGCCCGCCATTACCGCGACGAAACGTCGTCGCGAAAAGTGCCCCGAGATGGCAGGCTGCTTTTCGATGCGGCCGACCGTCGGTGGATACTGGCGGTCGAGCTTCTCCTCCGTGTCGGTCAGGGCCGACTTGGTGACCACGTCCGTATGTCCCGAAGTGCCGGGTCGGTCGAGCGTCTCCGTGGTGAGGACCGACTTGAGCGCCTCCGTCGAGGCAAATCCCTGCACCGCTTCCACAACCTCGCCCGGAACATCGACCCGCTCGTCGACCTCTTTGGCCATCAGCTTGCGCAACGTCCAATCGAGCTCTTCAGGACAGTCGGGGCGCCGCTCGACAATCGAAGGCACCGGTGCCGCCGCGTGGGCCAGCAGCTTCTTCTTGATGCTGCTGACTTCCGAACCGCTATACGGAGCCGAGCCGGTCAACAGGAAGTACATCGTACAGCCCAAACTGTAGATGTCAGCTCGAATGTCGACGGCGCCGGAATCGTCCCATTGCTCGGGAGCCATGTAGTCGACCGTCCCCAGCGCGAACCCGGGCCGGGTCAGCCGGGTCGACTCCGGGCTCGAACTCTGCAGCCGGGCCAGGCCAAGATCGAGGATCTTCACGCGACCGCTGCCGTTGAGAATCAGGTTCGACGGCTTGATATCGCGATGCACGAGGCCGTGTCGGTGAACGTGTTCGAGCCCGACCGCAGCCTGGCGAATCAGCTCGCACGCCGCGTTGTGCTGCAGCGGACCGACCCGTCGCACCAGCTGCTCCAGGTCGATTCCGTCGACATACTCCATCACCAGGAAGTGGACGCCCTGCTCTTCGCGCGCGTCGCTGGCGCGGACCAGGTTGGGGTGATCTTCCAAGCGGCCGATCAGACGCATCTCATTCTCGAAGCGAGCGATCGCATGCGGATCGCCGAGCGCCCGCGCGGCGAGGACCTTCAGCGCCACCGTCTTGTGCAGGCGGACATGCTCGGCCTTGTAGACGTCGCCCATGCCGCCGCCACCGAGCCGCTCGAGCAGGCGATAGTCGCCCAGCTGCCGCCCGTAGGGACTCTCGTGCGAGGTGGCACCAAATTCGCGATTCAGCTGTTCGTCGAAATGCGGAAAGCGTTGACGATACGACTCGGTGTCGGGCGTCTGGTCGTTCTTTTCCAAGAGGGCCATCTCGAGCTTGACCAGCGCGCGAAGCAGCTCCCACTGCTGCGACTCGTCGACGCGCGAGAGATAGTCTTCGATCCGCGGCTCGCGACCTGCCGACCAGGCCTCTTCGAACTCGTCCCAGGCCAGGTCGATCTCGCTGCCAAGCGAACGGGACGCACGCCCCCCACCCCGACGTTCGTCGGCCGAAGATCGATCGTCGGTCGGAGGGCGCTCGTTCACGTGCCTGCCACCTCCGACCAGCGCTCGCGAATTCGCTTCACCTTGCGATTCACGGTTTCCTCGACCTTGCCGAGCTTTTCGGCGATTTCCTTGTGCGTGTAGCCTTGTAGCTTGTAGAGGGCCACGGCGCGGAGCGAGTCGTCGTCAAGCTGGTTGAGCATCTCGTCGCACTTCTCGGCCATCAGGGCCGCAAACTCGGGCGTCGGGTCGTTGCCCATGTTGCCGTCGAAGCCGACCGGCCGACCGTCGTCCTGATCCTTGCGGATAAAGATCGACTCGCCCCGCACGTTCCGTTGATCGCGGCGGGCGGCATGCTCGCGGCGGAGCTGGGCAGAGGCCTTGCGAATCGTGATCGTGGCCAGAATCTTCCACAGGTCTTCGCGGTCTTCCAGCTGCGGAAAGCGGCCCTCGCGCGCCCCGCGAAAGAAACTGTGCATGGCCCCCACGGCGACGTCCTCTTCGTCGGCCTCGCGACCGCGACCAGCCCGCAGATTACGCCGGGCGAGCTTGACGATCCGCTCGTAGTAGCGGTCGAAGATGGCCTGCGCGGCCACCTCATCGCCGTCGCCGAGCTTGGTGATGAAGAGACTAACGTCGTCGTTGGTCATCGCGCTGAAAAGAAAATGGGAACGATGGTGGGCGCGATTCGCCGTGCGAAGAACTCGACCGATGCCGCACGGCAGAGGCGCAACGTGACTGTTAACTTGCCCCTCTCACCTGTTCCCGCAGAGTCGCCGTGACCCGAGGGCGAGCGACCGCCTCGAGCCACCGCGGAGGGCCGGAAAATACCGTGCCCGAGCGACTCAACCCCTACTTTAGAACGGCTTTGAAAGCCCGTCCATAGGCAGGCGGCCAGTCCGCCGAGCGGCGATTTGCGTGGTCCGCCCGACCGTCAAGGTTGCCCGGCCTGGCGGGCCGACCGGTGCGTGCTAAGCCGCCGCTTCATAAGGGGTTACCGGACGGCCCGGGGCGGAAGGCGAGGGCCGCCGAAAAAAACTCGAAAAATCTCGCCCGGCGTGTGGGGTTCGCGGCGGGTCGGAACATGTACGGGGTAGGAAACAACCCCTTACTCTCTTTTCAGCACACTTTTCACGGGAGTCAGCAACATGTTCAAGAAGTCCTCGATCCTCGCCGCTTTGGCCGTCATCGCTCTGGTTGCCTTCGCCGCCCCCGCCGCCCACGCCGCCGACAATGTGGCCATGACCAAAATCGTCAACACCTCCGACATCGAAATCGGCTTCGACTACCGCATCGGCGGTGGTGCCTGGCACAGCGTCCGGCTCGCCCCGGGTCAGAGCTACGGCATTTGGGCCGGCTTCACCTTCCCCGGATCGTACGTGCACTCGCCTATTGAAATTCGCTTCGACGGCGACCTGCGGCCGGGCATGAATACCTGGCGAAGCTTCCTGCCGCTGGTGCGTTACAACAGCTACGTCGACTGGAACCGAGCCCAGACCTACTACTTCACGTACGACGGTCCGAGCCGCATGTTCCTGGCGATGTTCCCCGGCTAACGTCGCGACAACAACGACGCTCAGCACAACCATCCCTGCCCTGGTTCCGGCCAGGGCAGGGTTGTTTTCTTGCGCAGAAGCAGGCGGGCCTTGGAGTTGGGTGAATTCATACAAACTCCAAGCAACCTTAACACGATCTTCACTGCTAGTACTGCTAGAATACGCCCGCGCAAGGCGAGAGCCGGAGCACGATAAGCTGGGAGCAACTTGACGGTCCTGCGGCGGTGGAAAGCTGACCCAATCTTAGGCACCAGCGTCCAGAACGTAGCAAGCCCGGGAGGACATCCGCATGCTGTTACTGAGCAGGAAGAAAGGCGAACGGATCACCATCGGCGACGAGACGACCGTGGTGGTCACCCGGATTGCCAACAATCGCGTGGTGATCGGGATCGAAGCCCCCCCGAACGTCCGCATCGTCCGCGACGAGATCGGGTCGGGGGAAACGGACTCCACGATCGCGTTGTCCCCGGCGAGCGAGCACTGCGAGCCGTCGGGCGATTCGCGGGGAAATCGATTCCTGACGCGTCGGGCCCGCACCGCGGCGGCCCGAAATCGTGCCAAGAGTCAGACCGTCGCCAAGCTCGATTGCGAGGTAGTCGTGGCGACCGGCTAAGCCCTGGCCTTAGCAATCGAACCATTGAAGTCGTGGCAGCCCTCGTCGACGACGCGCGTAAATTGACCTCATGGCGGACGCAGCAGCGCGTCGTCGACGGGCAGTCCCACGAACTCTCGAACTAGGCACCGCGCGGCGGTGCTGGTCGAAGCAGGTCGTCTTCTTGAGCAGGCGCTAGTCTTCGTAGACGGCCGTGTCGTAGCGGCGTCCGCGACGCGCGGGCCGATGGGCATAGCGGCGACGTGGCAGTTCGCCTTCGACGAACCAGTAGCCGCCCAACAGCCGGTAGAAGAAGAGCAGGATGAAGGCCCCGCCGGTCGCCACCAAGAAGCCGATGGGGCTGATCGGCGTCACCCGCGCGCCTTCCCAGAAGTAGGTCAAAACGCCGCAGCCGATGACCGCCCCGCCGATGCCCATGCAGAGCGTGGCAATCGCTCCGCCGGGGTCGCGACCCGGCATGATCGCCTTGGCCAATAGTCCCGTGAGCGTGCCGAAGCCGATCCAGATCAGAATCAGGTCGGCCCACTGCTGGACGGAACCGGATAGTTCGAGTGCCTCCATGGCATTTTCCCCTGACGGATTCGGGCGGGCGTTTTGCGAGTTCGCGGCCGGCAGGGACCGCAGAAAGTCTGGTTTCTTCTTTATCGTCTCCTCGGGTTCAGCCTCACGAGACGAATTTCCGATCCGCCAGCACCGGGGCACCGCTAGTCGCTAGCACGAAGCTGGGCGGAGTTTAGCGGGCCGCCGGCGTGCTGTCCGATGCTTGCCCGGCGGGCGTCGGCTGGGCCGACGACGCATCGGCAGCCGATGGCCGGGACGGTTTGGCACCGTTGTCCGCCTCTTCGGGTGGGGCGACGCGAACCAGGCCGATCTGCGCGAAGATGATCACCAGCAACGTGGTCACGATGCGATCGAGTCCGACCGCCGAAGCGACGCGGGTGTCGTCGATCACCGGGTCCATCAGCGGCAGCGTGGCGAAGAAGAAACAGATGATCCACTCGCGCGTGCCCAAGCCGTTGGGCGTGGGGCTGATGAAGAACACGATGTCGGCCAACAGCGACGCGACCAGCACCGGCAGAAATGGCACGTCCTGAACAACGGCATACAGCGCCAATTGCAGCCGCAGCGCGCGCAGGAAGATGAGCAACACGTGCAGCGTCAACAGCCGGGCAACCAGCTTGCCGTCCCCGCGAATCTGCTGCCACGCCTGGCCGACGCGCCGGAGGAAGTTCCCGACCTTCCCGTCCCAGGCGGCGGGGACCGACGTGCGCAGCAAGAAGACGGACACGCCGAGCGCCGTAACCAGACAGAAGCAAGTCGCCCACCAGCCGTCGATGGGCACGCCGTACTGCGACCGCAGGAGCAACAGGGCCGCCACACCAAGCGGACCGATGGCCGCGAACTGCAGCAGCATCAGTGGCATCAGCAGGGAGCCGCTCTTGGCGAAGTCGACTCCATGCTTCATCTTCAGATAGACTCCGGCCGCCCCATACCCGCCTTTGGGAACGACCAGACCGCCGTAGGTCCGCACGATCGTGATGTAGAAGGCCTCCGACTTTTCGATATGGTGCCCCAGCACGCTGAGCGACTGGCGGAGTACCTCGCCGTTGAACCAACGCGTGGCAATGAACACGCCGATCATGCCGGCCAGCATCCAGACGTTGGAAGTCCGCATCCGCTCGAGTGCTTCGAGCATGTCGATGTCGGAACGGGCGGCGGCAATGCCGATAGCGATTAGCACCAGCAGGGCGAAGACCTTACGCAGACGCTGACGGGTCCATACGGAACCGCCGCTTTCGTCGCCCAGATCGCCAACTTGGACCGGCTCGCTCATAGCGTTCGATCATCGAATGTCCGTCCTCACCGAACGCGCAGAATGGCGTCCAGCAGTGTCCTCCCTGCCGCCTGGAAACGGCCATCGTGTGACCGCTCCGCTGTTCCCGCCTGCTAGAGCGTGTTTAGGATAGATGTCGCGTGCTTGGCGCCGGCGAGACAAGTTTGGCAAGGAGACCGCAGCCGACGAATTGGTAAATTCGTCGATGCACCTTCGACGTCGCCAAGCACAGCCGCAGCTCGCCAAGACGCTAGAAATAAACGAGACGCGCTCTAGCTGAAGGTCTCAGTATACTATATTGCTCGGGGCCCTCCGAGCGTGCAAATTGGCCGAGCGTGCAAATTGGCCGAGCGTGCAAATTGGCCGAGCGTGCAAA
>ERZ869936.2000-NODE-2000-length-12873-cov-31.628335_pt1 | contig 12873 bp, 8 predicted proteins | sample MGYA00520876_ERZ869936 | MGnify/ENA primary metagenome ERZ869936 (study PRJEB32218, sample SAMN09650985) | biofilter metagenome | isolation source: enrty point of leading RO module | place: Saudi Arabia: Thuwal, RO plant located on Red Sea | collected 2016-02-17 ...
TACCGGCGTCGCGATCGGCAACGTAGCGAGGAACTCGGGGCGCTGAACTCATTTCGGCGGTTCGATCCATGGATACTTGCCAGGGCCAGAGGTCATCGGCCAGGGCAAATGTCCATTTGCCAAGGGCCGAAACGCGGCCCAAGTTGGTGGGAAGCGGCCGCGGGAATGTGCATTGGGGTGGGGGCACTCCTCGGGCAGCAACCTCAGGCCGGCAAAATCGAAGCCGGTGCGGTCCGCAACCGCGAGCTAGCAGGCCAGGAGTGAATAGCCGTATCGTAGTGCATAAGCCGTCATGGGTCAAGGAGTTAAAGCGACCCCGATGAGCCGAGGGGCACGCCCTTGGGCACTGACTTCGAGTCACAAGACGCTCGCCAGCCTGGGGTTGAGCAACGCCCGTGGTCCCAGGCGAGTTGTGGGGCAGGAAAAGCGTCCGAGTGGAGTTACCCCCGGATCCGGCGTCCGCCGACGTCGAATCCCGCCACGATCGCGCGCGGGGGCTCACAAGTCCTGTGGCCCGCCCGCGGCGGCGGATAACTTTCTATGCCGCCGCGGCATTGCAGGCTACATTAATCGCTGTGCCCACGTCTCGTGTTGCCCGGCGCGAATTCGAAACTCCGGCTGGGCCGTGGGCGTCCCGCAACTTGGATGTGGGCAGCTTGGAAACTGGCAGCAAGTGGGAGCATCTCGGTGAATTCTCGATTCCTCCTCGTCGTGGCCGTTCTGTCGTTGATGTTGGCGATCTCGCCGGAGCCTTCGGCCGCCGTTACGGTGACGTTGCTCAACGACCCGATCGCGGATGGAATCTTCACGGAGGACGGAGTCACCGGCTACCAGTACTTCTACGACGTGACGTTTGACTTTGGCGGCGAAATCAACTTCGTCCAGGCCGACGCTCAGGTGCACCTGGGCGGAACGATTGGCCCGGCCGGACCGGCCGGAGCCTTTAACGGGACGGAGTCGGCGTACTATCGCGAGGCGGCCACGGATGCTTCTCGGTTCGGCGTCTGGCAGGTTTGGTATCACTCGAGCGTCGGCCAGTCCTGCTCACTCTTCGGCTGCAATACGGACAAGGACTTCAACTACCCCGCGGCAATCGGTGATGTGGGCGGCACGGTTTGGGATACGAACGTCGTCGACACCAATGGTGACTTCGGACCCGTCGGCGCTCCGCTGCCGTGGGCCCTGGCGAATCCGTTTCACGATCCGGCCGACTATCCGCAAGACACGGCGTTGATGGATCCCGGCGGGTCGCTCAGTCCCACGCTGGGACTTGCCTGGCGAAACCTGAGTTCGGTCGTGCAAGGCAACGGCTGGATTCCGGTCCTTTCGATGACGGTGCGTATCGTGCACCCGAACTCGCCCGGTTCAATGAACTACTACCTGACGATGGACGCTTTCGGCTTTCCCAACGGTGGCGTCGTCACCGGACCAACGGGGCCGCCGGTCGAGGTCAATACGTGTGTCATTGGCGATGCCGACTGCGACGGCGACGTCGACATCGGCGGCGACATTCTCCCCGCGTTTACCAACTTCACCGGCCCCGGTTCGTTCGGCAAGACGCGTCTCGAAGGAGACGTGCAAGGCAGCGTGACCGGCGCTACGACCGACCCCAATGGTCACGACTCGGATGTCGATGTGAGCGACTTGCTGACCATGTTTGGGGCCTTCACGGGTCCCCTGGACGAAGCGGGCGGTTTGGGCGCGCCCGCGGCGGCAGGTGATCCTGCGATTCCAGACTTGATTTACGACCCGGCTACCGGGGAGGTGATCCTCGACCCCGATGGAAGCTCCATCATCGGCTATTCGCTGCAGAACGCCACCAACGGTTTTCTGCCAGGAGCCCACACGCCGATTCTGGCCGGCGTCACGACGGCGCTGCCGTCCCAACTCGAAGAGGCGGCCTTGGCTGCCGGCTCCGGTTCGCTTGGCCCGGTGTTTCCCACCGGCCTCGACCTGGCAGGCCTTCAATCGCTGCTCACGGTGAATCAGGTGAGCCGTTCGCTGGGGACCCCACTGGTTCCTTTCGATCTCGTCGTGCTGGGCGGTTCGCCGGCCGTGCCCGAGCCGACGTCGCTCGTGTTGTGGCTGTGCGGCTCAATTGGTGTGGGACTGATGACGAGATGGCGCCGCCGCCTGTCGCTTGCTGGCTGATTCCCGCGTCGCGCGGCGTGTCGCATGCGTCGTTGTTCGCTGGACGCAGTCGGTTGCAACAAACCGCCTGACGGTCCGTCGCGAGCGTGGTATCATTGCGGTTATGGCGCAAGCGAATAAAAACGAGCCGGCGGGTCGGCGCGGAGCGTCCACCCAAAAGTCGTCGGGGGGTTCTCCTGCGGGATGGATCGCGCCGGTCGTTGTGCTGGCGGTCGGACTGGGGGCCATCGCGTGGCAAAGCGGACTGCTGGGCGAGGCAGACCGACCCGCGGAGGAGGCGGACGGGAAGTCCGCGGACTCCGCAGCAAAGAACCCGCCTTCGCGACCTCAGCTGCTGACGGACTCGGCCGAGTTGCAACTCGTCCGCGTGCGCCCGCTCGCAGAGATCGACGACCCGTCGAGCGACGGTTGGAAGAGTGAGGACGTTCACCTCCGCCTCAAGAAGCAGCTGGCCAAGCTAGGGCGACTGCTCACCTCCCCGGAGCGTGCTACGCCCGAGGCGCTCGCGCCGCTGCTGACGAATGACTTTCGTTGTGCCCCGTTGCGCCCTGGAGAATTGGTCGTCGACCTGGAGGACGCGGCCCTGATTGTGGAGCGCGGACGTTTTGGGGACGACGCCGCGGACGCCTTTCGCGGCGCCGAGGGCCTGGCCGCGGCCATCACGGGGTTGGTCGAACCGCTCGGATCGATCAGCGAGATGCGACATGAGTTCAAGGTGACTCGGGTCGAGGTGCATGAAGACGACGTCGGCGAGGACGACGTGGACGAGGACTCCGTGGAGACCGACCTGCGCTTGGCCCTTTCCGGACAAAATGACGATGGCTTCTTCGAGCAGCACGCCCATTGGGTCTGCGAGTGGAAGCAGCCCTCCGGTGCGAAGCCGAAGCTGCATTCCCTTCGCGTCACGCGGTTCGAACAGACCCGCGCACGCGCGCCGGCTGCCTCTTTGTTCGTAGACGTCACCGACTCGGCTCTGCGCGACACCAAGAACTACCGTGAGCAGATTCTGCGCGGTGCAAATCACCTGTTCGAGCGGATTCCCTTCCGCTCCATGCTCAACCTGTTCAGCATGCCGGGCATTGCCGTGGGCGATGTGAATGGCGACGGACTGGAAGACCTCTATCTGTGCCAGGACCCGGGTCTTCCCAACCGGCTCTACTTGCAGAATCGCGACGGGACCGCGCGCGAGGTCTCGCGGCAGTGGGGCGTCGACTGGTTGGAAGATGCCCGCAGTGCCCTGCTGGTCGACCTGGACAACGACGGCGACCAAGACCTGGTCGTGGCGATGCACACGGCGCTTGTGCTGGCCGAGAACGACGCGCAGCAGACGTTCCGCGTGAAGACGGTGCTGACCCCGAGCGAGGACCCGACATCGCTCGTCGCGCTCGATTACGACATGGATGGGCGACTCGACCTCTACGTCTGCGCCTATCATCCCGACGAGCTGCTGCAGGAATCTGCTGGCGCGGCGCTGGGCGCGGCGCGGGAGCGCTTCGTCATTCACGACGCCAACGACGGCGCGGCGAACCGCCTGTTTCGTAACGTTTCCGAGGATGGCGGTCCCTGGAAGTTCGACGATGTCACGGTCGACGTGGGGCTCGACGTGAACAATCGCCGCTGGAGCTTCGCGGCCGCAGCCGAAGACTACGACAACGACGGCGACCTCGACCTTTACGTGGCCAACGACTACGGCCGTGACAATCTGTATCGGAACGACGTTGGCGAGGATGGCGGGCGGCATTTTGTCGACGTGAGCGATGCTGCCCAGATCGAAAACAGTGCCGGCGGCATGGCGGTGAGCTGGGGCGACTACGATCGCGACGGCTGGGTCGATGCGTACGTCAGCAACATGTGGTCGTCGGCCGGCCATCGGGTGACCGCCCAGCGTCGCTTCAAGGAGGGCGTCGACGAGCGCATTCGGAAGCGATTTCGACACGTCGCCGAGGGCAACACCCTGATGCGCAACAACGGGAAGGGCGTGTTTGCGAATCGCACGCTCGAAGCCGGCGTCGAAATGGGACGGTGGGCCTGGGCCAACCGCTTCTTCGACTTGAACAACGACGGCTGGCAAGACCTCGTCGTCGCCAACGGTTACATGACGACGGAGGACACGGGCGACTTGTGAAGTTTCTTCTGGCGACAGGTCGTGTCGCGTGGTGCCAACGATTCCGACGACAAGCCGACCCAGGTGGCAAATCAGCGTCAGTCCGATCTTAACGAAATGATGCGCCGTGGTCGCTCGTTCAGCGGCCGGGAACGCAATTGCGTGTTCCTCAATACGGGTCGGCCTTCCACCGACTCACCTCGATTCGCCGACATCTCGGCCGCCTCCGGAATCGACTGGCCCGACGACGGTCGTGGCGTGGCCATCACGGACTGGGACGGCGACGGCGACCTAGACATGTGGATTTCCAATCGCAACGCCCCGCGGGTGCGATTGATGCGAAATGAAACCAAGAGCGATCACCACTTCGTCGCGCTGCGTCTGGCTGGAAACGGCACGGATACGAATCGCGACGCGATTGGTGCCCGGGTCGCCGTGCACCTTGCCGGTGAAGAGACGCCGCTGTTGCAGACCCTTCGAGCGGGCGAGGGTTTTATCGCTCAGTCGACGAAGTGGCTGCACTTCGGCTTGGGCAGCAACGACCAAATCGACCGCGTCGAGGTTCGCTGGCCGCGACAGGACGATGCCCTCGAGGTATTTCGTCTGCCGGCCGTCGACAAGCGCTATCGACTCGAACAAGCAAGCGGTGAGGCTGTGGAGCTGCCCCCGCGCGAGGATGCCATCGGCCTCGCCGCGGGAGAACCGGAGTATCCGAAACCGGTGAGTTCGCAGCGCATTCCCGTGGTCTCCTTGCTCCGCATTCCCCCCGTGCAGTTTGCCAGCCCCTCGGTCTCGGGCAACGTGGCCACCGGCGAGGGGAAGGCGGTGCTGTTCAACCTGTGGGGAAGTTGGTGTCGCCCCTGCCGCGAGGAGCTCGCCGAGTTCACTGCGCGGGCCAAGGAATTGCGACGGGCGGGCATCGAGGTCGTCGCCATCTCGGTGGACGCGGTCGATCAGGACCGCGGCAACGTCGATGCCGCCAAGAAGTACGTCCGCCAACTGCGGTTCCCCTTCGTCGTCAAACCGGCCAGCGAAGGCGAACTCGAACTGTTTCAGGCCTACGACAGCATCCTCACGACGTTGAACCGGCCGCTGCCGATCCCTTCGAGTTTCTTGATCGATGGTCAAGGTCGCCTGGCGGTGATCTACAAAGGTCGCGTCGGCGTCGATCAGCTGCTCGAGGATGTTGCCTACTCGTATCAATCGCTGGACGAGCGTTGGGTCGCGGCTGCGGCCTTGCCCGGCAGCCTCGTCGATCACGAGAAGCTGTCGGCTTCGCGTCGCGCTTACGAGGCCACGATTATGTTCCGCCACGCCCTCAGCCAGCTCAAGAACGATCAACTCGAACAGGCGATCTATCACCTGGGACAGGCCGTTCGTTATCGGGCCAACTTTGCTCAGGCCCACGACTACCTGGGGGCCGCCTACTCGGAGCAGGGGAATCTCCGTGCTGCGCTGCGATCGCTGCAAACCGCAGTGGCCCAGGATCCGCAGCTCGCGTCAGCCCACTACCACCTGGCCATGGTTCATGTCGAAGCGCGCGCCATGCCGCCGGCGGTGCTGTCGATGCGCGAAGCGGTTCGTGCCAACCCCGAAAAGACATTCGAGCTTACCGACCTGGCCACGCTGCTCAGTCGCACGGCCGGCTCGGAGCAGTTGATGACGTTGGGCTCGAATGTCGTCACGCTGCACCGCCGCGTCGCCTGGCTCATGGCGACCTCACCCGACGACCAGATGCGCAACGGCGAGGAGGCCGTTCGCTGGGCGAAACGGGTCGTCGACGTCACTGCGCGACGCCAGCCCGGTCCGCTCTGGACCTTGGCGGCAGCATACGCAGAGGTAGGACGATTCGAAGAAGCGATCACCGTCGCCAAGGAAGCGCAGACGCTGATCGAGAACTTCAACCTGCCCGCTGCGCAGAAGGACGAGATGCTGGGCCGACTCGACGAGCAGATCGAGTTCTACGCACGTGGCGAACCTTACCGGGAAGCCGCGGCCTCGCCCGCAGCGGGTCCCCAGACCTAGTGCGGCACGAAGTCCGGGCCGCTCAACGCGGACGCGCCGTCGACTCTTCTTCCAGACTTTCCTGCCACTGGCAGATGTGCTTGAGTGCCTCCATGGGCGTCATCTGGTTGGGGTCCAGCGAGCGAAGCTCTTCGATCAGCGGGTGGTCGTGCGGCCCGAACAGGGTCAACTGCAGATTTCCCGCACGGTCGTCCGGGTTGGCAATTTTTGGTCGTCCGCCGGCGTCGAGGTGTTCGTCTTCGAGTCGTGCCAAGATCGTCTTCGCCCGCTCGTTGACTTCACGCGGCACGCCCGCCAGTCGCGCGACGTGGATTCCGTAGCTCTTATCGGCGGGTCCTTCACTCAACTCATAGAGAAAGACCAACTCGTCCTGCCACTCGCGCACGGCGACGTTCAGGTTTTTGACGCCCTCGAGCAGGCTCTCCAAATCGGTCAGTTCGTGATAGTGGGTGGCGAACAACGTGCGACAGCCGATCTTGTCGTGCAGGTACTCGACGACACTCCAGGCCAGCGAGATGCCGTCGTAGGTGCTCGTCCCGCGACCGATTTCGTCGAGGATGACGAGGCTGCGATCGGTCGCCGTATTGAGGATCCGCGCCGTCTCGACCATTTCGACCATGAACGTACTTTGACGCCGCGAGAGTTCGTCGCTCGCCCCCACACGGGCGAAGATGCGATCGGTCAGACCCACAATGGCCCGCTTGGCGGGCACGAAGCTGCCCATTTGCGCCATCAAGGTGATCAGCGCCACCTGTCGAATGTACGTGCTCTTGCCGGCCATGTTCGGTCCGGTGATCAGCAACACGCGACGGTCCTCGTTACCCACGTCGGTGTCGTTGGGCACGAATGAACCGTCGGCCGCCAGCAGGTCGAGCACCGGGTGTCGCCCCGCCTCGATCCGCAACCGGCGTCCCTCATGCATCTCGGGACGGCAATAGCCACGTTCTCGCGCCAGCTGAGCCAGGGCCACCAGGACGTCGACCTGGGCGAGCACCTCGGCCGTCGATCGCAAACGACCGGCTGCGGCCGCCACCCGCTCACGGAGTGCGATGAAGAGCTCGTATTCCAGCTCCTTGCTCTCGTCGTCCGCCGTGAGCACCTTCTCTTCGTGCTCTTTCAGGTCGGGCGTGATATAGCGCTCGGCATTCTTGAGCGTCTGCTTGCGGATATAGTGTTCGGGCACCTTGTCGCGGTGGGCGTGCGTCACCTCGAGGTAGTAACCGAAGACCTTGTTGTAGCCGATCTTCAAACTTGGAATCCCCGATCCTTCGATCTCGGCCTGTTGGTACTCGGCAATCCACTGCTTGCCGCCGCGGGTCAGCTCGCGCAGTTCGTCGAGTCGCTCGTGATAGTCCGGACGGATGATGCCTCCCTCGCGAGCGGTCAGCGGGCAATCGTCGACCAGCGCGGCTTCGAGCTCGCCGCGCAACTCGTGGCAAAGATCGAGTCGCGTCTCCAGCTTCTGCAGCAGCTTACTCGCGCGTCCCGTCAGCTTGGCCTTCAAACGCGGCAAGGCGGCCAGCGTCTGGGCCACGAACCGCAGGTCGCGGGGACTGGCACGCTGGGTCGTCACCCGCGCGACCAACCGTTCCATGTCATAGACGCCGCGGAGCAGGTCTCGCAGTTCGTCGGTTAGCTTGGCGTCGCCCACGAGCTCCTCGACGGCATCGTGGCGGGCGGTGATTTCGCTCAAGTCGGTGAGTGGATTGGCGATCCACTCTGCGAGCAATCGCGAACCCATCGCGGCAACCGTGCGGTCGATCGTTGCCAACAGCGACCCTTCGCGAAGGCCGTGTCGCAGCGTCTGCGCGATTTCGAGGCTCCGACGTGTCGCCTCGTCAATTTGTACCGAATCGGCCGTCCGGTAGCGGATAAGCCGATCGACGTGCGCCAATTCGCACTTTTGGGTCTCGCTCAGATAGGCAACGACCCCGCCCGCCGCGCGGACGGCCAGGGTGTCGTCGTCGGCAAACCCAAAGCCCTCCAGGCTCGCGGTGCCAAACTGCCTGAGAAGGGCCTGCTCGGCGGACGCCAACGCGAACGTCCAACCCGGTCGCTTGGTGACGACCGGCGTCGAACTGCCAAACTGCGGCAAGGGATCGGCCGATTCGCTCACCAGGCACTCGGCCGGGGCAATTCGCATCAACTCGTCGGCCAGTCCGGCGCGAGAGCACCCCGACGCGAAGAAACGTCCCGTGGAAAGATCGATCCAAGCCAGCCCGCACTGCTTCTCCTCGCCTACCACCGCCACCAGAAAATTGCTGTGGCGCGGGTCGAGCAAGGCATCGTCGGTGAGCGTGCCGGGCGTGACGACCCGCGTCACTTCGCGTCGTACGAGTCCCTTTGCCTTCTTCGGGTCTTCAACCTGATCGCAGATTGCGACCCGCACGCCGAGCTTGATGAGCTTGGCCAGATAGCCGTCGAGCTGATGATGCGGAAACCCGGCCATCGGAATCGGGTTTTCCGACTTGTCGCGGCTGGTCAGCGTGATGCCGAGCAGTCGATGCGCCTCCTTGGCGTCGTCGTGAAACAGCTCGTAGAAGTCGCCCATGCGAAACAGCAACAGCGCATCGCCGCAGGCCGCTTTGGCCTCGTCGTACTGTTTCATCATGGGCGAGCTGGACATCCTCGCCATTGGACCAACTGGCCGGGAAACGGACAAGGCGGCAGAAGGCCGCATTTGTCGACGTGTCGACGCGCCGCCTTGACAAGGCCAACCGCGTGGCGGCGGCACAGGACTGCCACAACGCGAAACGAGCGTTCCGCGTTAGGTGATCATTTCCTCGGCCTCGTCGGCACCCTGGACCGTGATCTCGCCGGCGTCTTCCAGACGTCGCACGATGTCCACAATCTGCTGCTGAACCTGCTCGACGGAGGATACCTTGACCGGCCCCAGATACTCCATCTCCTCCTTCAGCAGCTCGCCGGCACGCTGGGAGAGGTTGCCCAGGATCTTCTCCTGCACCAGATCGCTCGCGCCCTTGAGGGCCATCGCCCACTGCGAGTTCTCGACGTTCTTGAGCACCGTCTGGATATCCCGGTCGGTGAGCTTGCCGATGTCCTCGAACACGAACATCAGGCGTCGGATTTCCTCGACCAGATCGGGGTCTTCCTGGGCCAGGTTTTCCAGTAGGCTGCGTTCCGTGGTGCGATCCGTCACGTTGAGAATTTCGGCAACACAGGGCACCCCGCCGGCGTTTTCGAATTGCTGGCTCATCACGCTGGCCATGCGCGTCTCGAGGCCGTGCTCGACCTCCTGAATGATTTCGGGGTTCGTCTGGCCCATGGTCGCCACGCGACGAATCACCGAGAGCTGACGCTCCGTCGGCAGACCCGCCAAAATCTCCGCACCCTGGCCGGCGGGCAAGTGGGAGAGAATCAAGGCGATCGTCTGCGGGTGTTCGTCGATGATGAACGTCAACAGGTTCTGGCTGTCGACATTCTTCAAGAAGCCAAACGGCAGAGCCTCGATCGACTGGCGAACCGTGTCGATCGTCGAGTGGGCGTCCTTGCCAAGTGCCCGCTCCATGAGCGCTTCGGCCAGCTTCATGCCCCCTTCACCGCCAAAGGCGTGCGGATTGGCTTCCGCAAACTCGTGGGCGACGTTCTCCATCTCGGGTCCGGAGACATGATCGAGCTTGGCGATTTCGATCGAGACCGCCTCCACCAACTTGGCATCGAGACGGCCGAGCAAGTCGCCCGCCGTATCGGGCGGAAGACTCGTCAACAGGACGGCGGCTTTGCGGATGTCGGTGCTCACGTTCCAATTCCTCGCGACACAAATCTCGACCGAGAAGCGGGCGCACAGAGTCGCTGGCCGTATATCGGCATTCTGGGCCGACTTTCTGAAGTCCCGTGGCCAGCTAGCACGCCCATTTGCACAAGAAAGTGCGGCAACGACCGCTGGCGCGTAAAGCTCCGCCGCCTTCGATGTGCAAAGTCGGCGCCCGCCCGACTTGGTTTTGCATGTGACACCGAAAAGTGCGGCGAGAAGCGTGCCCCCGCAGCCTACTCATCCAGAAGCTCGCAAACCCCCAACTGCCCGAAATTCTCGTCAACTTCCAGACGTAGGTGGCTCGGGCGAGTGCCAGTGCGGACTTCCAGGGCGTCGAGCAGGCGTTTACCCAGGTAGCGGGCCAGCAGTTCCGTGGTCGTGTTGGGCACCGGCAACAGCACGCAGTCTTCACGAGGAAAGACCCAACGGCGGTCTTCGAATGTCGCTTCCACGCTGGTCTCATCCGCGGTGACGCGAATCTTGGGATGTTCCGTTGGCAGCAGCATGCGGTGATCCAGTTCGTCGACCAACTGCTTGAGTGTGTCGCGCAGGGCGATGAAGTCGATCACGTAGTGATTCTCGTCCAGCTCGCCGTGAACCTCGGCGGCCACGCGATAGTTGTGTCCGTGGAGACGCTCGCAGGTATCGCCGTCGAACGTGATGAAGTGACCGGCACTAAAAACGAGAAAGTCCTTGGAGATACGGACGTGGTATCTTTCGCTCATGGCTGACTACCGATTCGATGTTCCCGTCGACTGGATATCTTGGCTAAGCGTCGTGCAGCGTGGGCACCTCGACCCGGTGCGTCATCGACCCGGTGTCGAGCAGACCGATGCGTAACATGACGAACAAGCTGGCCGCAATCAGGTCCGCGGTCGTCCCCGGATTGCGCCGGTGTCCGTCACTGCGGAGCCAGAAGTCGAGATCGCCAAGGCCGCGCTCGTACGCCTCGTCGCCCGGTTCACCCGCCGAGAGCACCGCGGCGGCCCGGCGGCATGCGGTCGCCGCCGTTTCCGCACCACACTTTCTCGCGATCAAGCTGTCCGGGTGCGCGGCCATCAGCTGCACGTGGGCGTGAACGAGGCTCGCGGCCAGGTGCCAACCTTGGGCGAGGCCCCGTCCGATCCAAGGCACGACCACTTCGAACACCTCGGCGAAACCGTTCGTGTACTGACGGGCGACGAGGTCCCGTGCGGCTGCGGCCCGCATGGCGGCCAACAAGTCGTCGGGAGCTTCGTCGGCGACGTCCATCTCGTCGACTTCGTCGAGCCCTCCCGGCTGGGCCAATCGAATCGCCTCGTAGACGTGCTCCGCATCCGCCGAACCGAGGCCCTGGAGCGTCCGCTCGAGCTGCGACCGGAATTGTTCCGCATCGAGCGTCACTTCGTCCAAGTCGGACCGCACGGCGGCGAGCGGAGCGAGCAGCAGGATCGTCCCCAGATTGGTATTGGTCGAGACCGCGGCCCGCGTGGCTCCCACCGCTTCCAGCACGGCCGCACCGATGCCCTGCCCCGCTGCCATCTCCATCGCCGGGGCAATCGCCACCGCGCTGGTCACAAAATCGAAGAACGTGAGGTCCTCGAAGTCGGTACCGCGATGGACGTTGCCTGGCTTGGGCACGCTCACCTCCCACAAGCAGGCGAGCGTCGCCGCTTGTCCTACGGAAAGACTAGGCTTTGTCTCCAAACGCGCTTCCGAACGTCCGTCGCGAGGGGCGAAGCTCCGCTCGGCTGAGCTCGCGACCGAAGCCTGCTGAGCCGCAGAATCATTCGTGACTCTCGGCTCGCGGGGAGGCTCGCCCTCCCTTGTTGGACAAAGCCTAGGCATGGGACCGCGCCTCCTCGGCTGCCGTCGTCTTCGCGGCGGGCGTCTGCTTCGCGAGAGGATGGGCCGTGAGAAACTCTGCAAGCCGCTCGACAATCGCCTCCGAGGCCTCTTCGACGACGTAGTGCCCCGCGTTTTCCAGCTTCGTTACCTCGGCCGCAGGTACGTGCTGCAAGAATCGCTCCAGACACGCGGGGGTAAAGCACCAGTCACGCATGCCCCAGATGAACAGGAACGGACTCGTCGCCAGGCCCGGCAGGGCTGCCTCGAGCCGTTCGAGAACCTGCCACGTCGGGTGTCGCGGCGTGGCGGGGATGTCCGCAATGAAGCGGTAGATGGCATGGCGATGTGCCCAACTGTCGTAGGGAGCCAGCAATCCCGCGCGTTCGGCGGGCGAGAGTCTCGAGGGATCTTCCAGGGCCATCGTGAGGGCCGCGCGGGCAAACACGTTCAACCGCTGCACGGCCCAGCGACCGAGGAGCGGGGTGCGGCAAACGCGAATCCGCCAGGGAAAGTGCGGTGGAGGAAACGCCGCCGTGTTGAAGAGCACATAGCGGGCGAAGCGCTCCGGCTCACAGGCCGCGGCCCCGAGGCCGATCGCCCCACCCCAATCGTGGGCCAAGAGGGTCACGTCGCGCAGGTCGAGCTGACGGATCAACGCGCCCAGGTTCGCCGTGTGCTGGGCGAGCGTGTAAGGATAGTCGAGCGGCTTGTCGCTCAGGCCACATCCGATGTGGTCGACCGCGATGAGTCGGTAACGATCGGCCAGCGCCGTGACGATTTTGCGCCAGTAGAAGGACCAAGTCGGATTGCCGTGCACCAGCAGCAGCGGCTCGCCGGCACCTTCGTCCACAAAATGGTAACGCAGTCTTGAACCGCCGTGGGGTGCATCGAGCTCGATCGTGCGTGAGCGAAACGAATAGAGCGGCCGCCAGTCGTGGTCGATGTTCATCGGGCTCGCTCACACTCGGTTCGTCGGGCTCGCTCACACTCG
>ERZ869936.2001-NODE-2001-length-12868-cov-18.774370_pt1 | contig 12868 bp, 5 predicted proteins | sample MGYA00520876_ERZ869936 | MGnify/ENA primary metagenome ERZ869936 (study PRJEB32218, sample SAMN09650985) | biofilter metagenome | isolation source: enrty point of leading RO module | place: Saudi Arabia: Thuwal, RO plant located on Red Sea | collected 2016-02-17 ...
ACACCGTCTGGATGGCCGGCGGCGGAGTCAAGGGCGGCTTGGCCTACGGCGCGACTGACGAGTACGGCTATCACGCCATCGAGAACAAACTCGAGATGCACGACCTGCATGCCACGATGTTGCACCTGCTCGGGATTGACCACGAGCGCCTGACCGTTCGCTTCTCCGGCCGGGATATGCGGCTGACGGACGTCTTTGGACATGTGGTGACGGACATCATCGCATAACAAGTAGGGCCGGCTGTGCCGGCCGCCGACTGACGGTTGGTCGATTCCGGCCGGCACAGCCGGCCCTACTTGGCTCACGCCGCACGATACGCGGCGATATGCCGAAGCGCCACTACGACCGCAACGGTACCGGCGATGAAGAACCATAGGAATGCGGTGAGACCGCCAAGAACGACTATGACAATGCCCAATCCATATCGCACCGCCATCCAGATCCAAAGCGGGCTGGCGTAAATGAAGACCACTATTCCGATTCGTCCGAGTATTCTGTCGACAAAACAAGACGACGATTTCATCGTGCTGTGATTGCTGGTCCGCAGCGCGAGAGCAGCCCCGACGAAGAACCCAATCGGGGCGGCAACCGCTGCACCGGCGAAACCGCCAACGAAGAAACCCAGCCCGACGAGCACGACCGTCAAGCTGATTGATGAAATGAGCGTCAATGTCACAGGGCCATCCACATCCAGCTCCCACCAATGTGCGGAACTGTCGTTGGACTGGCCCATTTCTGACTCCTCACTTGTTTTCGGAGTTGGCATCGATCTTACATCATAGCCAGGTTTTTTTGACTTCGGCAAGCCTTGACACGGCGCGACACCACGCCTTCAAGACTATCGCTATATCGATTCCGGCCGGCACAGCCGGCCCTACTTGGCTTTGGACATGTGGTGACCGACATCATTGCGTAGCAAGCAGGGCCGGCTGTGCCGGCCAGTCGGCAGGCCCCTCGAGTGAGCCCAACGAGTAGACGATGTCGAGGGACCGACGAATGGGCCGCGGATGACGCGGATTGAACGGATTCTCGCTGATCGTCTTGCGTGGAACTCAGCAAGTAGGTCGGCTGTGCCGGCCGACGACTATTGCTTTGTCGATTCCGGCCGGCACAGCCGGCCCTACTGGACTCTTGCGCACCGATCGCCTTGCTGCAACGCATCAGACAGTTCTGATACGATTTCCGTCAGCTGGAGGAGTCGGAATCCGCGATCGGAGATCAAAGCAATGCTCGCATTCCAGCGCAAACAGAACGCGCTCGTGTTTTTCGCTCTCTTGGCGCTGCTCGCGCTCACCTCAGCCCCTTCCGATGCTCAGGATGAAGCGGCCGAGCCCCTCGTCCTTGAAGGGCACGAATCCGCCGTCAACATGGCCAGCTTCACGCCCGACGGCGAGCAGGTCGTCACGGTCAGTTCCGACCACACCGCGATTCTCTGGGACGCCGAGACAGGCGAAGTAATCAAGACGTTCGAAGCGCACACCGCCCCCATCTCCTGTCTCTCGATCAGCGCCGACGGACGACTGCTTGTCACCGGCGCTCAGGACAACACGCTCCGACTCTGGGATCTCCCCCAATCACGTCCCCAGAAACAACTGGTCCTCCACGAGGGAACGCTCTCCACGTTCGCGCTCAGCGGCGATTCAACCAGTTTCCTCTCGGTCGGCGCGGACAAGGCCGTCCGCTTTGGTCCCTGGTCGAGTGATGAGCAGGCTCAGTCCGCGCCCGGTCACGAAGTGTCCGTCTCGGCAGCCGCCATGCGCAGCGACAATGCCCTCTTCGCCACCGGAGACGAACAGGGAACCGTGCTCATCTGGAGCCCGTTTCTGGAAGGACCGCAGGGCACACTCGGCGCCCACACAGGTCCGGTCAGCGCGATCGCCTTTCATCCCAATAATCAGCAATTCCTCACCGCCGGCGCCGACGGCCGCCTCAAGCTGTGGCAGCTTCCGATCGCACCGGCGAAAGAACTGGCCGGCGAATCCGGCGTGCTGCGCACAGTCACCGCTCCCACAAACCAGCCATGGAGCGTCGTCGCCGGCGACGACAAGACAATCCGCGTCTTCAACACGACCACCGGTGAGTTGGTCCGCGAAATCCCCGGCCACGAAGCCTCGATCGGCGTGCTCGCCGTCAGCCCGAACAACGCTCTCCTCGCCAGCGGCGATGACTCCGGAGCCGTTCGCTTCTGGAACCTCAATGACGGCGCTGACCGATTGTCCGTCGCCGGTCACACCGGACCGGTGCGGTCCGCTGCGTTTCTTCCCGACAACGCCCGCCTCGCGACCACAGGCGAGGACGGAACGCTCAGGCTCTGGAAGTTGCCCATCGCCCGGCAACCGCTCGCGGGGCACTCCCAGCCGATCCGCGCCGTCGCCGCCAGCCCGGATGGGCAGATGTTCGCGACCGCATCGGACGATCGTACAGTCAGGGTGTGGAACGCCGCCGGCCAGGCGACCCGAGCGCTTCAGGGATTCGAGCAACCGGTCCGGTCGCTGGAGTTCCGCAGGGACGGGACACAACTGGCGACGGGAGACGCCGCCGGCGTCATTCGGCTCTTCAACCCGGCCGATGGGGCGCTGCAAGCCACGTACGGCGGACATGCCGCACCGGTCCTGCATCTCGCGTATGCACCGGAAGGGAATCACCTCGACAGCGCCGGGGAGGACGGCACGCTCAAGCGTTGGATGCTTCCCCCGCCCGCCGCCCGCGTTCTGACAGGCCATCCACAACCGGTGCAATCGGTTGCCATGACGAACGACGGGAAACAGACAGTGAGCGGCGGCGCGGATGGCACAGTCCGCGTTTGGGATGCAGAAACCGGCCAGGCCGTCCGCACGCTTGAAGGCCAGGAGGGCCCCGTCAAGTCGGTCTCCCTCAGTGAAGACGACACGCTCATCGCCGCCGCCGGCGACGCCGGCAACGTCAGGTTCTGGAAAGCGGCCGACGGCGCGCCCTCCGAACTCCTTCCCGGCCATGCCGGCCCGATTGCCGCAGTCGCCGTCAGTGCGAAACGCAACCTCGCCGCCACGGGGGACGCCGACGGCGTCGTTCGCCTCTGGCGGTTGGGAGTTGAGCGAACGCAATTTCCCGGAGAAGCCTCCCCGATCACCGCCGCCCGCGTCAGTCCCGATGGAAAGCGGATCGTCCTCGGAACGACTGTCGGCGAACGCCCGGCTCTCGTTATCCGGGATACGAAAACCGGCGAGACTCTGGCCACACTGCTGGGACACGAGGCCCCGGTCACCGCCGTCGCCTTCGGAAACAACTCCAGACTCATCTCCGGCAGCGCCGACAAGACGGCCCGCGTCTGGGATCTGGCCGACCCGAAGTTTGCTCAAATCGGCATGCTGGCCGATCATGCCGGCCCTGTTCTCGCTGTCGCTCTCAGTGAAGAAGGCGATGTCGCCTGGTCCTCCGGAACCGAAAACGTCATCCGGCAGTGGACGGTCGCCGACGGCGCGGAAGTCCGCCAGATCGCCGGCCACGGCACCACCGTCACAGCTTTGGAGACGGCGAAGGAACGACTGATCTCCGGTTCCATGGACGGCACTCTGCGGATCTGGAATCCTGCCGACGGCGCCGCAGTACGAACAATCAACCACGGGGCGGCGGTCCACTCGTTCGACGTGATGACAGCCGGCGATCAGTTGCGGATCGTCTCGGGAGGTGCCGACAAGAACGGCAAGATCTTTAGTGCCGCGGACGGCCAACTCCTGGCCACCCTCGCCGGCGCAGCCGACGTCGTCACGCACGTCGCCGTCTCACCGGACGGAGAACGCATCGCCTGCAATTCGGCCGACGGCGTCCGCGTGTGGGATCAAGACGGAATCCCGATCGAGCGAATCGTCACCGATGTGCCGTTTGATGCGGCGGCCGGTTTTCGTGCCGACTCTCGCACAGTCCTGCTGGCAACCACCGATGGAGTCATCCGCGTCCAGCCCTCGCGCGTGCAGTCCCTCCTCACCGGCCACGAGGGCCCCGTCACGGCAGTCGCGTTCACGGCAGATGGGACGCATCTCATCAGCGGCGGGGCCGACAAGACTGTCAGAACATGGGCGACGGCAGACGGCGCGTCCTTGAGAACACTCACCGGTGCGGCAGACGCCGTCACGAGCCTGTCGGTCTCCGCCGAACACAAGCGCGTCGCCGCCGCCGCGGGAGCAGGAGGCGTTCGCGTGTGGGACGCGGCGGTGCTCACCAAACCGGGTGGACCCGCCATTAAGCCGCCGGTAGTCCTTCCAGCCGAGCAACCAATTCGCAGCGTCAGCTTCAGCGGCGACGGACAGTTCCTCGCGACATGCGGCGACGACCAGACCGTCAGAGTCTGGCACGTCGAGAAGTCCGTCGAACTCGAACGCTTCACCGGACACACCGCCGCGGCAACGAGCGTGGCCTTCGCACGGGACGCCCGGCGGCTCGTTTCCGGTGCGGCCGACAACTCCGCCCGCGTGTGGGATCTGTCGGCCGAACTGATCGCAGTGACGGAGAATCCAGCCGCGCAGATCAGCGTCCTCTCCGGTGACCTCGGGTTCGCGTCGATCGACGGTTCATCGCCGCATCTCACGCTCTGGTCGGCCGATGACGGACCGCAGCCTGCCTTTGAGAAATCAGAGCGACCCCTCACCGATTTCGCTGTTTCTCCCGACGGCGAACATCTCTGCACGGTCGATGCGGAAGGCGTCCTCCGCTTGCTGTCCCTGCCGGAGGGTGAGCAACTCGCCGTCGTTGGAACCGGTTCCCCCGTGACGTCCCTGGCCTACAGTCCCGACAACACGAAGATCGCCGCCAGCGACGAGCAGCACCGCCTGCGGATTTACGATGCCGGGACTCTCCGCCTGCTCGAGCAGCACTCCACAACTTCAACGGCGGTCGATATCGCCGTCGGAGCCGAAGCCGCGACCATTCTCACGGCGGAAGCCGAGCCGACCCCTTACTTGACCACGTCATCGCTGACCATGCTGATCGACGCACACGAGGGGCCTGCAACGAGTGGCGCCGTCGCGGCCAACGGCCAATTCGCGGTGACGGTGGGAGAAGACCGGGCCGTCCATCTCTGGAATCTCGCCGACGGCAGCCTCACGCGGTCGTTTGAAGGAGCCGCAGAATCGCTCACCTGTCTCGCCCTCACGCCCGATGCGACGAAAGTCATCGCAGCCGGAGCGGCCGGCGTCGTTCACATCTGGAACACGGCCGACGCAGCGGAACTGATGACGATCAACCACGGCGCGCCGATCGCCGCCCTGCACTGCAGCCCTGACGGGACCAAGCTCGCCACCGGCGGAGACGACGACACCGTCCGCGTCTGGGATCTCGTCACCGGCAATGAGTTGCAGTATTTCTCCGGGCACGAAGCGGCGGTCACGGGAGTCAGATTCGGTTCCGACAATCGCACACTCACTTCGGTCGGCGAGGACAAGTCGGCCCGCGTCTGGATGCTCAGTGCCGTCTGGGCCGGCGCAGCACACGATGGAGCAGTGCACGACCTTGAGCTGCAGACCGGCGGCGCACAGGTCGCGACCTGCGGAGCCGACGGACGCATTGCGGTCTGGAACTCCGCCAACGGCCAACTCGCTCGTGAAATCGAAGCCGAAACCGAATCACTGTCAATCGTCATTCGCCCCGACAACTCCCGCCTCGCGGCCGGTGGAGCCGACGGCGTTGTCCGCGTCTTCAACTTCGGCAACGGCGCGCCGCTCTTCGAACTTCCGGGGAACGAGAGCGTCTCCGCCCTCGCTTACAGCCCCGACAACCAGAAACTCGGCGTCTGCGCGGCGCAATCGCTCACCGTCTATGGGCCGCCGGTTCCCGCCCAACAGGGCGTCGAACTGGCCCGGCACCAGTCGATCGCGGCCGATTCCGAGTTGACCGACCTCCATTTCGCTTCGGACAACCGGCGGATGTTCGTCTCCGACATCGACGGTCGTCTGAGCGAATGGACCTATGCCATGCCCGGCCCCGTGCGGCAATTCAATCATGGCGGATCGGTCTTCGGCGTCGCGATCAACGGTGACGGCACAACGATCGTCTCCTGCAGCGCCGACCAGACCGTCAGAGTCTGGAACGCCGAAACCGGACAACAGCGGGCCCAGTTGAACGGCCACCAGGGACCGGTCTACGCCATCGCACTTTCAGGCGACGCCGCCCTCGCTCTCTCCGCCGGAGCCGACAGCACGCTCCGCCTGTGGGATATCGCCGGCGGACGTCAGCTTAAACAACTGCCGGCGGGCGACGGCAACGTCTACTCCATCGCGATCAATCCCGAGGGAACGCTCTTCGCCACGGCCGGAAGCGATCGGACCGTGCGCATTTACGATCTGCTGACCGGCGAGGAACAACGAGCAATGACCGGTCACTCCGACTTCATCCACAGCGTCGCGTTCAGCCCCGCCGGCAACCGCCTCCTTTCGTACGGATACGCCGGGAATCTCATCGTCTGGAATCCGGCGGACGGGGCGCAGGTCTACGGCGGTGAAGTGGGGCGCGTCGGAAATTACGCAGCCTGGTCGCCGGACGGAACTCGCGTCGTTGTTGCCAACGGCAACGGCACGGCCGAGATCGCCGATCTCCCGCCCGAAGCCCGGTAGATCAACGCACCCAATACGCGTCCCTCCGTTGCGCACGCAGCCTGCCTCTGCATCTCACTTCATCATGGCAAGCTGACCGGGCTGAGCCCCAGACAGGCCCGGTAAGTGTTCAGCACCCGTTGCCGCCCCAGTTCTTCGATCAACTCGATCCACTCGTCGCCGACCGCCTGCAGCGCATCTTCCGGGGAGGCGTCTTCCGTCAGCGCGCGCGTTACCTGTTCGCCTAATGGTTCCCGAAATCGCTGCCGCTGCGGAAGTGGAAGATCGGCCGCCACCCGCGTCGACGTCAACTGATTCGCCGCCACCTCCAGATGCGCCTGCCACGTGCTCGCCGGCAAACCGCTCATGGGCGATCGCCGTGCACCCGCCAGCCGGCTGGTGCGGCAGATTCCCGGCAACCAGGCAGGCGGTTCTCCACTGGTCTGCAGATCGTCTTCAATCATTCCCCACAGATTCCAGGACGCTCGCTGCTGCGGTTCCGTCGCTCCGGCATGCACGCAGACCGCGTATCCCTCGAAACCCGCCAGGGTCACGCGATAAGGTCCACTCTCCGCCGAGAGATCGCTCCATTCCCCAGTCTCTCGATTGAAGACGCTCAGCGATCCGGGCAGCGGACAGACGCCGATCGTCCCCCCGGCCGTCCCCTCCCCGGCGTCCGTGGAGTCCGGGACATCGCGGGTCGGACTCGCCGGAAGTCCGATCGCCAACGCGGCGCGGCCCTCCGTCACCTCCCGCAAACATTCGCCCGGGCCGAGCGTCAGAGAGGCCTGATCGAGATACGGCGATGCCGCCTGCATGTCGGCGAGCGACCGCAGGAATGCCTCCGAAGCAATCAAGGGCTCACCCGTCTGGATATCGAGGTATAGCGACAGACTGTCCGGATGCAGCGCCAAAGAGGCCGCTCGAGCCAGAAACAGACTCGCCCGAAACTCCTCGCCCCACGGTTCCACCGCGGCCATTTCAGGAGCCCAGTCCGGCAGCGTTTCCAGCAGAGTCTGGTAGTCGTCCCACGTTTCCGGCGGCGATTTCCCGGCCGCCTCCAGCAGGTCAGACCGGTAGTAACATGCCAGCACGGGACACGACACGGGAAGCACCCCCGGTTCCCCGCCCGGACGACACATCCCGTTTCTCAGCCCTTCCATCACGTCGTCCCACCGCGCGTCGAGCGCATCGTCATTGAGCGTCATCGAAGCCACCCAACCCGCGTCGACCAGTTCCGGCAGCGACGACAGTGGCGCCAGGACGATCGTGCACTCGCCCGGCAGACGCGGAGAATCTCCCGCCTCCCCTGCGAAATCCAGTTCCGTGACCGCGCACGTCCCCCCCGTCGACGTCTCCCATTCTGAAACAGGGATCGCGATCTGTTCCTCGAAGCTCAGTTCTTTCGGAATCGTCAAGTGGGTCCGGACGCCGCGAACAGCGGAGATTTCCTCCGGAGGCTGTTCGGGAGTCGCCTGACCGCGGCATCCGCCACACACAGCCGCCGCTGCCAGGATCGCCAGCAACGTGCCCACCGCATTCAAGTTGCCGCCGACAACCGAAGATTCCTGCCGCGTCATGGTCCGCGCCGTCCCTGCCAGATTCAAGTGCTGTCGTTTCTATACAAATCCTGTTCAGCCGGTCTCCAATCAGTTCATTGATTGAGTGACTCTTCGAGAGATTCGAATGGAACGCGGATGACCACGGATTGGACCGATTCTCGCTGATTGTTTTCTTGCGTGTCGACGCCATGCGCGCCCGAATCGATGCGGTCTCGGCACTGCCGCCCGTTGAGGAACATCCGGAAAAATCCGTGCTGATCCGCCAAATCCGCGAAAATCTGTGTCCTGTTCGAGAATCCCCTGGGGCCGGGCCCCAGCCGACTTGTGTGTAACTGACAGGGGTCAAGAGTCGTCTTCCCCTCAGTTTGAAATCGTTTCCGCAGACGGGGGAGGCGGAGGAAACTGAAATTCCAGCGACTGATTGGGGCTTTGAAGTTCCACCGGGTCTCCAGTCAGCGTTCCCAGGTAGAATGCAATCAGCGGGCGAAAACTCGACTCTGGATCGAACTCCAGGATTTCTCGCAACAGTTCCACGCAACGGGCCGTCTCGGCCATTTCCAGATGGCACAACGCGCGATGCAACTGCGCCAATGAAAACTGCGGGGGATACGCCGTCAGAAGATCCCCGGCGATCGCGGCCCGCAGAATCGGCCTGATCTCGAGCAATTCCGTCGGAGTGTGCGACAACGGGACCGATCCCATGGCGGGAACCTGGCCAGGCGCGGGACTCATCCCCAGCACCGACTTGAGCCGCGCTTCCGTCAATGTTTGCTGCTCTTCCTGCCACAGGTCGATCGCACCCCGAAAATCCCCCGTCGCGGCGCAGGCCCGCGCGGTCTCGCGGCGCCACTGATTCGCGATCGCCGCCGGCTGGCCCTCCATCATCGGCGACATCGCCAGGTATTCGTCGCGGGATTCGTCGGTGCGGCCGTTCGTGAGCAGCAGGTTCGCGTACAGCATTCGGGCGAATCCGTCCTCGGCGCGCAGCACAGGATCCTCTTCCAGAATCTGCAGCGCGTAGCGGGGGAGTCCGCTGCGAAGCGCCGACTGTGCAACCTGCGTTCGGCTGTTGCCGTCCGCCAGAAGTCCGTCGATTTTCGCAAGTCGCTGTTCGATCTGCGGAATCAACTCATCCATCACCGCGCGATTTCGCTCCGTCTGAGCCTCGGCGTACTCCGTGTTCGGCGGAAAGACCGTCAGCCCCCCCGTCAGCCGCTCCACTTCCTCAAGATGGAACAGGGCCAGGTCCAACTGCTGCGCCCCCAGGTGCGCTTCATACAGCGCGTTATGGGTGATCGCGTTGTCGGGATCGCAGGTCAGCGCGAAATACCAGGCCGACAACCCCTGCTGTGCCAGCAGTTGCTGCGGCGCCTCGCCGCCGAAGGTTCCGGTGATCACCTGCTGCACCGCGCTCTGCGCCCGGTACGCGTCCGCCAGCGCCGTGTAGGCCTCTTCGGAGTTCGCATTCGAATCCAGCGCCCGGCGAGCGTGCCGTTCCGTCAAAACCGCCAGTGCGAGAGTCAGATCAAGCGGCAGCGACTGCTGAAAGCGGGCGATCAACTCGTTTGTCAACTGGCTGTAGTGACGCGCCAATTGCGCGTCGTTCGAGACCTTTCGCTTCTGCAGCACGAATAGATCGTCGTACCAGGTCCGCTCCCGAGGCCACACCGCCAGACCGCTGATGTCCCCCCCCTCTGTTTCCCCCGCGTCAACGGGGAAGGCGGTCCGGACGAAATCGACCGGTTCGTGCTCCGACAGAAATTCCTCAATCTGGTCGTCCCCAGGCTGCCGCCAATAGAACGAGGCCGCGGCCGCATCCACCCGAAACAACTGCCACCGCCCCTCGGGGTCCAGCAACAGATCGAGGAACGTCTCGTAATCGGGACGGCTGCCCGCCAGACCCGGAATGACGCGCGAAACCTCGTACTCGCGAAACGCCTCCTGCCACAGGTCGGGCCGGCCCGACGACGGACTCGTGGATTTGGGCTGTCGCAACGCGGGACGCAATTCCCGATGCAACTCCGAAATCGAATCACTCTCCGACTCGTACTTCGGCTCGGCTGCCGCATACAGAGACACCCGGCTGTCGACGAACGGCTTCTCTCCGTTCCACACCAGAATGTCCCCCTGCTCCACCCGGAAGTTGAAAGGCCGATCGTCCAGCGAGTCCGATTCCACACGCTCGAGACTCTCGATCTCCGTCTCAACCTGATGGCTGAAACCGACTCCGATCCGGCGGCCCTCCGGACCCATCAGGCGCCCGCTGATCGCCAGGTAACCGATCGCGAAAAACGCCACCACGGTCACCGCTCGGCCGCCCCGCGAAAACAGCAACTCCGCCGTCTCCACCGAATAGCCCTGCCGGAAGTTCGCCCGAAACCAGTCCTGCCCGTTCAGTCCCGCCAGCACCGCGTTCACAACCGCGGCCGCCGCCAGTTGTCGACCGGCCGCCACCGCCAGGCCGTTCGCCGCCAGCCACAACAGAGCATGGCTCCACCGCAACCGGTCGCGGTTGAGGACCATCGCGGCCAGAGAGACCGCCGCCGAAAGCAGCCCCGCAATCGTAAATACGTCGACGTTCGACCAGTAGTCCTGGTCGGTCAGCGGAAACCACAACCGCCGCGCCTCCGAATCGACCCCGGCGTAGGCCAGCATCTCCGGATATTCTACCGTGTGCAGCACGAACGGCGCCTCCAGCACATGCCAGTGGAAGGGATGCACCAGCATCGCCAGCAACGAAACCACCGTTACCAGCCACAAACGCCCCACCGGACTCGCCGGCAGGTCGTCGCTCCCGTCCAGCGTCCGTCCCACCACGTAAGCCGCCAGCATCGCCAAGCCGACAAACGCATGGCTGTCCGTATTGCTCCAGAAGAAGAACACGACGGGCAACGCCCACAGCAACTTCGTCTCCGGCCTGTTCTCACTCGCCGCCAGCAGGAACATCGTCACGGCGAGGCCGACGACCGTTATGACGTCCGGCCCCGCGCGCAGAATCGGATAAACCGCGACCAGCGCGATCACCGCGCACACCGATCCCCACCAGGTTGAGACCCCCCTTCGCCCGCTGCGGACGATCAGCCAGAACGAAATTCCCGCCAGCACCGCCGTCGCCACCGACAACGCGATGTCTCCCCCGGCGCCGTACAGGCCCGCCTGCACCAGGTCGTTCAGCCACGACAGATTGATCCACGCCGTCTCATTCGCGGTATAGGAGAAGACGTCGTGCGCGGGAGGCAGAATTCCATGACTGGCGAGATACTGCCCCGTCCGGATTCGCACCAGCGTCAGCGTCTGGGTGATCTCCGTGCATCCGATCAGCACCGCCAGCAGCACCGCTGCCCAGCGCAGCATGAAGTCGCCCCGCAGCGCCTCGTCTTCAACGAGTTCCGGCGTCAGCGGCTCATATTCCGGCAACCCCTCCTCCGATTCCGCACTTGTCGCGGCGTCCGATGGCGGCTCGGTTGCGGTGTCTGTCTTCGATTCAGCGGGAGGCGTCGGCTCGACCTGTTCGGACTCTGGATGTTCGGAATCTTCAGTCGGTTTCGATGTGTCCACCACGGATGCTGCTACTCTCAGGAGAAACGAAAAAGAGAACGACGATTAGCGGCCGGAACCCCGGATCAGCGAAGCGATGCACGCTGGCGAAAAGAGATTGAACAGGAAAAAACGGTGCGACGCCCCGCCCTGGAGTCCGGTACTGGAAGAATACGCTCAGAATGCCCGTTCTGTGGGATCGTCTTCCGCGAAGAGTCCCACGGCGCAAACTCTCCCCACAGGGCATGCTACGGGCGTTACGGATGCACGGTCAAGCGCCCCTCGACCGCTTTACTTGCTCCCGGAGGCCCCGCTCACGGCGCCCGCAGTCGCATCCATCAGCCCCCGCAGGTATCCGTACGCAAACAGCCGGCCCTGCATCGTGTAGCCCGGTTCCCCGTCCTCTTCCCCCACCAGTTGCGGCACGTGATCCGGACGGATCGGCCCATCGAACCCCACCTCGCGGTAAGCCCGCATCGCGGCCGCCATGTCGGTCGGGCCGTTGTCGTGGAACGTCTCAGCGAAGCAGGTCGGCCCCCCCCGCACGTCCCGGCAATGCACATACTTGATGTGCGCCCCCAACCGCCGGATCGTCGCTGGAATGTCGACGCCCATCTCCGCAAACGTCCCCTGGCAAAAGCAGATCGCATTCTGTTCGCTGGGGACGAGCTGCACCAGTCGCTCAAACCCCTCCACCGAGTTCATGATCCGTGCCTTCCCCAGCAACTCCGGCAGCGGCGGATCGTCCGGATGCATCGCCAGCGTCACGCCGGCCTGCTCCGCCACCGGGACCAGTTCGTTCAGCAGTCGTTCCAGGTTCGTCCACAACATCTCCGGCGTGATCTTCTCATCCTCCCGCACCACCCCCCGCTCCGCATCCAGTGAGACCGCCCGCTCCACTTCCTTCAGATCAAACGCCGTCACCAGCGCTCCGCCTCGCTCCGGCGCATCCAGCCGCGTCCGCACCCAGTCGGTCCCTGCCATGAAGTTGTAACACAGGATCGGGACGCCCGTGTCCCCCATCCGTTTCACGACATCCTTCAGCGCCGTCAACTCAATCCCATCGTCGGTCCCCAGCTTGATCCGCTCCAGCGGCAGATCACCCTCCAGCACCGAAAGCTTCATCCCGAACGACTCGACTCGCGACTGCAACGCCACCAGATCAGCCGTCCGCGGCCCCGGATTCCGCGACACGACGTCGGTCAC
>ERZ869936.2002-NODE-2002-length-12868-cov-4.179895_pt1 | contig 12868 bp, 6 predicted proteins | sample MGYA00520876_ERZ869936 | MGnify/ENA primary metagenome ERZ869936 (study PRJEB32218, sample SAMN09650985) | biofilter metagenome | isolation source: enrty point of leading RO module | place: Saudi Arabia: Thuwal, RO plant located on Red Sea | collected 2016-02-17 ...
CGGGGGCCAACGGTTGGAAAAGGGGTCATTTTTCCGGAGGATTTCGCGCAGCAACGCCTCGCGATGAGGATGGTTTTTCCACGCGCCGGCCTTCCAGCCCAGCCCGCGCTCCACGGCTTCGGCGGCTTTTTGATAACCGTAGGCGTTGAGGTGAATGCCATTGTCAGTGAGAGGGCGGGACGGCTTGGAGCGGGTTTCACTTTTCAGCAAGTCAAACAGGGAGACAAAGTGGCAGCTCCGTTCAACGGCCAGTTTGCGTAGCGCCTCGGTGTATTCGGCAAGTTTGGTGTTGTGTGCGGCGGGGTCGGGCAGGGGAGCGCCGAGGTTTTCGTGCCGGATCGGGCTGAGAATCACAAACCGGACGGGTTTCGATTCCGATTGAGCGGCAATAGAGTCCATCAGCTTGCTCATTTGATTGATGAACTGCGGAAGCTTCGCCGCGCCGTCGAAGGAGTTTGCCATGCCGTAACCCAGGAACACCACCGTCGGCTTGGTCAGTTTGAGTTGTTCCAACAGTTGCTTCCAGCCCTCGTCCTCGGGCTCGCGTCCGGCCTGCAACAAACTCAGTCCCGCTCGGGAAACCCCCTCGGGCGTGTCTCCGCTCCAGCCGAGATTGCGAAAAGAGACATTGCGGTCCGGGAATTGCGCGGTCAGCGCCAGCTCGATGTAACCGTGATATTGCTCGCGCTCAATCAACGTGTCACCCAGCAGCACAACCCGGTCGCCATCGAGAAGTTCAAACGGCTGGCTTGACGGTTTGGCTTCGGCGACGACGGCTATGCCAAGCGCAAATGAGAGCAATAAAGAGTGGAGTTTCATAATACGTGTGGTCGCGAGGAGACAGTGTAGGAAACGATCGGCGAATTACAAATTCCTAAGATGTGGTTTCAGGATGGAGGTCCAAAGCTCATACCCCTTGGGGCTCAAGTGGAGCCGGTCGCCGGCAAAGAGTTCCTCCTTCGGGTTTTTCTTTTCGTCGAGCATCGGGAAATGAATATCCACATAGTGCAGTTTTTCATTTTGCCGGCAGAATGCTTCCACAAGCTTGTTGGCCTCGAGCATGCTTTTTTCATGATGCCACCGGGCGGGGCTGGGCTTGATGGAGAGGAAAATGATTTTGGTTTCGGGCAGGCTCCAGTGGACCTTGTGGACAAACCGCTGGAAGTCTTCAAACACTTTGCCGGGAGTCTTGCCCTCGGAAATGTCGTTGTCCCCGGCGTAAAACACAATGACCCTGGGACGAAGCGGCGCAACAGCCCGGCTGAAGTACCTCGTGCAATCGGCGATTTGCGAGCCGCCAAAACCGCGATTGATCACAGGCAGGCCCTCAAAATCGTTGGTGAGCGTTTTCCACAGGCGGATGCTGGAACTGCCGTAAAACACAATGCCATTGGTGGCGGAACTGGCAGTTTTGTTCGCCGCTTCAAAGGCCATGATGGCCGGTTCCCAGCGGTCCAGCGACGCCTTGTCGGGCACTTTGTTCTGCGCCTGAAGTGGTGAGGAAATAAAAAACATCAGCGCCAACAGCGCGGCGAGCTGATGAAAGAGCGGATGACTTTGGCAATGCATGTTTGTTTTTGACCAAACCCTTTACGGGGAAATTCACTTTTAAGGAAGCCTTTCCCGGTAGGGCCGGCCGGATTGGTAGAGTTTGATTCGCGCGGTGATGTCTCCCAGCAGTTCCGGGTTTTCCGCTCGGGCCAATTCGGCGGCCTTTTGCGCGGAGCGAACAGCCTCCTCAAACCGGCCCGCCTCGGCCTGCGCCGCCGCCAGTGTGTCGAGGAAAACCGCATTTCGCTCCTGGGACAGATCCACGGCCTTTTGCGCGTGGCGAACCGCCTCGGCGCCGTTGCGAATGGAGCCGCTCGGGTGCGTTGCCAGGATCCAGGCCAGCGTGTTCAGCGCCATGCTGAAGTCGGGTTTGATGCGAACGGCCTCGCGCAAATGCGGCAGGGCTTGCGTGAAATTGCCTTGCAGCGCGAACGCCGTGCCCAGTCCGTAGTGCGCGCCTTCATGGTCAGGTTGGGCGTCGAGCGCGGAACGGAAATGCGTCATGGCTTGGGCAAGGTCGCCGCGCTCGGCGGCAAGAATGCCCAGATTGTGGTGCGCGATGGCGGCCTGGGGATTTTTTTTGAGCGTGTCGCGCCAAAGCGTTTCGTCGTTTTGGTAAATGTAGCATTGCTTCCAGGTCACAATGCCCAGCAATAGCGCCACGGCACAGGCAGAAATGATTTGCGCGGTCTGATGATTTCGCAGGGCGTGGGTGGCGGCTCCTGTGACCAGCGCGATAATCCCGATGATGGAGGTGTATTGCCAGTGGTCGGCCACAAAGGAGTATTTCTGGAAGTAGATGTTGAAGAAGCCGAGCACGGGGAACAGGGTCACCACGAAGTAGCCAAAACCGAGCAATGGCGCCTTGCCCCAGCCATCACGGAATTTCCAGAACACGGCCAGCCAGCCGAGGACGGCCAGCCCCGGCACATAAACCATCACCGAGCTTGGGTCGATTTCCCAGCGTGGATAGACAAACGAGAGGTTCAGGGACACCAATGTTTTGGATAAATAAAACCATACCGCCCAACCCGCGCGAGCCAGTCGCTCCCAGAATCCGGCGGCTTGCACAACGTCGGTGGCGATGGCGCGGTTGTACTGCATCCAGATGGTGATCAGGGCAAACACCAGGGCGACGGCGAAAAACGGCAGGGTGCGAAGAACATCTTTGGCGGTTAATTTTCCATGAAGCCACCAGAGGCATCCCAACAGCACAAACGGCAGCATCACCACCGAGGTTTTGCTCAACAAAGCGAGGACAAACGCCGTCAGCGACAGCCAGAACCATTTGTTGGTCTTTTCATTTTCCGCGCGGACAAACCAGAGAATCGACAGCGCGTAGAAGACCATGGGCAACGTGTTCTTGCGCTCGGCGATCCAGGCGACCGACTCGACGTTGACCGGGTGCACCGCGAACACCAGAGCCGCGAACCACGCGCCGGGAATGCGCAGTCGCAGCAACACCCGCCAGAACAGGATCGAGGTGACAGCGTGGAGTAAAATATTGGTGACGTGATAGCCCATTGGATTCATCCCCCAGAGCCGCCATTCGATCCAGAGCGAGGTGAGCGTCAGCGGATAATAATCGTAAAACTTTGTGGTGAACCAAATGTCGCCCAGGCCGCCGCGCATGAGCGGGTTTTCCGTGAGCATGTCGTCGTCATCCCAAATGAAGCCCGCCTGGGTTGCGGGAAAATATACCAGCAAGGCCATGGCCAGGAGCGCTGCCGCCTTGAGAAACACCGGGAACACCGTCGCCAGGCTGCTCGCGCTGGCGCTTGCCGGTGGTTTTGCGCGCACGGGGCGGGATGAGGTGGAGCGGGCGGACATGGTGCCAAAGGTATGAACTGGTGGCCGAGGAAACAAGCCTGAGGCGGCTGCGAAGGCTTTAAAAATTAAGGCTTTCTTCGAGCGGGTGGGCTGGCATTATCGCCCGCAATCTCTATGGACGCACTTAACCATTATCTTGATTTAATCGTCGGTCATGTTTGGGGATTGCCTTTGGTCATTGTGCTCGTCGGCACAGGCCTCTCACTCTCGGTCATTCTCGGGGGGATCCAACTCAGGGGATTTGTTCATGGCTTTCATGTGCTTCGCGGCAAATATCACGATCCGAAGGATCCGGGGGAAATCAGCCATTTCCAGGCGCTATGCACTGCGCTGTCGGCGACTGTCGGTCTGGGCAACATCGCCGGTGTGGCCGTGGCCATTAAAATGGGCGGGCCGGGCGCGACCTTCTGGATGATCCTGACGGGCCTGGTCGGCATGGCCACCAAGTATGCCGAATGCAGTCTGGCGATCATGTATCGCCGGGTTGACGAGAAGGGCGTGGTTCACGGCGGTCCGATGCATTACATCGAACTGGGTCTTGGCAAGGCATTCAAGCCGCTGGCGGTGTTCAGCGCCATTGCGATCATGGCTTCGAGCTTCGGCGCGGCGAACATGTTCCAGACCAATCAGGTGGCTTCCATCCTGAATTCCAACTTCAGCGTGCCTCCGTTGCTCACCGGGTTGGTGATCGGCACGTTGACGGCCATCGTGTTGATCGGCGGTATCAAGCGCATTGCGCGAGTCACTTCGGTGTTGGTGCCCTTCATGGGGCTTGTTTACTGCGGGGGTGCAATTTTCGTTATCCTGAAAAACATGCCGGCCCTTCCGGGTGTGATTTCGATGATCTTCCACGATGCCTTTTCCGGCACGGCGGCGGTGGGCGGTTTTGCCGGCGTGGCGGTGCGGGAAGTGCTGGTGGCGGGTGTGCGCCGGGCCTGCTTCTCCAACGAAGCCGGACTGGGCTCGGCTCCTATAGCGCACTCGGCGGCAACGACCAAGGAGCCGATTCGCGAAGGCGTGGTGGCTCTGTGGGAGCCGTTCGTTGACACCGTGGTCATCTGCACCATGACCGCGTTGGTCATATTGATTTCCGGAGCATGGACTTCAGATGCAACAGGAGTTGAACTGACTGCGGTCGCGTTTAATTCCGCATTGCCGGGATTCGGCACCTATTTTGTCCCGTTTGCGGTGTTTCTTTTTGCCTATTCCACTTTGATCAGTTGGTCGTATTACGGCGAGCGGGCTCTGGATTACATGACCCATGGCAAGGGTCTGATGGCCTACAAGGTGGCGTTCTGCATTGTTGCGGTCATTGGCGCGGTTTGGAGTCTTGGGCCGATTGTTTCCTTTTCGGACATTATGCTTGGGTTGATGGTCGTGCCAAACCTGACGGCGGTTTGGCTGTTGTTGCCCAAGCTGCGCGCGGCGACCACCAGTTATTTCCAGCGCCTGAAAAATGGCGAATTTGACCGGCCTCTTGCGTCGGCGCAAAACTCCACGGTGCCCGGAAACCGCTGAGGCGTTTTTGTTCCCGTGGCTTTGCGTCAAATGAAACCATGTTTTTGGTTGCTCCTGGCGGCTTTCGGTTGCCTGACGGCCTGCAAAGAGACTCCGGCTCAAGGCCCCCAGGGTCAGCCGCCCGCCCAGGTGGTTGTCGTCGAGGCTTGGACCGAGTCCATTCCTGAAATGCTCTCCCTCGTCGGCACGTTGCTGCCCAATGAGTCGGTGGACATTCAGAGTGAAATAGACGGAACGGTTGCCGGCATTCATTTCCAGGAAGGGGAGCGCGTGGAGAAGGGGCAGTTGCTTGTCAGTCTGGACGAGCGGAAGCTTGCCGCCGCTGTGGCCGAGGCTGAGGCGTCCTTTGAATTGAGCAAGGCCAACTTCGCGCGAGCCCAGGAGCTGTTCCGCGACCGCCTGATTTCCAAGCAGGAATTTGACCAGTTGTCGGCGGCCTTTCAGACGAGCGAGGCCGGATTGGAACTCAAGCGGCAGCAACTCAAGGACGCCCGCATCATTGCGCCGTTCTCCGGTGTCACCGGCGCCCGTCAGGTCAGTCCAGGCCAGGTCATCAGCAAGAACACCGTTCTGACGTCGCTCACGCAGCTTGATCCACTCAAGGTTGAGGTGAATGTGCCCGAGCGCCACGCTGGCGCGGTGCGGGTCGGGCAAACCGTGGCCGTGCGAGTCGCGGCATTCGCGAAGGAGGAATTCACGGGTGAAATTTATTTCATTTCGCCGCAAGTCGATCCTGGTACCCGTACGCTGTTGGTCAAAGCTCTGATTCCCAATAAACATTTTCGCCTCAAGCCCGGCATGTTCGCTTCGCTCAATCTTCTGCTTGAAGTGCGTCCCGACGCGTTGGTCATCCCGGAAACCGCTCTCAACCGGGTGTTTGACCAGGCTCGAGCCAGCGTGTTCATCGTGGACGAAAATCAAACTGCGCAGCCGCGCCAGGTGCAGCTTGGGTTGCGCCTGTCCGGCAAGGTGGAAATTCTTACCGGCCTGAAGGCGGGCGACAAAGTCATCGTCGAGGGCGTGCAGAAAATTGGTCCCGGGGCGAAGGTGGTTCTTGAACAGTCACCTGTAGAGAAATTAAACGGGCAGGGCGCAGCGCCGGCCAAGTCTGCACACTGATTGCCATGTTTCTGCCGCGAGTCAGCATTCATCGCCCGGTGCTCGCTTCCATGATGAGCCTCGCGCTTGTGCTTTTCGGGCTGATCAGCCTCGGGCGATTGCCTGTGCGCGAACTGCCCGACATTGACCCGCCCATTGTCAGCGTGAACACGGTTTATCCAGGCGCCAACGCCTCGGTTGTGGAGACCGAGGTGACCGAGCGCCTTGAGGAGGCCATCAACAGCATCGAGGGCATCAAGACCCTGACCAGCCAGAGCCGCGAGCAACTCAGCAGCATCACCGTGGAATTCACCCTGGCCCGTGACATTGACCTGGCGGCTCAGGACGTGCGCGATCGTGTTTCGCGCATTCGCGGCCGATTGCCCGACGCCATTCAGGAACCGGTTGTTTCCAAGCAGGATGCCGACGCCCGCCCCGTGATGTGGATTGGCATGAATAGCGACCGTTACTCCCCGCAGGAGATGACGACGTTGGCCGAGACGCAGATCAAAAACCGCCTTCAGACTGTGACTGGCGTTTCCTCCATTCGCATCGGCGGTGAAAAGCGTTTCGCCATGCGCCTTTGGCTGGATGCCGAGAAAATGGCCGCTCACCAGGTCACCGTGCTGGATGTGCAGCGCGCCTTGCGCCAGCAAAATGTCGAGCTGCCGAGCGGCAGGATTGAAAACCTCGAGCGCGAAATGACCATCCAGACGCTGGGCGAACTCAAGACCGCCGAGCAATTCAATCAATTGGTCATCCGCACGGACGGCGTGAAGATTGTCCGGTTGCGTGACATTGGCGAGGCGCGCGAGGGCGTGGAAAACGAGCGCACCGTCGCCCGCAACAACGGGCGTCCCTGCATTTTCCTGGGAATCATCAAGCAGTCCAAGGCCAACACCGTGCAGGTGGCCCGCGACATTCGCGCGGAGGTCGAGCGCATTATCCCGACGATGCCCGAAGGCATCCAGTTGGTGTTCAACTACGACGAATCGGTTTACATCGAGCGCGCGGTCAAGGAGGTCTGGGTGTCGCTGGGCCTGGCCTTCACACTGGTCGTGTTGGTCGTGTTTTTATTTCTCCGAAACATTCGCTCAACTGTGGTGCCTGCGGTGGCCATTCCGATCTCCATCATCGCCACCTTCTGGGTGCTCCAAGTGTTTGGCTTTTCAGTCAACATCCTCACGATGCTTGCCCTGGTGCTGGCGGTCGGCCTGGTGGTGGATGACGCCATTGTCGTTTTGGAAAATGTCTATCGCCATGTGGAGGAGGGGATGCAGCCGATGAAAGCGGCTTTGGCGGCGATGGATGAAATCGCCTTCGCGGTCATCGCCACGACCGTCGCCCTGGTCGCGGTGTTCGTGCCGCTGGCTTTTCAAACCAGTGCCACGGGACAATTGTTCGTCGAATTCGCGGTGGCGGTTTGCGCCGCGGTGATCATCTCCACTTTTGTCGCGCTGTCCCTCTCGCCCATGATGGCCTCCCGGATTTTGCGTCCGGTCAACAAGGCCGAGCATACTGCGCTCTACCGGTACTTCGACAACGTATTCAACGGCATGGCGCGGGTTTATCGCCGATTGCTGGAGCGCGCATTGCGTCATCGCGTCCTGGTTCTGGTAATCGGGCTGGTTTCGCTGGCGCTGGGCGCCGTCACATTCATGGCGCTGGAAAAGGAATTTTTGCCCGACGAGGACAAGGGGCGCTTCCTGGTGTTCGTCAACGCGCCCGAGGGTTCCACCATCGAATACACCGACCGCATGACGCGCGAGGTAGAGGCCGTGCTCAAGGAGACGCCCGAAGTGGCCTCGTACGGCGCGGTGGTGGCCTTTGGGATGGCCGGTCCGGGCCTCGCCAACAGCGCCATCATGTTTGTCCGGCTGAAGGAAGAGCGCTCCCGCAGTGTGCAGGAGATTGTGGGTGGCGCGGATGGATTGCGGGCGAAGTTCAACAAGCGCGTGCCCGGCGCGCTGGTCATCCTGCAAATTCCCAAGGCCATTGGGCGCGGGTTCGATGCGCCGTTTCAGTTGGTCATCCAGCATCATGATTTGGACGCGCTCGACAGCTATGTTTCGTCTTTGGCGAACAAGCTGCGCCAGGCAGGATTTTTGCTCAACGTCCGCTCCTCCTTTGAGTTCAACAAGGCTGAGTTGCGCCTGCACATCGACCGCGACCGTGCTGCGGCGCTCGGGCTCTCCATTGAGGACATTTCCCGCACGCTTCAGATTCTGTTCGGCAGCCTGGACCTGAGCCGTATCAAGCAGGGCGGCAAGGAATACGAGGTCATTGCCCAGCTGGAGCGACTTTCTCGCCTGACACCCCAGGATGTGGACCGTTTGTATGTTCGCAACGACCAGGGGCAACTGGTCCAGTTGAGCAACGTGATTTTTCGCGAGGCGGGCGTGGCTCCCAACCGCGTCGAGCATTACAACCGCATGCGCAGCGCCACCATCAGCGGCACACCGCTCGGGGTGCCCATGGGCACGGCGATGGATCGCGTGGAGGCCATGTTGAAAAACGATTTGCCCGACGGTTTTCTTTATCAATGGGGCGGCGAAAGCAAGGATTTGCAGGATGCCGGGCGTGAACTGCTGTGGGTCACTCTCCTGGCGTTGGTGATTGTTTACATGGTGCTGGCCGCGCAGTTTGAAAGCCTGGTTCACCCGTTCACGGTCATGCTGGCAGTGCCGCTGGCGGCTTTCGGTGCTTTGGGACTGCTGTGGCTTTTCAGCTTCGGCGGACGCCACGGATTTCTACCTCAGCTTCCCGGCATGAACCTTAATTTGTTCAGCCAGATTGGATTGGTCCTCCTCATCGGCCTGGCGACAAAGAATTCCATTTTGCTCGTCGAGTTTGCAAACCAGCTCCGCTCCAAAGGGCTTTCAGCGCGCGACGCCATCCTGCGCTCGGGCGAAGTGCGGTTGCGCCCGATTCTTATGACGGCCTTCTCGACGATGTTCGGTTTGCTCCCGATTGCCATCGGTTTTGGGGCTGGTGCCGAAAGCCGCCGTCCGATGGGCATGGCGGTTGTGGGCGGCATGTTCGCCAGCACGCTTTTGACCCTCGTGGTCATCCCTGTTGTTTACACTGTGTTCAGTGACGCCATTGAGAAGGTGGCTGGAAACAAAGTGGATCGGGAAGGCATTGAGTAATTCCGCCTGTTGTTCTCTGAATTATTCTTTCGTATGGCTGAAGTGCCTCAAGTGAATCCATGATTACGGCATCATCAATGAAGTTGTTTTTTATTTTATCGACGGTCACGTGTCTGGCGCTGACCTCTCGCGCGGCGGAGTTTCCCGCGAGGCCGTTTGTGCTGGTTAATGATGCGGAGTTAAACTCGTTGCGTGATGAGCTTTCCAGGCCAGGCTGGAAGGTTGATCTGTTTCGCGCCGAGCGCGGTCACCCGTTCCTGCCCACAGGCACTGGGATTCGCGCCAACGCGGCGCTGTGGCTGAATCGGCAGATCCAAATCCCGGCACGCGGCGGCCATTCACACCATTTTTACTGCGATGACGGCGATATGCTGGAGTTGCCCAAAAACCAGGTGTTTCTTCCGGGGCCCTATCGCTGTCCAAAGTGTGGACGCCAGTATGAAGGCGAACAATATGAGTTTGGGTTGCGCGGTATGATGCACCAGTGGCTGTCCGCAGCCGTCCACGACCTGGCGTTGGTTGCGCAATTGGAGCGCGATCCGGCGTTCGCCGCCAAAGCTGCGGAAATACTTCTGGCATACGCGAAGGCGTATCCGGGGCCTCATACCGCCAAGACCAAGGGCGGGATTTTATTTCAGTCATTGAACGAGTCGATGTGGGTGATCCCGCTCGCGCAGGCCTACGATCTGATTCACGCATGGCTGACGCAGCCCGAGCGGGAGGAAATCGAGCGCTTCTTGAAAACCGTGGCCGAGGGCATCCGGCGTTGCGGGACGCGCGGCAACTGGGGTTCATGGCACCTGTCGGCCGTGGGCGTGGTCGGCTACGCGATTCAAGACCGCGCGATGGTGGACTGGGCCACGAAGGAGTTTCGCCGTCAAATGCGCGACGAACTGGGCGATGACGGGTTGTGGCCCGAGTCGGTCCACACCTATCATTTCTTTCCCCTGACGGGTTTCGTGGCATTCGCCGAAGCCGCGTGGCATGCCGGGGAAGACCTCTACCGCTGGGAGGCCAAGCCGGGCAAATCGCTCTTGAGCATGTTCCGGGCGCCCTTGAATTACGCGTACCCGGACCTGCGTTTGCCGGCGATCAACGACGGTTGGTTTCACTCTTTTGTGCCGCCGGATGTTTACGAATTGGCCTATCGCCGCTCGGGCGAACCGCTGTTCGCGTGGGTGCTGGCCAACGGCTACCGGCCTGACGCGGGTCCTCCGCCGGGCACTACCGGCTCGCCGGAAAAGAGGGCGCGGGGAGGACGCTACGCCTTTCTATTTGGCGGCGAGATTCCAGTGAATGTTGAAACGCCTGCGCTTCAATCCACGAATTTTCCGGTGCTGGGCATCTGCGCGTTGCGCTCCACCAACGGCTCGATGCTGACGTTCGATTATGGTCGTTTCCTCGGACACGGACAGCCCGACAAACTGGCCGTCACACTGTTTGCTCGTGGAAAATTATGGGCCGCCGATTACGGAACGCCGGGTTACACGTCGAAAATTTTGCCGTGGTACAAATCCACCTTCGCTCACAACACCGTCGTTGTGGATGGTGTCAGCCAGAAGCGAACCACGGAGAATACCGCGCAATTGTGGCTGGGCGATTCCGAGGTCGAAGCGGCCCGATCCCAAACGGCCCAGGCGTATCCAGGCGTTGTCCATACCCGGACCGTGGCGCGCATCCGGGATTATTTTGTCGTGGTGGACCACTTGAAAAGCGAGGAGGCGCGGACCTTCGACTTTTATTTTCGCGCGGAAGGCAAGTTGGCTTTCAATCAAATGAAAGGCAAACCCCAGCCCATTGAAGCCCCGGTTCCCTGGATTGAAGACCTGTCGGCAAGAAAGGAAACGCGTCATTATTCCGGAAGGTGGTCCGCCAACGACGAGGGGTTGGCGTTTTGGATTGGTGGCAGCGGCCCGATGACGCCCATGAGCGGCAGTTGCCCCGCGGAAAGCGGTTCGAGAAAAATTAATCTTTTGATCGCCCGTCAGACCGCCCGTGAGGCGGAGTTTGTCGCCGTGCTGGCTCCATTTTCCGGAAAACCTCCCTCGCTGCGTGTCAAAAAGACCGGCGGCAAAATGGAAATCCAAGGCGGCCGTGACTCGGATGTCCTGGTGTTTCCGGAAACCGCCGACGGACCGATCGGCTACAAGGCAGGCCGCAGCCGGAATATACGGTGGATTCCACAACACAATTAAAGTGGGCTGGCCCTGGAATTCAGCACAGCCAGGCGACGGTCAATTTTTCCGGTGGGAGACTTGCAAGGAATTTGCGCTCTGTATTAAACAACTACGATGCTCTCTATTCTTGTTTCGATTATTAACCATCGCCGCCGTTTGGCGTCGGGATGGGTGGCGCTCTTCATTTTCCTTGTGACCCCGGTGACTGAGGCCGCCAAAAAATTGGAACCCGCCAAACCGAACATTGTGTTCATTCTGACCGATGACCTTGGCTACGGCGAACTGGGCAGTTACGGGCAGAAAAAAATCAGGACGCCGCATCTGGATCGTCTGGCCAGCGAGGGGATGCGTTTCACGCAACACTATTCAGGCAGCCCGGTTTGCGCGCCGTCGCGTTGCGTGCTGTTGACCGGCAAGCACACCGGGCACGCGCGCATTCGCGGAAACGATGAATTTCCCAAGGGCGTTGACTTGAAAAAGAATCCGCACATGGAGGGCCAGCATCCATTGCCGGCGGGCACGGTCACGCTGCCGGGCCTGCTCAAAAAGGCGGGCTACACCACGGCGGCATTCGGCAAGTGGGGGCTGGGCGCGGCGGAAACCGAGGGCGCGCCTTGGCATCATGGTTTTGACTATTTCTACGGTTACCTCTGCCAGCGTCAGGCGCACAACCACTACCCGACCCACCTCTGGCGCAACGGCGAGCGGCATGTTTTGGAGGGCAACTCCCAGGGCAATCTCACTGGCAAACATTACGCGCATGATTTGCTGGTGGAAGAGGCATTGGGGTTTGTTCGCGCGCACCGAGACAAACCGTTCTTTCTCTACTTGCCTTTCCACATTCCGCATGTGGCGGTTCAGGCTCCGGAAGATTCGGTTCAGGAATATGCCGGACAATTTCCCGAGACTCCCTATACCGGCAACAAGGGGTATCTGCCGCACCCGACGCCGCGCGCGGCCTACGCGGCCATGATCACCCGGATGGACCGCGACGTGGGGCGGTTGATGGACTTGCTGAAGGAATTGAACCTGGAGAAGCGCACGCTGGTGATGTTCAGCAGCGACAACGGTCCGGCATGGAATGGCGGGGCGGACCCGGAATTTTTCGAGAGCGCCAATGGGTTTCGCGGCTTGAAGGCGACCGTTTACGAGGGTGGCATCCGCGTGCCGTTGATTGCCCGGTGGCCAGGTAAAATCAAGCCAGGCACGGTTTCGGATCATGTATCGGCCTTCTGGGATATTTTGCCGACACTTGCGGAAGTGGCTGGCGTGAAGGCTTTGCTTGATGTGGACGGAATAAGCCTTGTTCCGACGCTGTTGGGCAAGCGCGGCCAAAAACGGCACGGGCACCTTTACTGGGAATATCCTGAGAAAACCGGCTCGCAGGCGATTCGGTTGGGCGATTGGAAGGCGGTTCGTCTTGATGCAAAGAAAAACCTAAATGGCCCGCTGGAGCTTTATAATCTGGCGAAGGACCCTGGAGAAACAGTCAATCTGGCCGAGGCCCATCCCGGGTTGGTCAAGCGTTTGGAGTCGCTGATGGCG
>ERZ869936.2003-NODE-2003-length-12865-cov-34.449571_pt1 | contig 12865 bp, 13 predicted proteins | sample MGYA00520876_ERZ869936 | MGnify/ENA primary metagenome ERZ869936 (study PRJEB32218, sample SAMN09650985) | biofilter metagenome | isolation source: enrty point of leading RO module | place: Saudi Arabia: Thuwal, RO plant located on Red Sea | collected 2016-02-17...
AGCAGGCGAGAACACGTCGCGAGCGAAGGCGAAATCGCCAGCGGCCCGCTATCGCTACCGCGCAACGGACATCGCCACCGCGAGCCCGATATCACTGCTGGCGGGCCAGCCGCGAATCGGCGTCGCGGTTGAGCGTCGCCATCCGCCGACGGATATGCGGCTGATGTTCGAGAAACCGCGTAATGCCCTGCCAGTCGAGCTCGTCGGGTCCCAGGGCGTCGCAAATCGCCTCGGCGTGTTCCCAGTCTTCGCTCAGGTCGACCCGCAAGCGCAGGTCGTCGCGGGCGAGCGGGGCCGGGGCCGGAATCAACCGCACGTGGAACAGCTCGGGATGGGCCTGAATGTACCGCGTGATATCGTTGCGCTCCTGCGGGTCGGTCGACTCGCGGTCGGCCTTCTGCAGGGCCTCGGCGGTAAACCACTCGGAGAAGACGCCCGCCGGACAGAACAGGGCGGGCCGGCCGTCGGCGGCACAGTAACCGACGTAGTCGAGCAGCGGATGCTCGGAGGCGGTGATGATCAGGCGATCGATCAGCGAGGGATCCGTAAACGGATTGTCGAGACAGATTCGCACCACGTGATCGGGGCGATATTCGTCGATCGCCTCACAGAACTGACCGAGCCGATCGTTCTGCCGGCCGACAAAGATGGCCACGTCGTTGGGCACCGCGGCGGCCGTCTCGTTGTAGTTGCCTTCGCTGGTGACGACGACGACCTGGTCGAGCAGCTCGCTTTCGGTGGTCCGTCGCACGACCCACTCCAACAGCGAAACGCCGCCTAGTTTTCTCAATCGCCCGCCGCCCACCGCAGCGAGCTGACCCTGGGCCTGCACAATCCCGAGCGTCTTCATTGCCTTGTGACCTCGCGTGATTTCCTTACCGCTAGCCTCCTGGGCGTAACTTCAGCGTCGCGTCTCGCCGCCCTCGCAAATCAAGCCGCCGATGCGCGTCGCGCCGGGCACGCCGCCGCCATGTCAGTCAGTCTATCCCGACCGCCGAAAATCGGGCAAGGCGAAGTCGGACCGCTGCTATCACTCAGCCGCGGGCCAGCCCCAAAGCTTCGTAGATTCGCGCGTCGGCCAGCGATTCGGCGACCAGCGAGGCCCCGCTAAAGTCGTGCACCAGGCTCCGCGACGCCGGCACCGCCACGGCAAACGTGCCCGCCGCCACCGCCGCCTTGCAGCCGTTTTCGCTGTCCTCGAGCACCATGATCTGGGCCGGCTCCAGGTCGAAGCGCGCGGCCGCCGTCTGATAGATCTCCGGATGCGGCTTGCCCTCGTGCACATCTTCCGCCGTAAGCAGAAACTCGAAACGCGGCACCATGTCGAAGCGGCCCATCACGTTTTCGACGAACTGCCGTCCGCTGCTGGTGGCCACCGCCTTCGGCATCGCGGCCGCCTCGAGCGTCGCCAGCAACTCGACGAGCCCCGGCATGGGGGCCAGCTGATTGTCGAGGATCGGCACGAAGATCTCCTCCGACTCGGCCGCCAATTCCTCGACGGTGGCGTCCAGGCCGTGCCACTCGATCATGATCGACAAGGCCTGGGCCGGCCGTCGTCCCATCATCGCGTCGAGCAGGTCGTCGTCGAGTGGTTTGCCGCGACGGCGAAGCACTTCGGTGCCGACCGCCCGATAGAGATCTTCCGTGTTGAACATCAATCCGTCGAGATCGAACACGACGGCCTGCAGACCTTCCGACATGGCGTTCCTTCAATCGCCCCTTCATTTTCTCACGGAGAGTTGCAAATCGCGCACGCTGCACTCACGCGCGTCGCCGCCGATTCTAGCCGATCGAAGCTGCGGCCAACACCGCGGCAAACTCGCCCAGGATCATGCTCGTGGCGCCCCAGACGTGATGTCCCTCGAGCGGCAAGTACGGCACGCCGAACTCGATGCCGCGGGCCAGGCGAATCTCGCGCTCCACCGCGATCGGCTCGGCCAGCGCCGTCAGCGGCAGCGTCAGCTGCGCGGCCACCTCGCGAGGGTCGGCCCGCCAAGGTGGCTCTTCATCGACGATTCCGATCCACGGCGTGACGAGAAAGTTGGTTGCGAACACATAGAACGGCGCGAGCGAACCGAGCGTCTCGACGCGCGCCGGCGCAACACCTAGTTCTTCGTTCAACTCCCGCAGGGCCGCCTCGCGCGTCGTCTCGCCTGGCTCGACCGCGCCGCCCGGCAGCGAAACCTGGCCGGCGTGCGAGGCGATCTCCGCCGGTCGCAGGGTTAGCGGCAACTGCCAGACGCACGCGGTGCCGACGTCGTCAGGCACCTCGCCCCGGGCCGACGCCCCGCCGCGCGGATAGAGCAGCAACATCACCGCCGCCGCGCGGGCCGTGTGGGGTGGCGGGCCGTGATGCCGGCCGTAACTCAACTCCGGCTCAAAACGACGTCGGCCTGCCAGCCGGGCTTGGGCCGACTCGACCGAAGGCTCGGCGGCGAGAATTTTCTTCAGTCGTGTGGCCAGCCGATCGCGCGTCACGGGGACCCCCTTTGCTGCGCGCGATCGTCGTCCGAACGGTTCACATCGTAGATGGCGAACGAATCGTTGTGATACCAGAGCGGTAATCGGAGCGACGGGTTCGCCTCGGTCAACAAGAAATCGGCGCCATAGAGGGCGGCCAGCTGAAGGATCTTCTCTTCGTCGCTGTGGGCCAGCGAAACGGTCCGCCGCCCGTCGTGTCGATAGATCTCGCGGAAGCGATCCCACCACTCGATCACGCTGCGCGCGTCCTGCGGCATCTCTTTCCAGGTCACCACCTCGGCCCGCTCGGCGTACCACTTGAACGTCTGGCTGTAAGGCGGCGTCAGGAACACCGCGCCGGCCGGCGCGCGGGTACGGACCTCCTCGCAGACGGCCCGCCAGTTGCGATGGCGCTGCTCGGCCACGCTGGCTCGCCTACCAATCGTCTTGGCATCGGCGAGTGGATAAGGATAAGTCACCCAACGATCGATGCTCACCGCGAAGTGGGCCAGCGCCAGCCCGAACAACAGCGCCGCCGACCAACGGGCCAGTTCCGGTCGCGACGGCTCCCAAGAAAAGATGGTGTGCGTGACGGCCAGCGCCGCTCCCACCGGCACGACAACGTCACTCATGCGAAACCAATAAAGTCGTAGCAACAGCGCCGCCCTCCGCGGATCGTCCAGCACGGACGGCCCCCACAGCCAGCGAATGCCCAACCCGATGGCCACGAGGGCGACCATCGCCAGCACGAAGAGGTTCAATCGCTTGAGCCCCGCGGACGGCGAACCCCACACCGCCAGCACGGCCCAGAGCGCGATCAGGCCGACGTGCCGGAGACCGAACATGCTCAGGTAGGGCGGCGTCTCTTCCGCGACGAAGAACTTGTACGGGTCGAGATGATGCGGAATCCGCGTGAAGACCTGAATCTCGGCGGCCTGGGCAACTTCGTCGGCGGTCGCGATGCGATTGAGCAACAACATGCCGTAGAGCGACGGCGAAGCGAGCAGCAGGCCGAGCAGAATCGCGGGCCCCATCTTGCCGAGCGATGGCACCTCTGGCCCGTCGCCCTCATTGCGCGCCGCGAGTCGCGCGAAGACCCACACGACGGCGGCCCCGACGCCGGTCCAGAATCCGACCACGACATGCCACGCCGAGGCGATTCCGACCAGCGGCCAGACGCGTCGCCACGCGCCCCGCACCATCTCGGCCAAGGCCAACCAGACAAAGGCGTAGGCGGGTGCCTTTGCTTCCAGCCCGCCGACGACCCATTCGCCGGCCATGTGCAGACGCGCAGTGGCGGCGAGCATCAAGGCGGCACTCAACACGGCCGCCGCGCGTCGCGGTACCAGCGACCAACTCAACCGCCACCACGCGCACGCCAACAGCAGATACGTCAGCGCGCGGCCCACGTAGGCCACCGTGTCGAGCGACCACCAGCGGGTCAGCCATCCAAACGTCCAGTAGAAGACATGATGCGCGTCGGCCGTCTGCAGAAAGAAATCGCGCGCGCACCACTCGGGCTGCCAGAAGTGCTTCGCCTTGCCGAGATAATTCGGCTCGTTCACGTCGGGCGGCAACCAACCGGCGTGCGCCCACATCAGCCCCCAGATGAGCGCGATCTCGATCGCGACCAGCGACCACCGCGGCGCGGTTCGGGCTTGTTCATCAACTCTTGACATACGTGCGCAAACGACTTGAAGACGAGATACCCAACGCTCGGGGCAGCGTGTTGTGCCAGCCTAAACGGACCGCTACAGTGTGGCTAGGGCTGAGCCTGGGCGGCCGCGCTCGACCCTTCTTTGTGTATCTGTGCGCAAGAATATCTGTCCGCAGTCAAGCGACACGAGGTTCTCCGTGAGCGATTCGACCCCGGGCCAGCGGTTGCGTGAGGCGGTCCGCGACCACACCATTCAGGTGCCGGGGGCTCCCAATGCGCTGGTCGCACGGCTCGCCGAACGATGCGACTATCCGGCCGTTTACCTCTCGGGCGCGGCGCTTTCGGCGGGCGTGTTGGCGCTGCCCGACGTGGGACTTTTCTCGCGCGACGAGTTGGTACAGCAGACCCGCTACATCACCCGGCGGATCGAAATCCCGCTGATCGTCGATGCCGATACCGGTTTCGGCGATGCCATGGACACGGCCGCGACCGTGACCGCGCTGGAAGAAGCCGGCGCGGCCGCCGTGCAGCTGGAAGATCAAGAGCTGCCCAAGCGCTGCGGCCACCTCTCGGGCAAGACACTCGTCACGGCCGACGAAATGTGCGACAAGCTTGGTGCCGCCGTCGCCGCGCGGAATGACGATTCGCTGGTGATCGTCGCCCGTACCGACGCGCGGGGCGTCACCGACTTCAACGACGCGGTGGCCCGCGCGAACGCTTACGTCGAGGCGGGGGCCGACTGGATCTTCGCCGAGGCGCTGACGACGCGCAACGAGTTCGCCCGCTTCGCCGAGGCGGTCGACGTGCCGTTGATCGCCAACATGACCGAGTTCGGCAAGAGTCCGCTGCTCACGCTCGACGCCCTGGCCGAATTGGGCTATGCCGCGGCACTCTATCCGGTCACGCTATTGCGTATCGCCATGAAGGCGATCGAGGCGGCCCTCGAATTGATCGGTGACGAAGGGAGTCAGAGCAGTATGCTCGACTTGATGCAGACGCGCGAGGAGCTTTACGAACTGATCGACTACGAGGATTTCGAGTCGCAGGATCGCGCTTACTTTTCTTGAACGCATTCGGATTCTTGACAGGGACATCTTCCGCAGGAGTGTCAGGGGATGAGCGAATTGCACTACCGTCCGGGTCTGGAGGGAATCGTGGCCGGCGAGACGGCCATCTCGACCATTTCCGACGGGCTCCGTTATCGCGGCTACTCGATCGAGGACCTCGCTTCGCATGCCGGCTTCGAAGAAGTCGCCTACCTGATCCTGCACGGCGCCCTGCCCAACGCCGAGCAACTCGCTGAGTTTCGCGGGCGATTGGCCTCCGGCGCCGCGGTGAGCGGGCACCTCATCGACTTTCTCCGCAAGATCCCGGCCAGCGCCGGCGCGATGGATGTGATGCGCACGGGGGCCAGCGCCCTGGCCCATTGGGACCCCGAAGCAGGCGACAACAGCCACGAAGCGAACCTGCGCAAGGCCGAGCGGCTGCTGGCGCAGTTGCCCACGATCATGGCGGCCTGGCACCGACTGCGCCATTCGCAGGAACCGGTGTCGCCCGACGGCAAGTTCTCCTTCGCCGCCAACCTGCTCTGGATGCTGCACCGCGCGCCGCCCAAGGACAAGTTCGTTCGCGCGATGGACGTTTCGCTGACCCTTTACGCCGAACACGAGTTCAACGCTTCGACCTTTACCGCGCGCGTCGTGGTGTCGACGCTATCCGATTTGCACTCGGCCATCGCGGCCGCGATCGGCGCGCTCAAAGGTCCGCTACACGGCGGGGCCAACGAACGCGTGCTCGAGGTGCTGCAGCAGGTCGGCTCGAAAGAGAACGCCGAGCCGTGGGTTCGCGAAGCCCTGGCCAACAAGGTCCGCATCATGGGCTTTGGCCATCGCGTCTATAAAGCGGGCGATCCGCGGGCGGCGTTCCTGAAGGCCTATTGTGCCGAGTTGGCCGCCGAGAAACCGGACGACGACCTGGAAGAGATCGCCGGAGTGATCGAAGAGATTGTCGTCGGCGAAAAGGGACTGCCCCCGAATCTCGATTGGCCCAGCGCCCGGCTGTACCACTACATGGGCCTGCCGGTGGAACTTTACACGCCGCTGTTCGTGGTCAGTCGCGTTGTCGGCTGGTCGGCCCACGCCATCGAGCAGCTGGACAACAACCGGCTCATCCGACCGCGCTCAAACTACACCGGCCCCGGCCCGCAGGCTTGGGTGGCCATCGAGGACCGCTGAGCTGGGGCCGCCACGGTTCGAGGCAGTCAGAGATGCCCTGGCCATCGATCACGTGGTTGCGACCCGGCGTGCGGCGCTTCGTGGTGGACATCTGTTCTCGCGAACTTGGCAAGTGCGCGCTCGGCCGCGCGCCGCGCGCCCGCGGGCGTCGCACGGTCGCTGGCCAAGCGACGTTCAGCTTGAAACGCGGTGGGCGGGGTGTTAGGCTGCCAATCGTGGAGATCGGCCCGCTCTTGCAGGAGAGAAGCGGGCCTTTGCTTGGGAAGAGACATGGGAGAGTCTTGATGTTATCACGCATCCGGGAGTTGCCAATTGTGTGGGGGGCGGCGACGCTCCTCTTCTTCATCGCCTCACGACCCGCCCCGGCGGACGAAGTCGTGCTGATCAATGACCCGATCGCCGACGGAATCTTCACGGAGGATGGAGTGACGGGCTATCAGTACGTTTTCGACTTCTATTGGGGCGACAGCAGCTTTCATACGGGCTCCTCGTCCACTTGTGTGGGCCAATGTCTGGGCTACAGCAGCGAATTCGCCCTCGGCGGTTCCAACACCCCCTTCAATCCGGCCGAGGCGGCCTGGTATCGCGAGGGTACCGTGAGCTATCGAGCGTTTAATACGTTTGCGGGGGGAGATATTGAGGCGACATTCGAAGGACGCGGCATCTTCCAGGGGTGGTACCAGACGAATACGGCCGCCGTTCCGGGAGACTATCACGATGTGGGCCCCTTCGGCTGTCAGAATCCAGGTTGCCCGTACACCAACTGGAATCTGCCTGCCGCGACCGGGAATACCACCACCGACGTCTGGGATACGAACGTGATCGACGAGTACGGCAGTTTTGGTCCTGTGGGATCTCAGGTCCCCTGGGCCATGGAAAACACCTGGCACGTGCCGTCCGACTACACCTACTCGACGCTCGAACTTGCTCCCGGTGAATTCTTCGGCGGCTCGTCCTTCAACATCGATCCGACGGAAGGCTTCGAAGTCAGCAGCCAGATCGACCAGTGGCAGGGTCCCCCCAACCAGGAAACGTGGTTGCTGGCCACCATCCGCATCGTTCACCCCAACTCGCCCGGCTCGATGGAGTGGTTTAGCGCCGATGGCAGCGGTGTTATTCAGGGACCGACCGGCGCGCCGTTCGTGCCGCCAACCTGCATCATCGGCGACGTCAACTGCGACGGCTACGTCGAGATCGGTGCCGACATCCTCACGGCGTTCACCAACTTCACGGGCCCCGGCTCCTTCGGCAGGGTCCGCGCTCAAGGGGATGTCCACGGTCCAACCACGGCGACGACCGATCCCGATGGTCACGACGGGGACGTCGACGTGTCAGATATCTTGACGATCTTCGGTGCCTTTACCGGACCGCCGCCCGATGACGGAAGTGGCGGCCTCGGTGGACCTGCCGAAGCGGGCGATCCCAGTGTTCCCGATTTGATCTACGATCCGACAACCGGCGAGGTCGTACTCGACCCCGACGGATCTTCGATCATCGGCTATTCGCTGCAGAACGCGACGAACAGTTTTCTCCCCGGCAACCACACGCCTATCTTGGCGGGCGTGGCCACCGCGCTCACCTCGCAGATCGAGGAAGCGGCGCTCGCACCTGGCTCCGGCTCGATCGGCCTCGTGTTCCCCACCGGCTTGGATCTGGCCGGCCTGCAGGCGTTGCTCACCGTCAATCAGGTGAGCCGGTCGCTCGGCGCGCCGCTGGTCCCCTTCGACCTCGTCGTGCTCGGCGGGGCGCCGGTGCCGGAGATGTCGACGCTGGCCTTGGGAGCGCTGGGGCTGCTGGCCCTGACGCTGTTCGGTCTCCGTCGTCGGACTTGGTAAGTCGGTCAACTCGCGCTCACGCGATGTTCACGGCCCTGCCCTTTCGGGGGCAGGGCCTTTTTGGTTGCCCTGGCAACTCACCTTGCCACGCGGCGGCGACCTCAACTAGAGTTCGGCCTGGCGGTTGACTCGAACCATCCTGGTCGCCCCTTTGCGGTCGACCGATTTCGCGCAAGGTCGACGCCGCCCGCGGAAATCAGGGCCAGCCAGAACAAGGACGCTCGCATGGGTCGCATCGGAACATTTCTCTTCGGGGCCGCGGTCGGAGGCCTCACGGTCTACGGTTCATTGCAGTATCACCTGCTTCGCGCCGACAGCGGCTTCCACTTCGTCGAGAAGACGACCGTCACGTTCAAAGACGCCTACGTCGACGTCCGCGATTTCGGACCCCAAGATTGGCTCGCGCGACCCGCGCTCTCCGCCGCCGTGATGCGCTCGGGCAAAGGCGACCTGATTCAGGGCGCCGCGCTCGAAGCGGTCAGCGAGAGCGTGCAGAAGTTTCTCGCCCCGCAAGAATAGCGGACCAGCGGCCCGATCCCACCGGCGAACCGCACACTTCACCTCGCGGCCCTCTGCCCGCGCAGCTGCTACAGCCCGACTCATCGCTGTCCGCGGCACATCGCTCAGGCACGGCGAACACGCTACTTCGGGCAAACTGCCCTCCGGGAGGAACGCACTTTGCGCTACAACCGGCACGGCCTCGTCCCGCTTCGAGTGGCAGGTCTTCGCGCGCCGATAGACGGTAATACGAAACGCCAGAAGGCCCCGCCGTGGCCTGCGACGCGTCGATCAGGAAGACCCAAGCGGACCGCCATCACAAGCGGCGAAAGTGAGATGGAAATCAATCGCAATCAGTGGTTTCTGGTCGGGTTGGTGCTGCTCTTCATCGGGCTGCAGCTCTGCTACGTCCACTCGTTCGTGCTGAACGAAGACAGCTCGCGGTTCGTCAATGAAAAATTCGGCAGCAACTTTCAAAATGCGGTGATCAAACCGCTCAGCATCACGGGCGTCGCTTCGCCGCAGCGCATCATCGAACCGCCCGATTGGTTGGGGTGGACGGTCGTCGCGATCAGCGCTGTCCTGGTGCTCCACGCCCTGGCCATGCCGCGGCCCAGTTAGATAGGCCTGTTAGGCGGCGCAGTGAGATAAGCCAGTTAGGTGGCCCGTTCGGGAAGAAGAATTCGCGGGCGGCGAAGCGACTCCCCCCTGGCCGCATCCCGCGCTTCGCGCGCCAGGGCCGCACGCCGCGAGCGACTTAGCGGCCGTTGAGTTCCTGCCGCAGGTAGCGGCGACCGGTCGACAGTTCGACGCGGTTGCGCAGCACGCTATAGGGCCGAACCCAAACGTCGGCCACCGAGGCGCGAAACAGTCCCTGTCCCGGCACCGCCAGTCGCACGATCACCAGCGAGCGACTGCGAATCGCCAGGTCCGTCTCCGGGTCGAAGGCCTGAAACGGAAGCTCGAGCCCCGCTCCGCCGGCGTCGAACGAACTCAGTTCGACGGGGCGGTTCCACCAGCCAAGCCGCTGGTAACGCGGAAAGCGGCGACGCGGCTGTGGTTTGCGCAGCGAGCGGGAGTCGCCCACCAGCTCGACGGTCACCGTACCTCGCACCGGCACCACGCGACCTGCGGCGTCGAGCGGATAGACGGTCACCGCCAGGCCGTCGACGGTCGGGTCGGCATTCCAGTTGGCCACGCGCACGTCGATATCCAGCGAGCGAACCGCAGGCAAGAAGTCGGGCGGCTCGACGGAGCGGCTCGTGGCCCGTCGCGGCCCCGCTGAGTCGTCGTCCCGCGGCATCGCGCTGTGGTCGAGGTGGGGATGAACTTCTTGCGGCACAACGATTCCCGCTTCGGTCCGCACGGCGACGATCTCATCCCAGTCGATCGCTTGGCGAATCACTGCCGCCGAGTTTTCCCAACGCAGCCAGAGCGCCTCCTCTGCCGAAGCGTCGACCAAGCCACTCAGCACGCGTCCGTCGCGAAGCACCACGGTCACGGCGCCGCCCGGTAGAGGCAACTCGTCGGCCCCTGCCGCCAGGGTCACCGGCAGCACACTGGCCGCCACGACGGTCGCCAGCAGCGCGGCAACCGCCGCCGCTAGTACCCGCCGCATCGCCACAATCGGTCGACGCCAGATCATCGTCTTCAGCTCCCCTAACAGCGCACCAGCCCACCGGACTCCCGGCTGCCGCGAACTGCGAGGCAAACGACATGCCCTGGCCCGGGCTCCGTGGACGGACCGCTCGCCCCCAGGCACGCGAACCCGCGAGCGCACCGCAAGTTAGCGGCCGGCACACGCGACAGGCGATCGGCGCGTGCGTCGCGTGCCCAGGGCCATCGAGCCCGCCTCGACGTGTTGCCAGAGCACCTCATGATGCCGGAAATCAACGCCCTCGCGGCGGCCCGGTGGCGACGAAAACGTCGGTGGTAGCGTCTCGTCCGGCCGCGCCACGTTGCTCGCCGCGGGTCACGTGGTGAACGATTCGGTCACGCGCCCGGCTGCCGCTAGCCGATAAACAAAGAGCAGGACCGCAATCGTGCGACTCCCCGTTCGCCACCGCCGGAAGGCAAGACATGTCTCGACGCAAGCGAATCATGATGACCCGACAGATGCACCTGGGCGTGTGGCTGGCTATGAGCCTCAGTCTGCTCCTGGTCGGCGCTTCGCTCACACTGGGTCAGGCGCCCGGCCGGAACACTTTTGGCGCGAACCGCAGGGGCCGCGAGGCCACCCGCGGCGAGAGTGCGGCCGCTGCCTCGTCGCGCAACTTCCGCCATCTACGCGAGGGCGAGCACCTTAACGACGTGCTGGGCTACTTCGTCGTGCACGGCGACCAGGTCACCTTCTACAGCGAAGGCGAACGGGAAGACGGTTCCGACAAGCTCAAGCTGATCGCCTTGCCCAATCTCAACCTGGAGCGATTTCGCAACGACTCGAGCGCCGCCAATCGCGACGTACGCTGGCTCATCTCAGGCACGGTGACCGAGTATCAAGATCACAACTATATCTTGCTCGGTCGCGTGCTCAAGAAGGCGTCAGGCGGCTCCTCCGATTCCGACGCCCGTTAGCGAAACGGCCCGGCAGCCGACTCGACCCGGCGACGGCCTCGTTTGCTTCTCTTGCTTCGTCGCGCGCCCTTGCTTCGTGGCGTCCTCGACCGTTCCAGCGGCCGCGGCCATCGCTGCTTGACGACGCCGTGCGGCCCGGCCTATCATGTCGCGGTACTCGGGTTGCCGAGGCCCGACGCCACGGACGGGGCCCGCCGTCCCGCCCGTCGCACGCGACCGGCCACCCTCAATCACGCGGACCCTGATTCAAGCGGACCCTCATTCACGCGGACAAGGACCAAGGACCCGACCGAATGGCAGACCCGCAACGCATCACGATCAGCGACGTCGGCGACGTGACCGTCGTCCAGTTTGTCGACCGCAAGATCCTCGACGAGTCGAACATTCAGGACCTCGGTCGCGAGCTGTTCCACCTGGTGGAAGAGGAGGGTCGCAAAAAGTTGGTCCTCAATTTCAGCAATGTCGAGTTCCTCTCCAGTGCCGCCCTGGGCAAGTTGATCACGCTCGACAAGAAGACCAAGCAGAACGGCGGCGTGCTGAAGCTGAGCAACATTCGCCCCGAGATCTTCGAGGTCTTTGCCATCACGCGGCTTAACAAACTGTTTACGATCTATGACGAAGAGGCCGACGCCGTCGCCGAAATGTAGTCGTCCGCCCCGACGGCCGGGTCCCGTCATCCGCCGCACGCCCCGCCCGCCGTTCGTGACCGTTGTCTGACGCGCCGTGCCACCTTCGTCTATAATTCGAACATCGCAGCCGGGGCACGCGCGAGCGACGTCGCCTATGTCCGAAGAATCCTCGATCTGGTCGTTCGACGAGTCGATTCCCAGCCAACGTGGCGCGGGCCAGGCGATCGTCACCACGGTTCTCGAACAGCTCAAGGCCCACGACTGGAGCGAGCGTGACGTGTTTGGCGTGCACCTGGCTTTGGAAGAGGCCTTGGTGAACGCCATCATCCACGGCAACGGGCTCGACGCCGCCAAACAGGTCGACGTGAAGTGTCGGCTCGATGCCGATTGCTTTCGCGTCGAGGTCCGCGACCAGGGCAGCGGTTTTCAGGTGACCGACGTGCCCGACCCGACGGACGAGGATTGCCTCGAGCGACCGTGCGGTCGCGGCATCATGTTGATGCGGTCGTTCATGACCAGCGTCGCCTACAACGAGTCGGGCAACTGCGTGGTGATGGAGAAGGAGCGCACGGCGTCGGACGAGCCGAGCGACGCGGCGGCACCGGCCGACTAGAGCGCTCTTCAGATCGATGGCGCGTCGTTGGCGCCGGCGAGGCAAGTTCGACAAGGAGTTCGAAGCAGGCGAATCCAGGAGATTCGTCGATGCACCTCGACGACGTCAAACGCGGTCGTAGCCAGCCAGGACGCTACAGGGAGATGAGCAGCGCTCGAGGTCGTGGCTCGTACACCGGTTCTGTGGCTGCTAGGTGTCTTGCGCGTGGTCGCTAGGTATCTCATACGCGGCTCCGCGGTGTGCGAGGTAGGCGGGCTTTGTGGCGGCGGGCTTTGTGGCGGCGGGCAGTCCTTCCGTCGCGGCCAGCAGCGGCAACTTGGCCAGGACGCTGGTCAGATACCGCTGCGCGTCGAGGCCGCGGCGTG